>MOXH01000015.1_pt1 | contig 35622 bp, 37 predicted proteins | sample 1471181 | NCBI WGS metagenome assembly MOXH01 (sample SAMN05806436, study PRJNA327811) | mollusc metagenome | isolation source: Phylotype A (SB4) bacterial symbionts from gill | host: Thyasira cf. gouldii | place: Canada: Bonne Bay, Newfoundland | collected 2010-05-07
AAAAGGGTCCTAAATGGGCTTTCCGCGAGTAGGTGTCCTATCTCGGACAGCTCCTAGGACAAGCGCTTAGGTGAACTATATCACCCCGGTGCAGACCGGCTTCCAATCGAGCAACATTTTTTGGCACACCTCCCTGTAGGAGCGCTTTCTCGAAGCGCGATGGATATTTGTACCCAGGAGCCTGGTGCTCGGGGTCGGAGTCGATTGCGGTGAGATTGTGGGTAAATGCACTATTTCGCCGCAATCGACTCCGACCCTTGCCGTATCGCGGCCCGAGAAACCACTCACCAATAGTACCGGTGCCCGATACTAAATAGTTACACTATCTCCATCATATCTAACCCAATGTCACTCTATAAACGTCATGGCGAGTGAAAAAGAGAGAGACCAGCCACCCCAAACCGGCTTTCGGTCAGAGTAGCTGGTAGCCTCTTACGGCATAGTGGTGGTTATTTCAGCACGCCTTTCTCACGCCAGAACTTCTCAGCACCCGGGTGGAGTGGAGTAACAATACCATCCGCGCCCTTTGCCACACTCATCGCCTTGAAAGTCTTCTTCTGGCTGACCATGTGAGCCAGACCTTCATCGGTGTAGATGGTGGAGAGCAGCGTATAGACAACATCGGCAGAAACATCGGCATTGGCAACCCAAAGCGCCGAATCCTGGAAGGAACCGGTGTCAGTATCCACACCCTTGTAGGTACCAGCAGGGACAGTCAGCTGTCCGAAGTAAGGATACTTGTCATAAAAGCCAGTGGCCTTGGCGTCCGCATCCACATTCACCATGGCGATATCATTGGTCTGGGCGGCCTGAATCACAGCACCTGAGGGGTAGGCGGTAAAGAGCCAAAAGGCATCGAGCTGGTTGTTGCCAAAAGCGGCTGCAGCATCGTTATAGCCCATGGCATTACGTTCGATCTTGTCCCAAACACCCATGTGGGTAAAGAACATCTCGCAGTTGGCAAACGCACCAGAACCTGCGTTACCTACACCCACTTTCTTACCCACCAGATCCTTTACCGATTTGATGCCCGAATCTTTGCGGGTCACCAGCTGCGCCGGTGCACCGTAGAGAAAGCTGACCGCCAACACCTTGTCATACTTCTTGGGATCATTCTTCATCTTACCGTTGCGGCCCAGATAGACATGGCCCGAATAGACCACACCAAAGTCGGAGCGACCGGAGTTAACCTTGCGCAGGTTCTCAACTGAGCCAGCTGAAGATTGCGCTTTGACGGTGAAATCTTCAATCGCCTTCACCGGCTTATAGGTTTGGATGGCATTAGCCACCACTTGGAAGGTGCCACCTGCCGGGCCACCGCCGAAAACGATGCGCTCCTTAGCCAATGCCTGGCTGGCGGGAATCATCGCCATTGCCATGGTCATACAGAGTGATGCCGCTAATACAGTCCTTCTTTTCATATGAATATCCTCCACGGATTATGAGTTGTTATTTGTATAGCCGATCAGGAACAAAACTACGCCCACCGGCGGGGGGGGTGTCAATTGATGAAGATCACCCCTCTGTTACAAACCCGTAGCAACAGAGGGGCTAAAAAGCACTTATCAAAAACCTGATGTACCGATATGTGAGCAAGTTGTACGCCAAATAGGATATCTGCACTATTTCGCGCTACAAGGGCTAGTTCGTGAATCAGTAAAAGGTGAAAATGCGTGGAAATCCACCCTTTACATGGTACGGAGTAGAGGTAATCTGACCTGTTTTCGACTATTTATAGTGACTTTTATCGAGGCAAAATTTTTGCATCTTGTCGTAAAGCGTCTTACGAGGAACCCCCAACGCCTCCATAGTCGCCTTGATATTACCGCCGTGGCACTTCAAAGATTGCGCTATAAGGCTCTTCTCAAAACAATCCACCTGTTGCGGCAGTGTAAGAACCGCTTCCCCCGTATTGCCGTGCATCAGCTGCTCCAGGTCATAACCACAACTCTCCCCCAGCAGTACATAGCGCTCTGCCACATTGCGCAATTCGCGAATATTCCCTGGCCAGTCGTGGGTCAGCAGGGTGCGCAGCTGATCACCGTCTGGAGGGGCCGCCTCCTGCTGATAGCGGGCGTTTGCAACCAATAAAAAGTGCTGAAACAGCAGCGGGATATCCTCACGGCGCTGACTTAAAGGGGGGATATCGATAATCACCACATTGAGCCGGTAGTAGAGGTCTTCACGAAACTTACCGGCGGCAACGGCCTCTTTGAGATCCACTTTAGACGCCGCCACCACACACAACTCCAGCGGGATCTGGCGGTTAGAGCCCACGGGCTCGACCACCCGCTCCTGTAGTACACGGAGTAGATGCACCTGCACAAGCATCGGCATGCTCTCAATCTCATCGAGAAAGAGTGTACCGCCGTTGGCGTGCTCAAACTTGCCAACACGCCGCTCCCGGGCGCCGGTAAAGGCCCCCGCTTCATGGCCAAAGAGCTCACTCTCGATAAGGCTTTCTGGCACCGCACCACAGTTTATTGCAACAAAATTTCTACTATGTCGCGAAGAGTGTTCGTGCAGTGAACGTGCGACCAACTCCTTACCTGTGCCGGTCTCGCCGATAATAAGCGCATCGACACCCGCTGTTGCGATACGCGCAATGGTCTCTCTCAGGCGCTGTATTGCAGGCGTAAGCCCTATAATCCTTGGCCCTGGGGCACTCTGCGCTTCCAACTCCTGGCGCAGACGGCGATTCTCAAGTGTCAATAATCGCTTCTCCAGTGCCCGACGCACTGTTTCTATCAACTCCTCGGCGGCAAATGGCTTCTCCAGAAAATCATAGGCACCGTCACGGATGGCCCCCACCGCCATAGAGATATCGCCATGGCCACTCACCAGAATCACCGGCAGATCTCTATCAACCTCCTTAACCCTCTGCAAAAATGTGAGTCCATCCATCCCCGGCATTTTGATGTCGCACACCACCACCCCCGCCACTCCAGCGAAGCATGGGTAGCACCTTATCAGCACGGCTGAAGGCCTCTACATTAAATCCGGCTAAATCCAGCGTCTGCTGATTGGCTATTCGAATATGTTTTTCATCATCAATGAAGATGACTTTTGATTCAGCACTCAATTATCAATCCCCCTTCAATCCTCCAACGGGACCGGAGCCTGCGGCATCTCCAGGATGAAGACCGCCCCGCCAGCCGGATGGTTTTCCGCCTTCAGAGTACCACCCATTCCCTCCACAATCCTCTGGGAGATTGAGAGGCCAAGCCCGAGTCCACTGCTCTCCGGCTTGGTGGTAAAAAAAGGATCAAATATATACTTCAAGTGAGCCTCATCTATACCGCTACCGCTGTCACGTATCTCCACACGAAAAAGGGTTCCCTTTTGTGATCCACTGATATCAATTAGGCGCTCATCACCCTCCTCTACCGCATGCAGTGCGTTACTTATCAAGTTAACGAATACCTGCTCCAACTGCACCATATCGGCGAGAAGAAATACCTCCTGCCGGGGCAATTCCAGCCGTACATCCGCAGAAACCTCTTTTATTCTCGTCACAAGAATGTTCAGCGAGTAGTCTATCGCGGCAGGCAGGGAGACGCAGACCCGCTGCCCTGAGGTCTTGCGGGCAAACAGCTTAAGCTGAGAGCTAATAGTCGCCATGCGCTTGGTCAACTCTGAAATCTGTTGCAGATTCCAGCAGGCCTCCTCCTTACGCTCACGCGCTAACAAGGCGCGGGCATTATCCGCATAGGAGCGAATGGCGGCCAGTGGCTGATTCAGCTCGTGGCTGATGCCCGTAGCCATCTGCCCGACTACGGCCATCTTTGCCGCCTGAATCAGCTCATCCTGGGCTTGCTGCAGCGCCTCCCCCGTCCTATGGTGCTCCTCAATCTCCGAACTCAGACGGATATTCGATGCTGTCAGCTCCCCTGTTCTCTCACGGACACGCAGCTCCAGATCATGCTTTACACGCCGGGTAAATTCTGCACGCTCCAGCAGGCGCTTTCTGCGTTGATTCAAAAAAAGCACCAACAGCAGACACAGGGTAAACAGCGCCAGTACCAGCAACAAACTGCGCCTCACCTGGCTAGAGACTGGCTTGTAAGAGGTGAGAATATGAACCCTCCAACCTGCCTCGGGCATCTCATGCTCCAGCATCAGGAAATCACCACCCTCTACCTCCACAAGATCGACTATCCTGGCAGCGGGCCCAATGGCTCTATTGTTGATATTTCGAGGTGATCAATCTCTGCATCTATGTATCGGCGACTCTCTCGTATCCGATCTTTTACTTCGGTTGACAGGGGCTGTAGGGATCTGAATCGCCAGGGTTGTTCCGTGGTAATAAAGATCACCCCATCGGGATCGGTCACCAGAAAGCGATCATCAGAAAGGCTCCAGTGCTGCTCTACCTCAGCGATATCCAACTTGACGACGACAGCACCCAAAATCTGCTGCTGGTAACGAACGGGATAGCAAAATAGTAACCGCGCCGATGAGAAGTTGAGCCCAACGCAAAATAGCGGCCGAGACGCCCCTCCATCGCTTCCACAAAATAGGGCCGATAGGAGAAATTACGACCCACAAAAGGGCGCTCGGACTGCCAGTTGGAGGCAGCAATCGTGAGCCCACTGCTATCCATAAGATAGGTGTCTGCCGCACCACTGATGCGGTTGATTCTCTCAAGATCACGGCTCACTGCTTCGACAGCCTCCCGCTCTTGAGGATGCTGGAGTTGATAGGCAAAACGTTTGTTGGTGGCCAGCAGTTCTGGGAGTGATTCAAACTTCTCCAACCGCCCCTGCAGATGGGCGATATAGAGGCTCAGCTTATGGCGCCCCTCCTGCTCAAGCGCGGCTAAGGCACCCTCTCCGCTTAGCTGGGCAGTCTGCCACAGCGTAGCTGAAAGAATCAGTAGTGTAATCACCACCCAAAAATAAATTCGCTTATCCATACTAAATAGGGTCAGTACCCTCTGCCGCTCTCTTACTCGGCCTGCCTCGCCTAGATTGCCCTACTTTTACTCCTAGTAACTGCTCTATATCCGCTTTAAAACGCTCATTTCCCAAAGGTGTTCCTGTTTGTACCGATCTCTCGATCACTTCTAGCAAAGCACTATCAAGAACCTCCTTGAACCCATCACGGTAACACCTGGCACGCTGTTCATTATTTCGGCCCAAAGCGAGGTAGAGCGGATGTGGTGTAATTAGAGAGCTGATTTTCCCATGGGCATTGGCAACATAGCTCGACCAACGATATTCAGCTGGATTCTCCACCATGTTTGCACGCACGGGATTAAGTTCGATGTAGCGCTGGCATCTAAGCAGATACTGATCACTATTGACACTGCATGCCTTGAAACGCCCCTCCCATAGAGTTCCACTGGATCGATATTTGTGATTAAAAAAAGGGACATATTTTCGCCCTACATGCTGGGGTAGTTTTGAAATATTTAGCGGGTTTTCAGCACTAATCAACAGGTGGACATGATTTGTCATGAGTACATAAGCGTGTACGTGACACTCATAGGTAGACGCACCCTCCTTGAGCCAAGCTAGATAGGCAAGATAATCATCGGCCTCGGCAAAAGTAGCCTTCCTGCTATTCCCCCGAATGATGATATGTACCGGTACATTGGGTAAAAAGAATCTTGGCTTGCGTGGCATATCCGTGCTCTCTGGGTCTAAATAACTTTATATCCTAGCATGAGCTTGAATTAAAGGGTACTGACCCCTTTTGCGCTAGCATGAGCTTGGATTAAAGGGTACTGACCCCTTTTCCTTCTTTTCCTTTATTTGGCAAAAAAAAACCCGCCATTTGGCGAGGTTCTTTTCAGCAACCGAGTTTTTGGGGTTGCTTTAGCGAGCCTAAATCACCCTACGCAGATCAGGCTAACATGCCTTTTCTACGACGGCTGATAAAGCCGAATGCCATTACAGCAGAGCCGAAGAGGATGGCAGCGCCTGGTACGGGTACCGGTGAAGCAGAGAAGTCGATGGTGTACTGACCACCGAGAGGCATATACGCACCAGAGGTAACCAAGTTATAATCACCTGCCCCAAGTATCAGCCAATCGACAGCATCCCCGGAGTTGGGATTATTACCATTGATTTGTACTAAAAAAGTACCCAGTGATGATCCTCCAGACTGGTTATAAGTCACGCCTAAGCCAGGTGAAGCAATTCCGGTCAACGGGTTTCCGCTGGACAGCAGCGCATACTCGAAGGTGACCCTAGCCGTCTGACCCAGGGTAAAGTTGAAAGTGTCCGCGATAGGTGCAGCGAACGCATTAGACTGAGATGTTTGAACCGCAGGGTCACCTATGGTGTGAAAAAGGTGAAAAAGCGGTGAAAAAGAGTGAAAAAGGGGTCAGTACCCTTTAATTAGGAACATATATGGCCAAATTTGTAGAGAGGGCGGTCTGATTAAAGGGTACTGACCCCTTTTCCTCTCCAAAAGCTGACTACGTGCCAAATTCTTTCGCGACTGAAGTCGCTCCTACAAGTAAACTAGGTGAAATTCATCCTAAGTCAGTGCCATTCTGGTTGGAGTCTATTGCCCACATGGATGTGGGCAATAGACTCCAACCCCCGGCGAATACAGTCTAAAAATAGGTATAACTGAATAATTATGTTTTGCTTTTTATTACTCGGGAAAACAAAAAACCCCCACCATTTGGCGAGGGTTTTGCGGCAACCGGGTTTTGGGGTTGCCTGAGCGATCCTAGATCACCCTATACAGATCAGGCAGCGATACCTTTTCTACGGCGGCTGATACATCCGAATGCCATTACAGCGGAGCCGAAGAGGATGGCAGCACCTGGTACAGGTACCGGAGATGCTGTAGCAAGCACATTATATGCACCACCCTCAGGGCTAAAGCCTCCAGCGGCACTACCCATCCAGGTTCTATACTGGCCAGGGCCAAGGTCTAGACTAAACATATTGTAGTCGGTAGGGCCGTTGAGCGTGGTAGGACCGATTAACAGATTTAACCCCGAAGTACTATTATGGACTGTATAGTCTGCATACCTAACACCAGAGCCGACCAGGCCTGGGGTATTCGTTATGGAAAATAGGAAATTGATTTTGAGATTCTTAGTGAGGGTGAAGTAAGCCGCATCAGAAAACGACACATCTGCCGCTGCATAACCACCATCTACCCACTGATCCCCAATATCGAGTGTGTCACCATCACCCAGTAAAGCGGCGCTTGCCCCCATAGAGGTACCTACCAGCAGGAGTCCCCCCAGTAATATTTTTGCCTTTCGAGCTATTCCTTTTATCATTGCTTGTCTCCAAATCGTTCAGTTAAAGTATCGATACTCTCAGGGCAACGTTATCCTGATAGATATATTTAGTCGCCCCATCGCAAAACGTAGCTAACCGTCGTCAGCTTTGAGTAATCTATCACAATATCCGGTTATGGTGCAACTTGTATTTCTCTTACTCAAATGGTTTGCTTACTAATTGAACAAGGGGAATACTTCTGTATTGCGATAGAGCTATGCCTCGCGGCCAAACGGGTGCTAGCGCTGAACTGTTGTGACCTCACACGATGCCACTCAGATGCTTTTATAACAACCCGGGTCGAGTCAAAAAGTTGGGAAGTTGGACGGCTAGGAACTTGCCCAAGAATAGAGCATTTACTGCAAAATTCCCTCGCTACGACTCCTATACTCGGACAGCCTCCTAGTGTTGCAGATTATGGCCAGGCCTTCCCTTTGGATTAATAAAACCGTAACTATTAAACCGGGTTTGGAGTCGGGCATTTTTTATGCCGTACTTCCCGGTAAGAGCGCTTTCTCGAAGCGCGATGGATGGTTGCACCATGGTAGTTATTTCATCGCGGCCCGAGAGAGCACTCCTACAAATAAGATCGGAGCCCGCTGCTGAATAGCTACAAAAAAACCCCGCTAGTTAGCGGGGTTTTATCGGCAACCAGGTTTTGGGGTTGCCTAGGCTATCACAAGAGTTTTTCCACTCAGGCTGTGATACCTTTTCTGCGTCGACTGATAAAGCCAAATGCCATGATGGCAGAGCCGAAGAGGATGGCAGCTCCTGGTACAGGAACCGACGAAATAGCCGATACACTGTATGAACCACCTATTGGAGCAACGCCACCAAGGCCCGACATAGACGTTCCGTAAGTGCCCGCTAAAAGGTACGCTGTGTATACGTGAAATTCAGCTGGGGCAGCAAGTATGCCAGAAACTAATACTCCACCCGACCCTGTCATATCAGTCAGGGAGAATGCTGTATCTAGAACCCCTGTGCCAGCGAGCCCCCCCACCTTCGTTCGTTGAAAAAGTCACCTTAATCGTTAACGGTGTGCTAAGAATGAAGGTTGCAGTATCGGTGAAGGGCGCGCCAACTCCTGCCCATCCACCATCCTGCCAATCCTGACCAGCGGCGGTAAATGTGTCACCATCCCCTAATAGTGCTGCTGCACTCGCCCCCATCGAGAAGCATGCCAGCAGCAGCCCCCCCAATAACATCTTAACCCTACGGCTTATTCCTTTTATCATTTCCTGTCTCCAAAATCATTTTTTGAGTATCGATACTTGCACGGCGAAGTTCCCCCACTCGCGCTCCTGAACCAGCTAACCGTCGTCAGCTTGTAGAAAAATACCACAAGAACGTGAACCAGTGCAACTCTTATCCATGTATATTCCTATTCTAGAGAGATAAACCAGCGTATAATCGTTCGGCTAAGTAAATCATAGAGGGGAAACGTGTTCACCACTATTTCTCAGCCGAACAAAAAGGCCCTGTTAAACAGGGCCCTTAGTGTTTACGTCAGGGGTGCGCTTTATCAACTACTACGCGTCTTCCGCAACTTCTCAATAGTACGCAACTGAGCGACCGCCTCCATCAACTCCGACTGCGCCTTGGCGTGGTCGTAGTCGGCGTGTTGGCCTGCGAGTGCATCTTCCGCTTGACGTTTGGCATCGAGGGCGGCGGCCTCGTCGAGGTCAGCGGCACGGATGGCGGTATCGGCCAGTACGGTGACGACATGGGGCTGCACCTCAAGGATACCGCCAGAGACGTAGAAGTGCTGCTGCTCACCTGCCGTCTCTATGCGAATCTCTCCGGGTTTGAGGCGGGTTACCATGGGTGTATGCCGGGGGGCTATACCGACATCGCCCATCACAGCGGGGGCATAGACCATCTCGGTCAGGCCGGAGTAGATCTCACCTTCGGCACTTACTATATCCACATGGATTGTCATGGCCATAAGTTTTCTCCTGACTACTTAGTCGCCTGCACCCTGGGAGGCGGCCTCATCGACACCGCCGACCATATAGAAGGCCTGCTCGGGCAGGTGGTCGTACTCACCAGCAAGAATCGCCTTGAATCCGGCAACCGTATCTTTAAGGGAGACATATTTACCAGGGAGCCGGTGAATACCTCTGCTACGAAGAAGGGCTGGGAGAGGAAACGCTGCATCTTACGGGCACGGGCGACGGTCTGCTTATCCTCTTCAGAGAGCTCATCCATACCGAGGATGGCGATAATATCCTTCAGCTCCTTGTAACGCTGCAGGGTGCCTTGTACGCCGCGGGCCACTTCGTAGTGCTCCTGACCCACTACATGGGGGTCGAGGATACGGCTGGTTGAGTCGAGTGGATCCACTGCCGGGTAGATACCCAGCTCGGCGATCTGACGCGAGAGTACCAGGGTTGCATCAAGATGCGCAAAGGTGGTAGCGGGGGAGGGGTCCGTCAAATCATCCGCCGGTACGTAGACCGCCTGGAATGAGGTGATTGAGCCGGTTTTGGTGGAGGTGATGCGCTCTTGGAGAGTACCCATCTCTTCGGCCAGGGTCGGCTGGTAGCCCACTGCTGAAGGCATACGGCCCAACAGTGCCGAAACCTCGGTGCCGGCCAGGGTGTAACGATAGATGTTATCGACAAAGAGCAGTACGTCTCGGCCCTCGTCACGGAAGTTCTCTGCGATGGTGAGGCCGGTCAGTGCCACGCGCAGGCGGTTGCCTGGAGGCTCGTTCATCTGGCCGTAGACCAGCTACTTTATCAAGTACGCCGCCTTCATCCATCTCGTGGTAGAAGTCGTTACCCTCACGGGTACGCTCACCCACACCGGCAAATACGGAGAAGCCTGAGTGCTCTACCGCAATGTTACGAATCAGCTCCATCAGGGTTACGGTCTTGCCGACACCGGCACCGCCGAAGAGTCCAACCTTACCCCCCTTGACGATGGGCATGACCAGATCGATCACCTTAATACCGGTCTCAAGTACGTCGGTGGTGGTCGCCTGCTCATCGAATTTTGGCGCCAGACGGTGAATCGGCATCCTCTCTTCGGTCTCTACCGGCCCTTTCTCGTCGATTGGCCGTCCGAGGACATCCATGATACGGCCCAGCGTCTTCTGGCCTACCGGTACGGTGATCGGTGAGCCGGTAGTGATGACCTCGACATTACGACGCAAACCGTCGGTTGAGCCCATCGCAATGGTTCGCGCCACGCCGTCACCCAGCTGCTGTTGCACCTCCAGGATCAGATCATACGATTCGATCTTCAGTGCTTCGTAGACCTTCGGCATCTCGCCCATGGGGAATTGAACATCCACCACAGCGCCAATGATTTCTACCACTTTACCCGAACTCATCTCTGGTTCCCCTCGTCGCCAATGCGACTATTCGATATTTCTAAAATTAAATTCGTTTTCTGTCTGGCTAGCCAACCGCAGCGGCGCCGCCCACGATCTCAGAGATCTCTTGGGTAATAGCTGCCTGCCGTGCCTTGTTGTAGACCAGTTGCAGTTCATTGATCAGGTCACCGGCGTTGTCGGTGGCTGATTTCATTGCCACCATCCTCGCAGACTGCTCGCAAGCTGCGTTGTCAACCACCGCCTGATAGACCAGTGACTCGATGTAGCGCACCATCAAACCATCAACTACATCCTTGGAGTCTGGCTCATAGATGTAGTCCCAGTGATGCTTCAGCGACTCATTGGGCTTGGATGCGATAGGCACCAACTGCTCAACGGTTGGCTCCTGAGTCATGGTGTTGACAAAATTGTTGTACACCAAATAGATACGATCGACCTCACCGTTCTCATAAGCGTCGAGCATCACCTTGACCGGCCCAATCAGATCGTCAATATGTACTGCATCACCAAGATGACTTGCCTGAGACATTACCTTGCCACCAAAGCGACGAAAATGACCCAGCGCTTTGCTGCCGATGGTGCAGAAGTTAACCTCTAGGCCGTTACCCTGATTCTCTGCAATCTGTTTGCTTAGCATGCGAAACAGATTGCTGTTGAGACCACCACAGAGCCCCCGATCAGAGGAGACCACGATGTAGCCGATACGCTTGACCTCACGCTCCAGGGTAAAGCTGTGTCGATACTCCGGGTGGGCGTGATAAAGATGGCCAATGACCTTCTTCATCTTGTCCGCATAGGGGCGGGTGGCCACCATACGCTCCTGGGCCTTGCGCATCTTAGCCGCCGCCACCATCTCCATCGCAGAGGTGATCTTCTGCGTATTTTTGATGCTAGCGATCTGTGTACGTATCTCTTTTGAGCCTGCCATGTTTAACCTCGCTCTCTCAACTCACTGATCTCAGCCATTACCAGGTGTGGTTAGCCTTAAAATCCTTGAGTGCTTCGTGGAGCGCTTGGGTGATCTCGTCATTGAAATCACCGCTCTCGTTGATTCGGTCAGACAGCGCCTTCTGGTTACTCTTCAGGTAGGCGTGAAGTGCCGCTTCAAAATCAACCACCTTGTTGGTGTCGACATCATCCAGGTAGCCTTCATTAGCAGCAAACAGTGAGGACGCCATCTCAGCAATGCTAAGTGGGGAGTACTGCAGCTGTTTCATCAGTTCGGTAACACGTTCACCGCGTGAAAGCTGTGCCCGGGTGGCCTCATCCAGATCTGATGCAAACTGGGAGAATGCTGCCAGTTCACGGAACTGCGCCAGTGCCAGCCGCACACCACCGCCAAGCTTCTTGATGATCTTGGTTTGAGCTGCACCGCCAACGCGGGAGACCGACAGGCCGGCGTTGATTGCAGGACGAATACCGGCGTGAAGAGATCTGCCTCAAGGAAGATCTGACCATCGGTAATGGAGATAACGTTGGTCGGTACGAAGGCCGATACGTCACCCGCCTGGGTTTCGATGATGGGGAAGGCGGTCAAAGAGCCGGTCTTACCCTTCACTTCACCGTTGGTCATCTTCTCAACGTAGTTGGCATTGACTCGCGATGAGCGTTCCAGTAGGCGCGAGTGCAAGTAAAAAACATCTCCAGGGTAGGCTTCGCGACCAGGAGGACGACGCAGTAGCAGGGAGACCTGACGATAGGCCCACGCCTGCTTGGTGAGATCATCATAGACAATCAGTGCATCTTCACCGCGATCACGGAAGTACTCTCCCATGGTGCAGCCAGCGTAGGGGGCAATAAACTGCAGTGCTGCAGACTCGGCAGCGGGAGCCGCCACGATAATGGTGTGATCCATCGCGCCATGCTCTTCGAGCTTGCGTACCACTTGGGCGATGGTCGAGTTCTTCTGACCAACAGCGACGTAGATACATTTTACGCCGGTGCCCTTCTGGTTGATGATGGCATCGATAGCAACCGCAGACTTACCGGTCTGGCGGTCACCAATAATCAGTTCACGCTGGCCACGGCCTACCGGCACCATGGCGTCGATCGCCTTCAACCCGGTCTGTACCGGCTGATCTACCGATTTACGCTCGATAACACCCGGTGCCATTCTCTCGATAGGGGAGCTGGTGGATGACTCAATCGCACCTTTGCCATCGATAGGATTACCCAGCGCGTCAACAACACGGCCTAGTAGACCTTCGCCCGTTGGAACCTCCAGTACGCGACCGGTACACTTTACCGCATCGCCTTCAGAGAGGTGCGTATAGTCACCCAGTACCACGGCGCCGACTGAGTCGCGCTCAAGGTTAAGCACCAGGCCGAAAGTATTGCCAGGCAGTTCCAGCATCTCGTAGGACATGGCGTCCTCAAGACCGTGGATACGGGCGATACCGTCAGTCAGGCTGATAATGGTGCCTTCGTTACGGGCTTCGGTTTTAAGATCGAAGTTTTCGATCTTGCTTTTGATCAGATCGCTGATCTCGGATGGATTGAGTTGCATGTTGGCTTCTCGCTTAGATTCCTAATTCGTTCGCCAGTTGCTGGAGTCGGCCGCTGACAGATCCGTCAATCACCATATCACCGGCACGAATATGGATACCACCGATCAGATCGGTATCCTTTTCGCTGGTGATGGTGATTTCGCGCCCCAACTTGGCTTTAAGGGCGGCAGCGATTTTACTCTCCTCGGCGGGTTTGAGGACGTAGGCAGAACGCACATGGACATTGAGCACACGTAGGCTCTCTGACTTTAGCTGTTCGTAGACGTCAGCAATCTCCGGCACTATTGGGAGTCGTCCGTTTTGAACCAGCAGTTTGATAAGATTTTGGCCCTCTTCATTGAGATGACCATCACCAATCTCCAGCATCAGCCGGGTCAGGTGCCCCTTATCAAACATCGGGTCGGCAATAACGCCGACAGCTGCCGGCTCTTCCACGACCTGCGCAAGAAATGCCAGCATCTCAGACCAGAGGTCAAGCGTGTCGCTCGACTCTGCCAGTGAGAATAGCGCTTCTGCGTAGGGGCGGGCAGTTGTGGTGGTTTCTCCTGCCATTGCAGCGCCCTATATCTCTGCTGCCAAAGTATCGACAATCTCTTTGTGGGCACCGACGTTGATCTCTTTGCGCAGGATTTTCTCGGCACCCATAATGGCAAGCTCTGCGACCTTTTTGCGCAGTTGCTCACGGACACGGGTACTCTCCTGTTCGATTTCAGCCTGTGCACCACTGATCAGTCGTTGACCTTCAGCATGCGCATTGTCTTTCGCTTCATCAATGATCTCTGTGGCACGTTTCTGTGCCTGAGAGACGATCTCTGCAGCCTGTGATTTGGCATCATGGAGCACGTCTTTAGCGCGCGCCTGAGCCAGTTCTTGTTCATGCTGTCCGCGCTCGGCGGCAGCAAGTCCGTCTGCGATCTCCTTACGACGCACATCGAGTGCGCCCATGATCGGTGTCCAGACGAATTTCATCGTAAGCCACACGAACACTACAAAAGAGATCAGCTGACCTATAAGAGTCAGATTGATATTCATCCCAAATTTACCTCGTTGTCAGGCGAGATGAGATTCAGTCTGCCAGAATAACTCAAGTGAGTTACGCAACAGCAAACAGTACGTACATAGCCAGACCAACAGCGATCATGGGCACGGCATCAACCAGGCCCATAACGATGAAGAACTGGGTACGTAGCATAGGAATCAGCTCAGGCTGGCGAGCTGCGCCTTCGAGAAAGCGGCCACCAAGGACGCCGATACCGACAGCGGCACCCAGAGCACCCAGGCCCATCATTATTGCGCCGGCAATGTACAGCAATGCTTGTTCCATTTTGGTCTCCCGTTATATCAATTTGGAATAAGTTTAAATTTTAGTAAGGTAAATCAGTGCTCGCTATGAGCCATATCCATATAGACGATGGTCAGGGTCATGAAGATGAACGCCTGCAAGGTAATAATAAGGATATGGAAGAGCGCCCAGCCCAGCTGTAAAACACCACCGAACAGGCCGAGAACAATGCCGGCATTGTACATGATAGCGATGAGGATAAAGATCATCTCACCTGCATACATGTTACCGAACAGTCGCAGCGCTAGAGAGATCGGCTTGGCGATCAGGCTGACGAATTCAAGCAAAAAGTTGATCGGAATAAACAGCGCCTTGATAATCAGATTATCGGATGAGAAGGGCTGCAGGGTCAGCTCACCGGCAAAGCCGCTGAACCCTTTGATTTTGATACTGTAGTAGATCATCAGTGTGAAGACGCCGATAGCCATGCCGAAGGTGGCGTTGGGGTCGGTTGATGGCACTACTTTCATGAATTTGATACCGAGGGCACTTGTGATCAGTGGAATCACATCGACCGGGAGAAGATCCATCATATTTTGCAGGAAGATCCAGACAAAGATGGTCAGCGCCAGAGGGGCTACCAGATCGTTCTTGGCGGTAAAGGAGCCACGCACGCTGGTATCGATAAACTCAACTATCCACTCGGCAAAGTTCTGTAGCTTTCCCGGGATCTCTGCGGTTGCCTGATCCGCCGCCTTTTTGAAGAAGAAGATAAAGAGGGCACCGAGGAGAATAGACCAGAACATGGTATCGACATGGATGGCATTGAAACCCATGGCCGAGGCGGCATCGCCACACTCAGCCATCGTCCAGCCCTCTTCTGTGACGACCTGCTTATCTTCACAGTAGCTGCCAGCAGGCAGCTTGCCGTAGGTCAGGTTGGTAAGATGGTGCTTTATATAAGCACTAGAGGTCAACGTTTCGCCAGACATCGTAATCCAAAGCCAATTCTAATTATTCAAAAATAAAGCGTGCCGCCAACATCGGTACAAACTGTATCAGCAGAAACACACCAAACAGTGCGCCAGGGCTTAGAGGATTAATCCAGACTATCGCCATGGCAAAAAACAGTGCTGTCACTATCAACTTCTCTAGCTCGGCTGTATGGAAGCGTGCCAACAGCCTGCCGGGCTCTTGGGCCCTGTAGTGAACAAAAACTCTTCGCGCAAACCAAGCATTGCCCAGTACCGCGATGGCTCCTCCGGCAAATCCAGAGTAGGCCGGCCTCCAGCCAAAAAAGATCAGCAGCAGCACAGTGACAACCACAGTAACCATCGACTGTACCACTACAGCACGAGTGGCTTGGTTTCTATCCGTCAGCTGCAACCTGATCCACCACTCCATTCCAGTTGTGAAGCGGGCGCAGTATAAGGGTTACAGGGTATAAGGTCAAACGATGGGTGAATAATTTATTTTGCCTACCCCATTAGAGATAATAAACGTAAGGAAAGGGGGTATTTGTAACCTTTCTTCACACATCCTAGTGCTGGCGGGAGGTGCAAATGCAAGGTTGGGTATATATAGACCTAATTCTACCCGCAAGCCAGCCACTATCTGTGTAGACTATGATATAGCCTAAAATGAATGTAAATGGACCTGAATGTGACTCTTTTTGGCGTGCTGTATTGTAGCGTTTGGGGTCGAAGCCATTAGTGCTTGGGGTCGGAGTCAATGGCAACAAAAAACGGTGTCATTTCCGACGACCTTACCGCAATCGACTCCGACTCCTGCCGTGAAAATTTATGCCGTACTTCCCTGTAGGAGCGCTTTCTCGAAGCGCGATGGGTAGTTGGGTCCTGGTGGTCATTTCATCGCGATCAGAGAGACCACTCCAGGTTAAGACTCGGTGTACGGTACTGGGAATTTACACTCTTTTACAGTGGTGGCGCCCACCTGTTGAATGAGCAACACTACACTGCCAATAGCACGAAAGTTGGTAACTTCTCAATAACCCAGAGCAGATGGATAACTTTCAGGTGGGTGCAGCGACACCTTTAACTTCATGGGTCGGAATAAAAAACGGCTAAGCTATTGATATTGTGTGATTAGGTTCAGTAAGGTACCTGAGTCGCCTCTCTACGGCAGGGGTCGGATTCAAACCGTGAAACAAAGGTAGGTGAAATTGATGTGGTAGGACGGTTTGACTCCGACCCCGAGGATGACGACCCCTATAGCACGGACTTTTTGAGAAGTTACGGAAGTTGATCTCATCCTATTGTGAGTTAACAACTATTCCACGTTATCGAGCCTGTCCGAGAATAGGCACCGTAGCGAAGGACTCCATGATTAAGAATCCACTTTCGGTACCTCATTTTGCCTAAAGTTTCCTATACATCTGACGCTCTAACATTTAATAGTAAGGTAGTATGCACAATAATTATGTAATCCGGCGCTGTTGCAGACTCGCTCGCGGAAGGGGGCACCCAGCCTCAACAGCGTGCTTCATGTTTATTGCGCATAGCCCATTGTAGATAAACACGTATTACCTAGAGGGACGTAGTTTTGAAAAATCACAACGATCTCACCGCCACTGTTTTCAATAGCAGCCCCTGTGGCATATTGATACTCGATGCAGAGGGAAAAATTTCCAATATTAATCAGGCGTTGAGCCGACTGACCGGCCTATCTCCAGAGCAGTTGATCGGCCATGATAGTGACTCACTCCCATTTAGCACACTCAATGGGTTGTTCAAAGGCGAAGGGGAGATGCATCTGGTAGGTCCGGCGATTGGGCAGGAGCAGTGGCTATATTGCACCGTCCACGATAATGGCCCGGAAGGGTAGTAAAGTTTTTTGTCGATACCACGGAATTGGTCACCCTTCAGGAAGAGAGCGAGCGTCTGAGCCAACAGGTGAAACAGCTTACACTTACCGATGAACTGACCGGTCTGGCCAATCAGCTGGAGCTAAACCGTGCACTTAATGCACAAGTCACCCGCAGCCGCCGCTACGGTAACCCGCTGAGCTTGGCAATGATGGAAGTTGTCGATGCCGCCGAACCGGATAAAACACTCCAGGATAAGCTCATCGTCGCCACCAGCCGTTATCTGCGTGACCGCTTGCGCTGGGTCGACGTTATCGCCCGCTGGGGGCATAACCAATTTGTTGTCATCCTACCGGAAACACACCATAGTGACGGCTACTCTCTGATCAGCAAAATTCAGGAGGAGTTCCCACAAGCTCAGCAGAACGAGCCCCTCCATGATGAGAGTCTGGCACTCCGCTTTGGTCTTGTTGAGTGGAAGAAGGGGTATGACACCCCCATGCTGATGCGTTGCGCCGCCACATCACTTAGTGGAGAACAGGAGCAAATGGAGCAGGCTTCTTAAGGATCATTCAGTCTCAAGGAGCCTCTGAACAACTCATGTCCGATGCGATTTCATATAAAAACGGCATTGGGCGCAAGGAACTCAAAACGATACTCAGGCGATTTCAGAGTATCCATCGTGAGCGTCTGCGCCGCATAGCTGGGGAGCTACGCTCGAATCAGCGGGGTTTTATCGACCTTCTGCCGCTGATGTTCCACATCAACCACCCCTCCCTGCCCGGCTTCGTCGGCAGTGACGCCCCAGCCGGTATTGCTGACTACAGCCCAGGGCAAGCCGCTATCAACGCCGCCGCCAAGATCAGCCGCAGTATTGCCTATAAAAAACGTGCCAAACGCCACTTTGATATTCATGGCATCTACCTTATGGGCAGTATTGGCAGTATTGCCCACGCCAGCGGCAGCGACCTCGACATCTGGATCTGCCACGACCCGGAATTGAAGGAGGAGGCGCTGGAAAAACTCCGGGAAAAGGCGATAAAGATCGAGCAGTGGTCAGAGGAGAACGCGCTCGAAGTTCACTTTTTCATCATGGATGTCAGCGCATTTCGTAAGGGCCATCTCGACAGCCTCTCCCACGAAAGTAGCGGCTCAGCCCAGCCCCACCTTCTGCTTGAGGAGTTCTACCGTACCGGCGTGCTGGCGGCCGGCCGCTACCCCGCATGGTGGCTGGTGCCACCGGAAGAGGAGGCAAACTACAGCAGCTACCTGGAGATGCTTTTCCACAAGCGTTTCGCCGACCCCATCGACTGCATCGACTTTGGCGGCCTCGGCTCGCTTCCAGCCGGTGAGTTTCTCGGCGCCGCGCACTGGCAGCTCTATAAGGGGATCGACTCCCCCTACAAGTCGATACTCAAGCTACTGCTTACCGAATCCTACGCCCAGAGTTACCCCCATATCATATGGCTCTGCCAGGGAGCCAAGAGGTCGATCTATAGCGGTGATATCGACATGAACGAACTCGACCCCTATGTGTTGATGTATCGTCAGGTAGAGACCTATCTGATCGGGAGAGATGAGCTGCAACGGTTGGAGCTGGCGCGCCGCTGCTTCTACTTTAAGACGGAGCAGAACCTGAGCAGCAAACAGGCAGCAACCCAGCAGCCGTGGAAACGTGAACTGATGGAAGAGCTGGTAATGAGCTGGGACTGGCACAGCACCTACCTGAAAAAACTCGATGCCCGCAATAGCTGGAAAATCGATCAAGTGATGGAGGAGCGCAATACCCTGGTGCGGGAACTCACCCACAGTTACCGTCTGCTTACCGATTTTGCTAAAGCTTTTGCTGATCACAGCACCATCGATCCCAGAGAGCTGAGTCTGCTGGGCCGCAAACTCTACACCGCCCTGGAGAGACGCCCAGGGAAGATCGATCACATCAATCCCGGCATTGCAAAAAACCTGGTGGAGCACCAGCTCTCGCTGCACTACGCCAGAACCAGTGGCAGTAACTACGCATGGTTCCTCTTTCTCGGCAATGTGGACGAGAAGGGCGCACCCCTGTCGAGACCGGTAAAAACCTCACAGGGGCTGATCGAGGTTCTCACCTGGTGCCAACACAACAAGCTGCTGGGCAAGGGCACTGTGGTTGCGCTCTACCCAAAGACAAATCCGGTCAGCCGTGCCGAGCTGCAGTCACTGATCTCATCGCTACGTGAGCTGCACACCCCTGCCAAATATCGTGAGCCGCCGATCGAACAGCTCGCTTCGCCACCACGGGCCACCTCTTGCGCACTCTTTATCAACACCGGATCAGATCCCCTGTCACGCTTGGCCAAGGCGGGCAAACAGCTGACCAGTGACCGTGATGACCCCCTCAGCTTCGGTGCTGCCCACAGCTCACTTATCGACAGTATCGAACAGCTCACAACCACCAGTTGGGGAGAGACCCTGGTAGTACGCCACTGGGGTACCACCGGCCTGCTCGACAGCCTCTGCCACTATCTCCGACTCACTCTACTGGGGGACGATGGTAACCGCCCACCTAAAGCCACCGCCCACTGTTTCTCATCAGTGCGCGGTGGCAGTATTGCCAAACGGGTAGAGTCCCTCTTCAACGATGTCTGCCACAGCTTTTCCACCAACAGTAGCAACCGTGAAGCGCTCTACCTGCTGCAGGCCGACAGCGACTACTACCTGATACAGCAGCAGAAGGAGCTCTTCTCCTTCTTCCCGGTGAAATCCTGGGGGGACCTGCTGGAGCTACTGGGTGAACCCCAGGAGCACTACCGGAAACTAACCATCGACCCTCTGGCGCTGTTCGAAACGCCACTGGCGAAGGTGTTCGAGAATGATCAGTCCGGCGTGATTCAGCTCTACTACTGCAACAATAAAAATCACACCGACCTCTACATCGTTGATGAGAACGGCTCACTCTTTCATCAGCAGGTCCAGGGGGTGGACGAGCAGTATCTTCTGGTGCAACAGCAACGCTTCCTCAATGGCATCCAACTGCTGCGCAATATCCGTTCCGACACACCCTCATTCCGACTGCTACAGGATGGTACGCAATTTTTTCAAATCATGCGTAACCCTAAGGGTGAGTACCATATAGAGAAGCGTAGCCCGCCCACTATTCGACTCCCCTCCAGCTATATGGAGCTGCGCCTTGTCAGCGACACCCTGAATCTCAACTTCTCCCCTTACCTGTTGGCTTGTGGTGACCATGAGTTCAACTCACTGGAGTATGGTGACCACATCTACACCGCTGTAGCTGAATATATCCTCTCCAAGCGGGTAAACCGTGAAACTTACCCCATCTACCTCACCGGCCTGGAGATTACAGGTGCCTTTGCCGAAGGCAAGTGGTCAACCATCGCTCTGCTTAACTTCAAAAAACATCTGGAAGGAAGGCTCAACCATGCTCTGCGGCAGATGGTTAAAGAGTGAGCTACAGATAATATGGATTAGGGTCGGAGTCGATTGCGGCGAAAAGCAGTCCATAACTTATAGATTTTCACCGCTTACGGTATACTGCATTGATCTGATTGAACTTACAGGAGCACCCTAATGCAGCATCGGTACCCTACCCTAGGCCTACTTGCCATCATCCTGCTAAGCACCGTCCTACTCAGCGCCTGCGGTCAAAAGGGAGATCTCTATCTTCCCGATGAAAACAGCGAGCAGCAGGAAAAGAAAAAAAGCTGATCCACCATGGTGTTCCACTTCACAAAAATGCACGGTCTAGGCAACGACTTCGTAATGTTCAATGCCATTGACCAGAGAGTAGAACTCACCCCGGAGCTGTGCCGCTATATCGCCAACCGCCATACCGGCATTGGCTGTGACCAGATTCTGGTGGTTGAATCACCCCGTGATTTAACCACCGATTTTTATTACCGCATCTTTAACGCTGACGGTAGCGAAGTCGAAATGTGCGGCAATGGCGCCCGCTGCTTTGCCCACTTTGTCCATCAACAGGGGTTAACCGACAAGAGAGAAATCGATGTCGGCACCTGCAACGGCAACCTGCGACTTTTTATCCAAGAGAACGGTCTGGTAAGGGTCAATATGGGTACTCCACGGCGGGAACCTGAGCAGATCCCCTTTATTGCCGATCAACGGGCCGACAGCTACCCACTCACGCTCGAAGGTGAGACACTGACTATTGGAGCCGTCTCCATGGGTAACCCCCATGCGGTTTTAATAGTTGAAAATATAGCCTCTGCCCCCGTATCATCAGTAGGCGCACGGCTGGAACAGCATAACCGGTTTCCACAAAAGACCAATGTCGGCTTTATGGAGATCTGCAGCCGCAGCCAAGTCAACCTGCGTGTCTTTGAACGTGGCACCGGCGAAACCATGGCTTGCGGTTCAGGTGCCTGCGCTGCCGTTGTTGTCGGACAGATCCAGGGGCTGCTGGATGAGCGGGTGGAAGTCACCCTTACCGGCGGCAATCTTGTAATCGAGTGGGCAGGCGACGATGCGCCTGTATGGATGAGCGGCCCCACCGCAACTGTCTACCAAGGAACCATTGAACTATGAGCTCCCAACAAGATACCTCTTCGCCAGTAGAGGCGCTGGAACAGACCGTCTGCGGTTACCTTCGTGACAACCGCGATTTCTTCAATAGCCACCCGGACCTGCTACGTGAGATGGAGCTACCTCACCAGAGCGGCAGTGCCGTCTCCCTGATCGAGCGCCAGGTGAGCAGCCTGCGTGAAGCGTCAGACCAATACAAGCAACAACTCGAAGACTCATCACCGTCGCCAGAGAGAATGAGGCGCTTAACAACCGTCTGCACAAGCTCACCCTCACACTACTCGACTGCCTCGACTTTGAAGAGGTGGTCAATGCCCTGCAAGACAGACTGCATGAAGACTTCCATGCCGAGGCAGTAGAGCTGCACCTCTTCTTCTCCGAGGAGGCCGACAGAGAGGCTAATCCAGATCTTGACGGCTTTGCTGACCTGCTCGATAGCGGCAAGCCCGTATGTGGTCCACTGGCGATGGCGCAGCTAACCTACCTCTTCGGTCCCCAGGCCGAAGATATAAAATCCACCGCCCTGATAGCGATAAAAGAGCAGGGCATTCTAGGCGTCCTTGCCATTGGCAGCCAGAACAAAGATCGCTTCCATCCCGGCATGGGGACCGACTACCTCACACGCCTGGGAGAGATTGTCAGCAAAACACTTGAGGTAGTATCTGAACCTGGCTTCTGATGAGTGCTGACAAGAGCCCCCGGCTGACACCCTGGATCGATCGGCTCCTCCAGCATATGTGCTATGAGCGCAACCTCTCACCCCACACCCTAAGCAACTACGCCCGCGATCTGCAGCGCATAGAAACCTGGTGTGAAGAGCAATCCATCAACGAATGGCAACAGCTCGGCCCACACCAGATTCGCGCCTATATAGCCCAGCGTCACCGTCGTGGCATCTCCGGAAAAACGCTCCAACGTGAACTCTCAGCCCTGCGCAGTCTCTTCCGCTACCTCGTGCGCGAAGGGGAGGTGGAGAACAACCCAGCCAGCGGCATCCGAGCACCGAAGAGTGGCCGCAAACTTCCACCATCACTCGATGCCGATCAGATCGGCCGCCTGCTTGATGTGGTCAGCAGTGACCCGCTGGAACTGCGCGACCTGGCGATAATGGAACTACTCTACTCCTCTGTCTGCGACTGGCGGAGCTGGTCTCCATCAATATCGGCCAGATCGACCGCGCCGATGCCAGCCTGACGGTGACCGGTAAAGGGCGAAAGAGCCGGCAACTGCCGGTGGGGAAAAAAGCATTGCATGCGGTCGCTGCCTGGGAGCAGGTACGTGGAGAACTGGCACAGCCGGGTGAAACCGCCCTCTTTATCAGCAGGCACGGTAGACGTATCAGCCCCCGTACCGTTCAACAGCGGCTGAAGCAGTGGGCGATAAAACAGGGGGCCACTCAAAACGTTCACCCACACATGCTGCGCCACTCCTTCGCCGGGCATCTGCTCGAATCCTCCGGTGACCTGCGGGCGGTACAAGAGCTGCTGGGACATGCAGATATCAGCACCACCCAGATCTATACCCACCTCGACTTTCAACACCTGGCCCAGGTCTACGACAGCGCCCACCCACGGGCAAAGAAGAGAAAGAAATCCTAAGAAAGCTGTAACAAGATCCATTCAGAGCATCCCTAATGGAGAAGAAGAGCTATGCCTACAGCAAAAGAGTACAAAAAAATGTCTCCCATCTCCTGGGAACTGCTCCAGCAAGACTGCCGCACACTGGCCCAACAGCTATTAAATAAAGGGCCATTCAAGGGTATCTGCGCCATCACCCGTGGGGGGCTGGTTCCAGCCGCCATCCTGGCGAGAGAGATGGATATCCACCTCATAGACACCCTCTGCATCACCAGCTACAACTGGAAAAAACAGGGTCAACACAATCTATTAAAAGGGGTGGATCACGATGGTGAAGGTTGGCTACTAGTCGATGATCTAGTCGACACCGGCAAGACCGCAGAGATTGTCCGCCAGCTAATGCCAAAGGCACTCTTTGCCACCGTCTACGCCAAACCCGCCGGACGACCAATGGTAGACATCTTCATTACAGAGTTCAGCCAAGAGACCTGGGTACTGTTTCCCTGGGATTCTGCATTACAGTTTGTTGAGCCCTTGCAGCAATGAGGGAATTAAGTCAGCTATAGAACTAATAATGGTAACTATTAGTGCTTGGGGGTCGAGTCGATTGCGCCGTAAAAAAGGTGCATTTTCCACCCATCATGACGCAATCGACTCCGACCCCTGGTAAAAATAGCTCCCAAATAGGTATAGCTGAATAGTTACAGACTCGATTTACTTTCTCCGCTTCGCCCATGGATCTTGATCACGCCAAACAGAGGCTTTTGAAGAATTCGATGATTCGCGATCATCTTTCCGAGTGCCATCATCACCTTGATTGCTAGAGTGCCAGGGATCTCGTTGAGTGCCAGAATTCTTACCCTTGTCAGAGTGATGCCCCGCATGCTGACCTCGCTCAGCCAATTTCCTGGCACGCTTTTCACGCAATTGCCCAGCATCCTCCAGGCTCAATTTAGCAGGCTCCCGCAGCGTGTGATCCTCTGGAACAATGCGATCCCTTGGCGGTAATTCAAACTGCTCGGCTGAGGCTCTAGGTAAGTTTTTAAATTGATACAAATAGAAGGATTCTACTTTTTCACGTGCCCAATCCGTTTTTTTGAGAAACTTCAAGCTGGAATCAATACTGGGATTGGTCTTGAAACAATTGATATTTAAATAGGCAAATAGAATATCAAAACCGTAATGATCAACCATTTCAATCAACAACTTTTTTTAAACTGACACCGTGCAGAGGGTTGCTCTTGTAATTCATCTCATCATTCATGGTAATGTCCAGCCAAGGCAAGTAAGTGACATCATTATACCTGTCATAGAAAAATAAGGGACAGGCCACGGATTAAGAACCATTGACAGACGAAGAGTATCGTCATAGTTCTATCCAGTAGGTCACACCAAATGAGCGGCACGATGGAAAAGACAGTGATATATTGTAAAAAAGGAAAATCCACAGCGGTAGACAGACCATACTAGGGACTGGCGTCCGCTGACCAAAGCCTGGATTAACCCACCAAAAGAGGGGCGCGCATAAGAGCAGACACTGCTTAAGTGTTGCATGAGAAAATTCGGACAACTTTGTTGACAAACCCCGGTCCCCTCGTCAATCCGTAAGTCAGGTTCACCCCGTTACTGTTTACCGAATACATTTCCTATGAGCTTATCAGTAACCTTTGACGCTTGATGTTGTTTTAGTAGTGGGCGTCATGCTTCATGTGTTGAGCCTTAACGCTAGGTTCAATGGACCGAGAGGCTTCCAGAGAAATAGTTTTAAAAGGAAAGCCTTTCACCACTCTCGTATTTTTTAATAGGCGCTAAGCCCCTCCGTTTTATTGCGACCTTTTGTTAGCACCTTTTTCAATAACATTGAACTGCCTGGCATACAGCTCTTCAACTTTCTTTGACCCATATTTTGAGTAACGTAATACATTACCTTTGCGCTTCACAAAGTTGTGAGATTTTCCCATGTTAAGATCGTGAGCATAAAAACCAAGAATACTCATGATTCTATTTGCTTTACTTAGATTACAACCTATAACAAATTCAAAGCACTTGACTTGCCCCATTTTCCATTTTTTGTACTTTTCTTCATCAACCACTCCAATTCCTCTAAATACATCCACAGTTCTGACTGTACGATAGTTCTCCAATATTTTATCAACAACACGTACAACCTTCGGATAGTATCCGTCTTCTTTATAATTACTTAATGTTACTCGATAATTCATGTCTGTTTTTGTGCTAACGTCGCCCTTCAGCGGCAGTAAAAAGTGGCGCAGCTTTTGCGCAAGAAAAAAGCGTGACGCTTTTTACTATCCGCTGAATGGGCCTTCTCTGCGTGTGCCGGATGGTGATTCCTGTCCGGATACCCCGCCTTCCAGTAAATGATCCAACGGAGGATCATTCAATCTACACCCCAAGCACCAGCAAGCCTCCTCACCACGCCAGTAACCACCCCGTACCTCATCCCACATCCATGCGCGTCAACAACTGGGGGGCAGTTATGCCGACCTCCGCGCAGACAAAGGGTCAGATAATCTGAGCACAAGTGGGTCCGTTTTCTTTAGCGGCAAGGGCACCAGCTGAATAGTTACATTCGTTATAGCTACTTTCTTAGCCTATTCAACATTTCCTTATATACATCACCATCACGCTTTCCGATGCTCAAAGCAGTTACTATTAATGCATTATCATTTACATGATATGTCAATCTAAATGGAGGGCATTTTCTTTTGATTTTATACAGATTATACCCACCTGAGAGGCGTGATTTTTGAATATGTGGATTTTCTAAACGTTGCTCTATCTACTTTTAAAATAATCTTTTACAGATGCTGGCAACTCATTCCATTCATCTAATGCATCAGAGTGAAATTTTAAGCTATAAGTCATCAAGATTTACATCAATGAGTTTTTTGTCATCATTCAAACGAGCATTCGCTTGTAATAGCAGAGCTAAATCTTCCATTGCCTCTGACATTACTTCGAATAATTCGGGAGGCACAGCATAGAAACATGGCTCATTGCATTTTAAAACTGCGATTGCTTCCCCTTCAGATTGCAACATAACCGCATTAGGATTAGCCTTAAATTCTGTGATACTAGCTGACATTCCAGCCATCATTCTCGCAACATTACTCACAATACATCTTCCTAACCAATTTATTAGACCTCTTTTATGACCTAAATATAGACCATTTAGGAAGTTTTGTACAGGTGTGGAATGATCAATCACTATCTTCTGGACATAATGACACCCATCAATTGCGCGGTTCCATACGCTATAGCGTCTAACTTGCAAATATACGCTATAGCGACTAATATAAGGATATACGCTATACCGTCTAATACAGATACCCGCAGGAGGTGATTGTATGCTGATTGTTTCATCCGATGATCTGGGCAGCTATTGCCGGGAGCAACGAAAGCGCGGTGACGTGACTCAAGAGGAGTTGGCTGAAGCGGTAAATATGCGCCAAGGCACCATCTCGTCACTGGAAAACAATCCGTCATCTGCAAAGGTAGACACCCTCTTCCGTGTATTGGCCGAATTGGGGCTGGAGATGCATCTCGTCCCCAAGAGTAGGTCCCCCAACAGTAATAGCGATATGTGGACAGAGAGATGGTAAGGCGTCGTCCCAAGTACCTAGATGTCCTGATGAATGGGCTCAAGGTGGGGGAGCTGACTCATGCCTCCGATGGGGCGCTCTCGTTCCGTTATGACTCGGCATGGCTCAAGCCCGACGCAGCACGCCCCCTCTCCCGGTCCATGCCGCTAGGGACAAAGACCTATCACACCGAGGCCTACAACTACTTCGACAACCTCTTACCGGACAACCCTCGCATCCGTGAGCGCATCCAGGGTCGATTTGATGCCGTGACCAGTCATCCATACGATCTGCTTGCCGCGATCGGCCATGATTGCGTCGGTGCTGTCCAGTTGGTCCACCCCGATTGTCCCATCCAGGATGTCCGCAATATCACCGCCACACCAGTAGATGACTCCCAGATAGCCCGCATCCTACGTAATTACCACACGGCCCCCTTGGGCATGACGGGGGATGAGGATGACGACTTCCGTATCTCACTGGCTGGGGCTCAAGAGAAGACTGCCCTGCTATGGCACGATGAGCAGTGGCAACGCCCTACCGGAACCACGCCAACGACCCATATATTCAAGCTGCCCATTGGCATGATTGAAGAACAGCAGATGGACCTGAGCGACAGCTGTGAGAATGAGTGGCTCTGCCTGAAGATAGCGGAGGCTTTCAGGTTCGATTTTTGTCACTCCACCGTCTTGCATTTCGAGGGTGTTAAGGCGCTGGTGGTGGAGCGCTTTGACCGCCGCCACAGTGATGGCTGGATCATGCGCCTGCCCCAGGAGGATATGTGCCAAGCCTTAGGGGTTGCGCCGGGTAAAAAGTACGAGCGTGACAAAGGCCCAGGCATTGTCTCTATTATGAACCTTCTGGATAACTCGGCGGAGAGGAAGAGAGACCGGGCGGACTTTTTCCGCAGTCAGGTGCTTTTCTGGTTACTCGCGGCCATTGACGGGCACGCCAAGAACTTCAGTATTTTTATACAACCTTATGGGCGATATCAGCTTACCCCGCTCTATGACATCATGTCGGCCCACCCCCTCATCGCCACGCGGCAATTAGAGGCTAAAAAAGCCAATATGGCCATGGCGCTTATCGGGAAAAATCGCCACTATCACTGGCATTCACTCCAAGCTCGCCACTTCATCTCCACCGCCGACCGGGCCAACTTTTCGCAAAAGGAGGCTCAACTCCTGTTATCGGAGATGATGGATCGTGTTGATGAGGTGATCGACCTGGTCACCCCGAAAATTCCCAGTGAGTTCCCTGATCATGTGGTAACCCCTATTCTTGAAGGTATGCGAGCGGTGCGGGATCGGGCAGGCAGTTAACACTTCCCAGGGGCACCGACAATCGCCGTCACAACGTCTCCTTCCTGTCAACCCGCCCTACTCAGGTGTTTCTGAATGCCGCCCCTGATTATACCCCGCCTTGTCTTGGAGGTTTCTGTGATGCTTAACCTTTGTCCGTGATAGAGGTTGGAAGTGACCAAAAGCAGAAAACGCCACAAAGCTGACTATACAAAATTAAAGTACCCGGCCCTATTTCTTGCTTTTGAGTTGGATGATTAGTGCTGTTTAAGTGATGGGTGTCCTAGGTTATTCTGGTTATTCTGGTTATTCTTGGATTTTCATAGCATCTGCATGAATTGTGCCAATCCTCTCTGTTCCGTGAGTACCTGAACTTCTGCTAATCTTACGGTTATGGCAGGCGGTGTTGTCTGCCCGTTCCTTCAGTTGGATTATTCTGAGCACAATGCTAAGATTTTCCCCCGCTTCGCTGTTACTGGCCTCTATCCGCCAACTACCGGTCCAGACTTGGATTGCTTACTGTTTCGCCCTGTTTTTTCTCTTGCTTGGTGTTTTTGTCAGCCTCACAGCGGGTAACTGGAGCTGGTTCTCTCGCAGTGGTTCACTGGTGGTGATTGTCGGTCTGGTACTCACTTCCCAGCAGATCTATCAGCATATGGAGATGCTCACCCACTATAGGCCCACGCGGGGACATGAAGAGACACCGCTTTCCAACCACGATTGGGCCAAAGGGAGTGGCAAGCGCGGCCTGCTTGACCGCCGCTACAGTAATGAGGTGATTTGGCAGAAAGAGACCCACGGTTTCTATCTTTTGATTGTGGGTACTGCGGTCGTGGGGGTGCTTGGGATCTGGGTGGGGTATACCTTATATAGGGAGGCTGAATAGAGCCACACCCCTTGAATTACCTCGTTATCGCCCCATCTTGATCAGTTACAATAAGTTTCCCCCTGATTTTTCTGAGGACATGTAGCGTGGAGCCACTTAGAGGCACAACAATTCTCTCCATCCGCCGTAACGGTAAGGTGGTGATCGGTGGTGACGGCCAAGTCTCCATGGGTAATACGGTGATGAAGGGCAACGCCCGCAAGGTGCGCCGGCTCTATAAGAATCAGGTTCTTGCCGGTTTTGCCGGTGCCACCGCCGATGCCTTCACCCTGTTTGAACGCTTTGAGGGCAAGCTGGAGAAGCATCACGGCCACCTCACCCGGGCAGCAGTGGAGCTGGCAAAAGATTGGCGCACCGACCGCGCCCTGCGCCGCCTTGAGGCGTTGCTGGTGGTGGCCGATAAGACCGCCTCGCTAATTATTACCGGTACCGGCGATGTGATCGAGCCGGAGGAGAGCCTGATGGCGATCGGCTCCGGTGGGCCTTTTGCCCAGGCAGCGGCCCGCGCCCTGTTGCAAAATACCGAAATGGATGCACGTACCATTGTCGAGAAGGGTCTCGGCATTGCAGCAGATATCTGTGTATTTACCAATACAAACCTTACTATCGAAGAGCTGGACTGCGAGTCCTGAGCGCCTTTCACTATGTCTGAAATCACCCCCCAAGAGATTGTCCGCGAGCTGGATAAACACATCATCGGCCAAGCCGATGCCAAGCGCTCTGTCGCTATTGCCCTGCGCAACCGCTGGCGCCGTTCCCAGGTGTGCGATGAGTTGCGTAACGAGATCACGCCGAAAAATATTCTGATGATCGGCCCTACCGGTGTCGGTAAGACGGAGATTGCCCGCCGTCTGGCAAAGTTGGCAAACGCCCCGTTTATAAAGATTGAGGCGACTAAGTTTACCGAAGTGGGTTATGTTGGCCGCGATGTTGAGTCGATCATTCGTGATCTTGCAGATTCAGCCATCAAGATGGTACGTGACCAGGCTCTCGAAAAAGTGCGGGATCAAGCGGCCGATGCCGCCGAAGAGCGGGTTCTCGATGCGCTACTGCCCGGCCCCTCAAGCAACAGCTGGGAGGGTGATGACAAACCGGCGGCTCCCTTGGCCACCTCTACCCGTGACAAATTCCGTATCAAGATCCGCAACGGTGAGATGGATGAGAAGGAGATAGAGATAGATGTCTCCCAAACCCCTATGGGAGTAGAGATCATGGCTCCTCCGGGCATGGAGGAGATGACCAACCAGCTCCAGGGGATGTTCCAGAACCTTGGCAGTGGCCGCACCCGCAAGCGCAAGATGCGCATCAAGGATGCCTTGAAAATTTTGCAGGATGAAGAGGCCGCCAAGCGGGTCAACGATGATGACCTCAAGCTACAAGCCCAGGAGATGGTGGAGCAGAACGGTATTGTCTTCCTTGATGAACTCGACAAGGTAGCCAGCCGCGCCGAGTACGGTGGCCCGGATGTCTCCCGTGAGGGTGTTCAGCGTGACCTGCTGCCGCTGGTAGAGGGGTGTACTGTCTCCACCAAGGCGGGCATGATCAAGACAGACCATATCCTCTTTATCGCCTCCGGCGCTTTTCACCTCTCTAAACCGTCGGACCTGATTCCCGAACTACAGGGGCGCCTGCCGATCCGTGTTGAGTTGCAGGCACTCACCAGTGATGACTTCACCCGCATTCTCACCGAACCCGACGCCTCTCTCACCGATCAGTACAAGGCACTGATGGCCACCGAAGAGGTAACCCTGGAGTTTAGTGAGCAGGGTATCTCCCGCATTGCCGAGATCGCCTGGCAGGTGAACGAGCACACCGAGAATATCGGTGCCCGCCGTCTGCACACGGTTATGGAGCGGTTGCTGGAGAGTATCTCCTACACTGCCACAGAGGTGCCCGGCACCACCGTCAACATTGATGAGGTCTATGTGGATAACAACTTGAAAGAGCTGGCTTCGGATGATGATCTGAGCCGGTTTATTCTATGATTCTCACATTAACGTGAAACCACCTAAGAGCAGCGTGACGCTGACTTAATGCTGATTTTTTTGGTAACTATTCAGTTGAGTGCGGGGTCGGTGTCGATTGCGTCGTAAAAAGGTGTATTTTTCACCACTCCCGGCGCAATCAACTCCGCCCCCTACCGAAAATATGCGGTAAACAGGTGCAGCTGATTAGTTACATTTTTTTGTAGGAGCGCTTTCTTGAAACGCGATAGAGGTGCCCATCGCGCTTCAAGAAAGCGCTTCTACGTTTCATCTACGAACATTTTTCACATTCAATTTTAGGGGTAACACACCATGGCCAAGCATGTCCCAACAGAGCTGAACCTGCACCGCCAATCCCGGGTGCTTGAGATCACCTTCGATGACGACACACACTTCAACCTGCCGTGCGAATATCTACGGGTCTTCTCCCCCTCTGCCGATGTGCAGGGCCACGGTCCCGGCCAGGAGACGCTGCAAATAGGCAAAGAGGATGTGGCTATCTCTAATATCGATCCCGTGGGTAACTACGCAGTCTGTCTCCATTTTGATGACGAGCACAACACCGGCCTCTATACCTGGGACACCCTCTATGATCTCGGTGTCAATCAGGAGCAGAACTGGAAGGATTATCTGGCACGGCTGGAAGCGGCCGGGCATAAACGTAAAGAGCTTAACTGATAGCGTCGTAGCTTCTCAAAAAGTCCGTGCCATAGGGGGGGATAACAATGAACCATCACCGCATCTGGCAAACCGTTCTATTGATACCGCAAGGTCGGGTGGCCGGCTACGGCCAGGTGGCCGACCTTGCCGGGCTGCCGGGCCGGGCGCGTATGGTAGGTAAGGCGCTAGGAGAAGCGCCTGCCGAACTGGAGATTCCCTGGCACCGAGTGCTTCGTAGCGGTGGGCAGATCGCCTTCCCTGCCGGTTCAGATAAAGCTGCACAACAAAAGGGGCGGCTACAGGAAGAGGGGTGGCGGTGCTCAACAACCGTGTAAAAATGGCTGAGTTCCAGTGGTGGCCGGATTTGGCAACGCTGTTATTGATGGAGTATTAAGCTGCACCGCGATAGCCACCGTACAATCCCGGCCAAAATCCATCACCCCGAGTGCGGGGCTCCTACCGCTCTTAATTCACACCTGTGCTTTAGATTGTAGGAGCGACGCCCCCGCCGCGATGAACGTCGCACAATCGCCCACCCTGCACACCACCCCCGGCAAAGTCACAAGGCATATCTGAGCTTTGCCCAAGTAAATTGAGAGCAAACAGAGCCAAATATCACTTTGCCTTTTCCCCAGCGCAGCAAAACCAAGTAGAATCTAAGCCATACCAACACCTTTAAGGAACCTCTGGATAAGTCTGGTCGAATTGAATTGTGCTCAGGAGAGGCAAGATCAAGGAGAAGATCGCAGCTGGTAGCAGGCTATTAGTAAGATTTTTGACGAAGATATTGCGTCTCCTGAGTGCAAGGCAATCGATCATGACTTGTTCATAGGCTCCTTAAGGGCTCAGTAACCCAGACCGACAGATGAGAAGCGTTCCATGACAGATAAAGGCACCACCCACTTCGGCTATGAAACGGTGCAGGAGAGCGACAAGGCCAGCCGTGTTCGCGAGGTTTTCGACTCGGTAGCCTCACGCTACGACATCATGAACGACCTGATGTCGTTTGGTATCCATCGCCTATGGAACGCTTCGCCGTTGAGCTTGCTGGCATTCGCCGTGGCCATAAGGTTCTCGACCTCGCCTCAGGCACCGGTGATCTGGCCGCCCGCTTCGCCGGGCTGGTGGGGCCGGAAGGGATGGTGGTGATGACCGATATCAACGCCGCCATGCTGGAGCAGGGGCGTATCCGTATGACCGATGACGGACTGGTGGGTAATATCGGCTATACCCAGGTCAATGCCGAGGCGATCCCCTTTCCAGATAACAGCTTCAACTGCATCACCATCGCCTTCGGCCTGCGTAATGTCACCGACAAGCAGAAGGCACTCAACGAGATGCAGCGGGTGCTAAAACCAGGCGGTAGGGTACTGGTGCTGGAGTTCTCACACCCTCAAGGGGCTGCGCTGAAGAGTATCTACGACATCTACTCATTCAAACTACTACCTAAGATCGGCAAGGTGGTTGCGGATGATGAGGAGAGCTACCGCTACCTGGCAGAGTCGATCCGAATGCACCCCGATCAGGAGACGCTGAAAGAGATGATGGAGCAGACTGGATTAGAGCGCTGTGATTACCATAACCTGACCGGCGGAGTTGTTGCGGTACACCGGGGCTTCAAACTATAGCCACCTTGTTCACGATTTTTAGCCTGTGGCTAATGGTCGCAAGTAAGTTCACGCCTTATAGTGGGACGGGGCTCTCGTACCGCGATGAAACAACCACCAGGGTGTAAAAGCACTCCTACGGTAGGGCCGAGGCTCTCGAGCGAGATGGAAGTGTCTATCTACAACTAGTTGAAATGGGATATTAAAAGCAACAACATGACCATCCACGATCTTACCTACGCCGGGCTTGAGGAGGCGATTAATCGCTACCTCGCTCTCGACCCCAATGCTATTGAACAGCTAAGGCAGTTTCATGGCCGGGTCATCGCCTTCGAAATGGTCGGTCTCGGTCAGACACTCTATTTCATTCCCGGCCCAACGCGGCTACAGCTGTTCTCTCAATACGAGGGTGAGCCCGATTGCCGCCTCAGCGGCACTCCCCTGGCACTCTTCCGCATGAGTGATCAGCGGACAAGCTCAGACCAGCTCTTCGACAGTACAGTGAAGATCAGCGGCGATACCGAGCTGGCCCACCACTTTGGTAAGATTCTCGCTGCCATCGATATCGACTGGGAGGGGCAGCTCTCCCGCTACACCGGAGGTATTGTCGCCCACGAAGTGGGTAACCTGTTTCGCAGTGTCAGCCACTGGGGCAAGCGTAGCCTTGATAGCCTGGGCCTCAACCTTCAGGGGTATCTACAAGAGAAGCTTCAGATACTGCCAATGCGGCCCGAAATTGATCAGTTTTTGAACCAAGTAGCTACCCTGCGGGACGATATCGAGCGAATGCAGGCACGTATTGAGCGACTCAAGGAACCGGAGTCACAAGCAGCAGGGAGAGACCAAGTGATCCGCCCTAGAGAGGCCCTGCGCCTGCTACACATCAACTGGGTGCTGCTGCGCCATGGGCTGGATGAGGTAATTTTCGCCACCCACCTGTTCCGACCAATCCGCTTCATTCTCTATATCACCCCCTGGTACTGGCTGCGGCGTAACCAGTTGCCCGCCTACCCGGTGCGAATTCGCCACGCTCTTGAGGATCTCGGCCCCATCTTTGTCAAGTTCGGCCAGATTCTCTCTACCCGCCGCGATCTGCTCCCTAATGACATTGCCGACGAACTGGCCCAGCTGCAGGACGCAGTACCCCCCTTCTGCGGAAAGGAGGCGCGCAAAATCATCGAACAGGCGTTCGGCCACTCCATTGAGGAGGTGCTTGATGAGTTCGATGAAACCCCTCTCGCCTCCGCCTCTATCGCCCAGGTTCATACCGCCCGGCTGAAAAATGGCGACGAGGTGGTTGTGAAGGTGCTGCGGCCCAATATTGAGAAGGTGATCCGTCGCGATGTCGGCCTGCTCTACCTTATTGCTGGCCTGGCCAACCGCTACTGGAAGGACGCCAAGCGGCTCCACCCGCTACAGGTCGTCGCCGATTACGAGAAGACCATTCTCGATGAGCTTGATCTCCAGCGCGAAGCAGCCAACGCCGCCCAGTTGCGGCGTAACTGGGAGGCTAGCGAACACCTCTATATACCGGAAATCTTCTGGGACTTTACGCATAAAAATGTGCTGGTGATGGAGCGTATTTACGGCACCCCGGTAAGTGATATTGAGGCCCTCAAGGCCCAGGGTATCTCTATGGAGCAGCTCGGTGAACAGGGGGTTGAGATCTTCTTCACCCAGGTGTTCCGCGACAACTTCTTCCATGCCGATATGCACCCCGGCAATATCTTTGTTGAGCCCAGCGGTCGTTATATCGCGGTCGATTTCGGTATTGTCGGTGCCCTTACCAGTGAAGATCAGCGCTATCTGGCGGAGAATTTGCTCGCCTTTTTCAACCGCGACTACCGGCGGGTAGCCGAACTCCACGTGGAGTCTGCATGGGTGCCCAAAGGCACTCGCATAGAGGAGTTTGAGTCAGCTATCCGCTCAGTCTGTGAGCCGATATTCAACAGGCCCCTGAGTGAGATCTCCTTTGGGCACTTCCTCCTCAACCTGTTCCAGACCGCCCGTCGTTTCGATATGGAGATTCAGCCTCAGCTGGTTCTCCTGCAGAAGACCCTGCTCTACATCGAAGGACTCGGCCGACAGCTCTACCCCGAACTTGATCTCTGGTCCACCGCCAAGCCGTTTATGGAACGCTGGATGAAGGAGCAGGTAGGCCCCAAAGCATTTGCCCGCAAGCTGAAGAAGAACCTGCCGCAGATTACCGACACGCCGCCGACATGCCCGCTGCTTGTCCACAAGATACTGAGTGAC
>MOXH01000016.1_pt1 | contig 34188 bp, 44 predicted proteins | sample 1471181 | NCBI WGS metagenome assembly MOXH01 (sample SAMN05806436, study PRJNA327811) | mollusc metagenome | isolation source: Phylotype A (SB4) bacterial symbionts from gill | host: Thyasira cf. gouldii | place: Canada: Bonne Bay, Newfoundland | collected 2010-05-07
CACACTCCTTACCCACATCCATGTGGGCAATCGACTCCGACCCCAAACCCAGCTGAACAGTTACATATAAGTTACCAAAATCGCATAAAAAAAAGCACAGGGAGCATAGATGAGCTAGGCTTATTGCAGGGTGTTATGGCAATGCGTTCTGTTGTAGGGGCAGGATAATCAGGACAGGATAATCAGGACACCCATCACTTAAACAGCGCTAATCACCAACTGATGGGAACAGTAGTAGAAGTATTTTATTGTGTTGGATTATTAGTGGGTGCTGTTTGATCAGGCATAAAAAAAACGCCGGACGGACGGCGTTTTTTTTTTTATCGGGCAGAGAGCGGTTGCTTAATTACAGAGAAGTAGCTCCAGCAGTGCCTTCTGTGCATGCATACGATTCTCCGCCTCATCCCAGACAACGCTGTCATCACGGTCGATCACTGAGGCGCTCACCTCTTCGCCGCGATGGGCGGGCAAGCAGTGCATGAACAGGGCGTCACTATTGGCTTGGGTCATCAGTGCATCATTTACCTGGTAGCCGGAAAATGCTTTGATGCGCTTCGCCTGCTCCTCTTCTTGGCCCATGCTCGCCCAGACATCGGTGACTATTAAGTCCGCACCCTCTGCGGCGGCTAATGGGTCGCGAACGATCTGGCAGCTGTCGCTTGCGGAGGCGAGAATGTCACTATCTGGATCATAGCCTTCGGGGCAGGCGATGGTCAGTGAGAAACTGAGCAGGCGGGCGGCGTTGATGTAGGAGTGCGACATGTTATTGCCGTCACCGACCCAGACTACTTTTTTGCCAGCAATTTCACCACGGTGCTCAAAGTAGGTCTGCATGTCCGCCAGCAGTTGGCAGGGGTGGAGTAGGTCGGTCAGGCCATTGATTACAGGCACTTGTGAGTGCTTGGCAAAACGCTCGACAGTGCCGTGGGCAAAGGTGCGGATCATGACCGCATCGACCATTCTGGACATTACCCGGGCGTATCCTCTATCGGCTCACCGCGACCCAACTGGGTATCGCGGGAGGAGAGGAAGATGGCGTGTCCACCCAGTTGCATCATACCGGTCTCAAAAGAGATACGGGTGCGGGTGGAGGATTTGTCGAAGACCATTCCCAAGGTGCGCCCCTTGAGCAGTTCGTGAGCTTCGCCTGCGTGAACCATCTGCTTGAGCTCGCTTGCCCTCGCGATCAGGGTGCGGAATTCACCCCCTGTCAGATCCAGCAGTGAAAGAAAGTGTCGTGGTAATCTATTGTTATTGGTCATCATGGATTCCCTACCTGCTCTATTGAGCCGTCGGTCAACCGATAAAGGTTTTAATTAGGGTGGAGAGTGTATCCACCAGTTGAGTAGCCTGGTCATCGTTCAGCGTCAGCGGTGGCAACAGCCGCACCGTTTTCTCGGCAGCAACATTGATCAGCAGGCCCTGCTCCAGGGCTTGGCCAACCAACTCACCGCAGGGGCGATCGAGTTCGATGCCGATCAACAATCCTTTGCCACGGATCTCTTCAACGCCGTCAACCCCGGAGAGAGCATCGGCAAAATCGGCGAGTAGTTTTGCGCCCAGGGTCTCTGCCCTTTCAGTTAGTTGCTCCTGCTCGATAGTTTCGATCACCGCCAGGGCGGCTGCACAAGCCAGAGGATTACCACCAAAAGTGGAGCCGTGGTTACCGGGGGCGAAAGTCTCAGCCGCCGCCCCTCTCGCCAGACAGGCACCGATGGGCACACCATTGGCCAGCCCTTTTGCCAGTGACATCACATCAGGGAGTATGCCGTTGTGCTGGTGGGCAAACATCTTGCCGCTACGGCCCATGCCAGTCTGAATCTCATCCAGCATCAGCAGCCAGTCGTTGGCATCACACAGCGCTCGCAACTGGTTGAGGTAGTCATCCGCAGGCGTGTTGATGCCGCCCTCACCCTGGATCGGCTCTACCAGGATTGCCACTACGCTGCTGTTGTTCTCAGCGATGATACGGATGCTCTCGATATCGTTGTAGGGGGCACGGATAAAACCCTGTACCAGGGGTTCAAATCCGGCCTGGACCTTACGGTTGCCGGTGGCTGACAGGGTGGACAGGGTACGGCCGTGGAAACTGTTTTCCATGACAATGATAGCGGGCTTCTCTACTCCCCTGTTATGACCGTAGAGGCGGGCGATTTTAATCGCTGCCTCGTTGGCCTCGGCGCCGGAGTTGGCAAAAAAAGGCCCGCTCCATACCGGAGAGGGCTATCAGCTTATCGCTCAGCTGCTCCTGCAGGGTGATGTTGTAGAGATTGGAGGTGTGGATCAACTCTCCTGCCTGACGGCAGAGCGCCTCCTTGACGGCGGGGTGGGCGTGACCGAGGCCGCAGACGGCGATGCCGGAGAGTGCGTCTAGGTAGCGCTTGCCGTGTTCGTCCCACAGCCAGGCACCTTCGCCGCGCTGGAAACTGACCGGCAGCCGCTGGTAGGTGGCCATCAATGTATCCGACATGTTCGATTCCCCGGGCACCTGTTCTGCCCCACAAAAAATGAAAAAGCAGCCCAACTACCTGTGGGCCGCCTTTGAAACAGCGAGAAAACAGATAATCATAATCTCGTGATTGTGTTGGTGCAAGCTGTTTTTTGTTCTGGCATGGTTTTACTTGGTTCCCTATAAAATGCAGTCATCGTAGTTAAGTAGGTTGGCCGTGTAACTATTCAGTACCGGGCTCCGATCTTAATTGGGGTGGTCTCTCGGACCGCGATGAAACAACGACCATAGTGCAACGATCCATCGCGCTTCGAGAAAGCGCTCCTACAGGGAAGTGAGGCATAAAATATGCCGACCCCAAACCCAGCTGAATAGTCACCTGGCTGCGAATTTGAAGAGCTATCTTATTATTGGGCGGCATCTAAAGTTGCGGTTTTTCCCTTTGCGGACTACTCTAGTAGCCGGAAGTCGGCCGGATGGTCGCTACCCCAATGGGGTGGAGGAAAGTCCGGGCTCCATAGGGCAGAGTGCCAGGTAACGCCTGGGAGGCGTGAGCTACGGAAAGTGCCGCAGAAAATATACCGCCTACTCCTGTCATCTTCGGATGGCTGGACGGTAAGGGTGAAATGGTGTCGGTAAGAGCGCACCGCGCTGTCGGTAACGGCAGTGGCAGGGTAAACCCCACTCGGAGCAAGACCAAATAGGGGAGCAGGCAGCTTCGGCTGTAACGCGTGGTCCGCGCGGTTCCCGGGTAGGTTGCTTGAGGTGCATGGCGACGTGCATCCCAGATGAATGATCATTCTCGACAGAACCCGGCTTACAGGCCGACTTCCTCCCTCCCTTCCTAGGGTAATTATTTACTCTCTTTGTTCCTGTTAATCCCTTTTTATCTTGAGATATCACTTTAAGTAGATATTTTATCACTCTGTTTTATCGCATTTTATTTCTTCATCCCCTCTTTTACTTCCGCTTGTAACCCTCTGTCTTTTAAGGAAGTTTCCCCTGTGTCAGTGGTTTTGTTACTTTGACAAGGTGGTAAATTGCTACCTATTATGGAGGTAAGTGGGAAAAAGTGGTTTTTTAGGGAAATAACAATTAAGGGGAAAGTGTCTTTGTTTCGAGGTGCCAATAAACTCAACCTGGATGCCAAAGGGCGTCTGGCCATACCGACGCGGTATCGCGAACGGTTGCAGGAGTGTTGTGCCTCGGAATTGGTGGTGACCATAGACAAGGCTCACTGTTTGATGATCTACCCCTTGCCTGAGTGGCAGGTGATCGAGCGTAAGGTGATGAGTATGCCCTCCATGAACCCAGCTGCCCGTAATCTGCAGCGCCTGCTGGTTGGTAATGCTACCGAGGTGGTGATGGATGGTCAGGGACGGGTTCTGCTGCCACCTGTTCTAAGGAAGTTTGCCAGCCTGAAGAAGCAGGTGATGCTGGTGGGGCAGGTAAATCGCTTTGAGCTCTGGGATGAGGAGGAGTGGAATAAACTGATGGAGGTGGGTCTCGAGAGTCTTGATTCAGACCCGCAAAATCTCCCGGCTGGATTTAACACCCTCTCTTTTTAGCCATGGGAACCTCAAAAAAACATCTTCCGGTCCTCTTTAGTGAGGCGCTGGACGGCTTGGCCATTGACCCCTCGGGAACCTATATAGACGGCACATTTGGGCGGGGGGGCGATAGCGGAGCACTACTTGATGCGCTTGGTGATAAGGGTCGCCTGCTGGCGATAGATAAAGATCCGGAGGCGGTGGCTCATGGTCACAGCCTCTTCGGGAGTGATGACAGGTTTCAGATAGAGCAAGGCTCCTTTGCCATGCTGGAGCAGTTCGCAGATCAAGAGGGGCTAACCGGCAGGGTCAGCGGCGTACTGCTTGATCTTGGTGTTTCGTCACCTCAACTCGATACCCCGGAGAGGGGTTTAGTTTTCTCAAGGATGGGCCGTTGGATATGCGTATGGACAATGCATCAGGTATCAGTGCCGCTCAGTGGCTCGCCGGGGCAGAGGTGAGCGATATTGCCCGGGTCCTTAAAGAGTATGGGGAGGAGCGTCATGCCAAGCGTATAGCGCGGGCAATCCATGAAGCGGGGCAGCTGGAGTCGATCGAGACTACCGCTCGTCTGGCGGAGATTGTTTCGGTGGCTAATCCCGCTTGGGAGAAGGGGAAGCATCCGGCAACCCGCGCCTTTCAGGGTATTCGGATCTTCATTAATAGCGAGCTGGATGATTTGATCTCATGCCTTGATCAATCACTGCAGGTGCTTGCGCCCGGTGGGCGTCTGGCGGTGATCAGTTTCCATTCGCTTGAGGACCGGATCGTTAAACGGTTTATGCGTGAGAGCGAGCGCGGTGACAACTTTCCTCCCGGCATTCCAGTAACTCATGAGCAGATGAACTCCAAGCTCAAGCGTATCGGTAAGGCGACAAAATCATCAGCGGAAGAGGTGGAGCGGAACCCACGGTCGCGCAGTGCGGTGCTGCGGGTGGCGGAGAGACTGGCATGAGTCGTCGGCAGCTGGTGATTCTCATTATAGTGGCACTTACGCTGTTGCTGTCGGCTACAGGGGTGGTGTATGCGAAGTATGCGTCACGCAAAAATTTTGTTGAGTTACAACAGTTGCGTGCCGAGCGAGATCGGATTGATATCGAGTGGGGGCGGTTGCAACTGGAGCAGAGTACCTGGGCAACCCATGCGAGGGTTGATCGAATAGCAAGAGAACAGTTGAAGATGCACATTCCTCCAGCGGGTGATGTGATGGTAGTTAGGCCCTCAATGGTGACAGACGGCAATGGCAACAAGTGAGCAAAAAAAACGGCCGAATGCCCCTCCCAATGGGGAGCAGGTAAGCTTGCCAAGCTATCGTGCCCGGCGCTTGAGCCTGCTTCTCTTGCTGTCGCTCTCCGGCTTGCTTTTGATATGGGGGGCGGTGGAACGTCAGATCATCGAGACTGACTTTTTACAGAATGAGGGGCAGAGACGCCATCTGAGAGTGGTGGAGATTACTGCCGATAGAGGGATGATTACCGACCGTCAGGGCGAACCCCTGGCGATCAGTACGCCGGTGGATTCGGTGTGGGCCAACCCTCAGATCCTCTCCCTGGATCGGCGTGTGCTTGCGCCCCTGGCCAAATTGCTGGGGTGGGATCTGGATGAGCTGCGGCGGCAGTTGGCCCAGCGCAGCGGCCGCTCGTTTATCTATCTTAAACGCCGGGTCAACCCGGATCTGGCCGCTAAGGTGATGGCGCTGGTTGATCAGAAAGAGATAGCCGGAGTTGGACTACAGCGTGAGTATCGCCGCTACTACCCAAGTGGTGAGATGTTTGCTCATGTGGTCGGTTTTACCGGTATCGATGACCATGGTCTAGAGGGACTTGAGCTTGCCTATGAGAAGTGGCTGAAAGGGCGTTCGGGGAAGAAGCGGGTAATCCGTGATGGTCATGCCCGAGTGGTAAAGGATGTAGAGCAGATTCTGGAGCCACGCAAGGGTAACGATCTGGTATTGAGTCTTGACCGGCGGCTGCAGTACCTCGCCTACCGCGAGTTGATGGGTGCGGTTAAACAGAACAAGGCCAAATCCGGCTCGGCGGTGATTGTTGATGTCAAGACAGGTGAAGTGTTGGCGATGGTGAATCAGCCTGCCTACAACCCCAATGGCAATAAACGTGGTAAAACGGGCCGTTTTCGTAATCGTGCGGTGACGGATGTCTTTGAGCCGGGCTCGACAATGAAGCCTTTTACCATAGCGGCGGCACTTGAATCGGGTAAATACCAAGCGAATACGCTGATCGATACTTCGCCTGGAGTCTTTCGGGTGGGGCGTTATCCGGTGAAAGATATTCGTGATTACGGTGTAATTGATGTCTCCACCGTGATTAGTAAATCGAGCAATGTAGGGGTGAGCAAGATAGCGCTGAGTCTACCCAAGGATCAGTTGTGGGGCCTGTTTTCACAGTTGGGGTTCGGTGAACCTAGTTATACCGGTTTCCCCGGCGAAGCGGGAGGGCAGCTCCCACCCTATCAGCGTTGGGCAAAGATCGATCAAGCCACTCTTGCTTTTGGTTATGGTCTCTCAGTGACTCCCCTGCAACTGGCCGACGCCTACACAACTATCGCGGCGGACGGTATCAGGCGTCCGCTGTCATTGTTAAAGAGGAGTGAGCCAGCGGAAGAGAAGCGGGTGATGAGTGCGGCAACGGCCAAGTCGGTGCGCAAGATGATGGAGGCGGTGGTCTCGGTCAAGGGTACTGCCCCCCGTGCCGCCGTAGCCGGTTACCGTGTTGCAGGCAAGACAGGAACGGTGAAGAAGAGTATTGCGGGCGGCTACTCCGATGATCGCTACACCGCTGTATTTGCTGGCATGGCGCCAGCCAGTGATCCCCGTCTGGTGATGGTGGTGATGATTGATGAGCCCGGAGCGGGGAAATATTACGGCGGCCTAGTGGCGGCACCGGTCTTCGCCAAAGTGATGGCGGGCTCCTTGCGGCTGCTTAATGTGGCACCGGATGCTCCCGATGAGAGGGATCTGCGGGTGGCTGGGTTGGGAGGCCAATGATGACAGGGGAGAGCAAAACAGGGGTAATGCTTGGTGAACTACTGTCAGGTTGGCTGGTGGTCCCAGAGCGGGAGAACTGCTGGATCAAAAGCATAACCCAAGACAGCAGAACGGTACGGCAAGGTAGCTTGTTTCTGGCCTGCTCGGGTGGTAGTCATCATGGTCTTGATTTTTTCAACCAGGCGGTAGATGCCGGTGCGGTGGCAGTGGTTTGCGAGCCCGCTCTGGAGTGGCCGTTAGAGCGCATTGAGATGCTCACAGAGTCGCTGGAGATTCCGCTGCTGGTCGTTGATGGCTTGGGTATCAAGTTGAGCGCTCTGGCTGGGCGTTTTTATCATCATCCGAGCCAGAGTATGACCGTAGTCGGTGTGACGGGCACCAACGGCAAGACCAGCTGTGCGCAGTTTCTCGCCCGCGCCCTCTCGGACGATCGTCCCTGTGGTGTGATCGGCACCCTGGGTAACGGATTTCCAGACAGTATGGAGGATGCAACTCATACCACGCCTGATCCGGTACTGCTGCAGGCGCTACTGCATGCACTTTACGCTCAAGGTGCAAAGGCGGTGGCGATGGAGGTCTCCTCCCATGCGCTGGATCAGAGTCGGGTCGCTCACCTCAACTTTGATGTGGCGGTACTGACCAACCTGAGTCGTGATCACCTCGACTATCACGGCACACTGGCGGCCTACGGTGAGGCCAAGAAGCAGCTCTTCTATATGCCGGGCCTCGGTTGTGCGGTGATTAATCTGGATGACCCCTTTGGTCGGGAGCTACTCAATGAGTTGCCCACTGATATAAAGCGCGTGGGCTACGGCATCGGCAGTGCGGTGGCTGAGGGGGCCGACGTGGATTGCTGGGTTCAGGCACCGGCGATAGATTCCAGCAGTGAGGGGATGCGGATCACTATTGGGGGCAGCTGGGGTGAGGGAACGCTTAATACCCCACTGCTGGGACATTTTAATGTCAGCAATCTGTTGGCCGTGCTGGCGGTTTTGCTGCATCTGGATATCCCCTTGAATGAAGCACTTGAGCGGTTGGCCAAATTGCGCACAGTGCCTGGAAGAGTGGAGCGTTTTGGCGGTGGTGATAGACCACTGGTGGTGGTTGATTACGCCCATACCCCCAACGCCCTGGAGCATGTACTGATGGCGCTACGCGGCCACACTGAGCAACGTTTGATCTGCCTGTTTGGCTGTGGTGGTGATCGTGATCGCGGTAAACGGCCACTAATGGGGCGTGTGGCGGAGCGGCTCGCTGATCGGGTGATCGTCACCGACGACAACCCCCGTGGCGAGAACGGCGATCGCATTGTCGAGGAGATTCTGGCTGGAATGGAGCTGCCTGAACAGGTGCAGGTTATACGTAATCGCAAGCAATCGATTGCTCAGGCTATCGCCGAAGCGGAAGTGGGTGATCTGGTGTTGGTGGCGGGTAAAGGCCATGAGACCGTGCAGATTGTCGGTAGTGAAAAACACCCATTCAGTGATTGTGAGCAGGTAGTGGCGGCGCTGTCGGAGGTAAGGGGGTGATCGAATTCAGCTTCTCCCGTGCAGCAGAACAGCTGAGTGCTCGCCATCTTGGGCCGGAGAGTCACTTCTCTGCCGTCAGTACCGACAGCAGAACCCTCGCTGCCGGCGACCTGTTTGTCGCCCTGGAGGGTCCGAATTTTGATGGTCATAACTATCTTGAACTCGCGGCTCAGCATGGTGCCTCTGGTGCCATGGTGCAGCACGAGGTGGCGACCGGGCTGCCGCTATTGCAGGTCGATAGCACGTTAAAAGGGTTGGGGCGACTTGCCGCCCTGTGGCGACAGCGTGCTGGGGCCTCCCTGGTGGCTGTCACCGGCAGCAACGGCAAGACTACGGTGAAAGAGATGCTCGCCTCTATCCTGCGCTGTCGTGGTGAGGTGCTTGCTACCGAGGGGAATCTGAATAACGAGATAGGGTTGCCTCTGACCCTGCTGAGGTTGCAGGAGCAGCCCTATGCAGTGGTTGAGATGGGTGCCAATCATACCGGTGAGATCGACTATCTGAGTCGCATCGCCCAGCCTGATGTGGCGCTGCTGATCAACGCCGGCCGCGCTCATCTCGAAGGCTTCGGCTCTCTTGAGGGGGTGGCTCGTGCCAAGGGAGAGATCATTAACGGCTTGGCGGATAACGGCTGTTTCATCTTCAATGCCGACGACCGCTGGGCCGGTTTATGGCGACAGATGGCCGGGGAGCGGACTTATCGCACCTTCGGCACTGTTCAGTCTGCGGATGTCAGCAGCCCCGAAGAGGCGTGGGAGATCGTCTGGAGTGATGGAGGTTTTTTCAGCCGTTTCCGGTCTCTACACCCGAGGGTGAGCTGCAGGTCAAACTCCCCATGGCAGGGCGTCACAACCGGATGAATGCACTTGCAGCGATAACGGCGGCCCAGGTGATGGGGGTGGATCTGTCGCAGATTTCATCCGGTCTGGAATCACTGCGACCGGTGAAAGGTAGGCTCTACCCGTTAGTCGGCAGCAATGGGATGCAACTGGTGGATGACAGCTACAACGCCAACCCGGACTCTGTCAGCGCCGCTATTGAAGTGTTGGCTACGGCCCCAGGTCGCCGTTTTCTGGTGCTGGGCGAGTTGGCTGAGATGGGTGCGGGTGGCGAACGCTTCTACCGCGAACTGGGTGAGTTGGCCCGCCGCTCAGGTATTGAGCACCTTTATGCTGTCGGCGCGGCGGTTGCCGCAGTCGATGCCTTTGGTAACGGTGGCTGCGGTTTTGCCGGGCGAGATGAATTGATTGAGGGGCTCCAACAGCGGCTGGAGCCGGAGGACTGCGTACTGGTGAAAGGTTCCAGACGTGCAGGCATGGAGCAGGTTATCAACAGATTCACTATGGGAACTCACTGACATGCTGGTCTATCTGGCGGACTATCTGACACAGTACAACAGTGGCTTCGGCGTCTTTCAATATCTGACGCTGCGGGCCATTCTTGGTGTGCTCACTGCGTTAATGATCTCCTTTATGGTGGGGCCGGTGATGATCCGGCGCCTAACTCACCATCAGATTGGCCAGTCAGTGCGTGACGATGGCCCCCAGAGCCATCTCTCAAAAGCGGGGACACCCACCATGGGTGGCGCACTGCTGCTGGTCGGGATCGCTGTCAGTACGCTCTTTTGGTCCGACCTTGGCAATCGCTATGTCTGGGTGGTGCTGATGGTGACCCTACTGTTTGGTGTTATCGGCTTTATCGATGATTACAAAAAGCTGGTGTTGCAGAATTCTAAAGGTCTGGCGGCGAAACATAAGTATCTGTGGCAGTCGATAGTGGGGCTGGGCGCGGCCTACCTGCTCTACACCACCGCCTCCACTCCGGCTGAGACCGAGTTGATGATCCCCTTCTTTAAGCATGCGGTGATTGACCTGGGCCCTGGTACATCCTGCTTACTTACCTGGTCATCGTCGGCAGCAGTAATGCGGTCAACCTTACCGATGGACTCGATGGCTTGGCGATTATGCCGACGGTACTGGTGGCTGGTGCCCTCGGCATCTTTGCCTATGTGGTGGGGCACTCGAAAATTGCCGGTTATCTGCTGATGCCCTATATCCCGGGGGTGGGTGAGATGGCGATCTTCTGCGGTGCCCTGGTCGGTTCAGGCCTGGGTTTTCTCTGGTTCAACGCCTATCCGGCTCAGGTCTTCATGGGTGATGTGGGTGCGCTGGCACTCGGTGCTGCTCTGGGCGTAGTAGCTGTTGTGGTACGCCAGGAGCTGGTCCTGGTGATTATGGGCGGTGTCTTCGTTATGGAGACGGTGTCGGTGATGCTGCAAGTCGCTTCATTCAAGCTTACCGGTAAACGTATTTTTCGCATGGCCCCCTTGCATCACCATTTTGAACTCAAGGGGTGGCCCGAACCGAGGGTTATTGTGCGTTTTTGGATTATTACGGTGATTCTGGTACTGGTCGGGCTGGCCAGTCTCAAGATTCGTTGAAACAGACTTTTTTGTGGAGTGGGTGGTAGAGCAGATGTCGAAGAGAGAGAGAGATCAGGTGAAGACCTTGATTGTCGGTCTGGGTAAGACCGGGCTCTCTTGTGCGCGCTATTTTGCTGCCCGTGGAATCCCTGTTGCCATCACTGACAGTCGCGCTCAGCCACCGGGACTGGCGGAGTTGAAGAGTGAACTGCCAGATACCGCACTGTTTCTCGGGCAGTTCGATCAGCAGGTTTTTGAGGCGGCGGAGCAACTGGTGGTCAGCCCCGGTGTGGCGGTAGGCGAACCGCTGATCCAGGCGGCCATCGCACGTGGTGTTCCGGTGATCGGTGATATCGAACTGTTTGCCCGGGAGGTGACGGCACCGGTGGTGGCGATTACTGGCTCCAATGGCAAGAGTACCGTTACCACCCTGTTGGGAAAATGGTGGAGAGCACCGGACTGCGAGTGGCGTTGGGTGGAAACCTTGGTGAGCCTGCACTCGATCTGCTCGATCCTGAGGTGGAGCTTTACATCCTGGAGCTCTCCAGTTTTCAGCTTGAGACCACCCACTCTCTGGCACCGGCGGTTTCGGTGGCCCTCAACGTGTCGGCGGATCACATGGATCGCTATGCCGATATCCACGCTTATGCCGAGACTAAGGCGAGTGTATACCGTCATGCGGTCGGTCGGGTGTTCAATCTTGATGATCCCCTGGTGATGGCGATGCGGCTCACTGAGGGTGAGGACCTTCTCTTTACCCTGGGCAGGCCCGCCACAGGAGCGTTCGGTATCGACCAGCGGGAGGGGGGTGACTGGCTCTGTCACGGTGAACAGGGCCTGTTAGCCGTCTCTGAGATGAAGATTCCGGGACGGCACAATATCGCCAACGCCCTGGCTGCACTGGCCATGGGCAGCCTGTTGAAATTGCCGATGCCAGCGATGCTGGCGGCACTGCAACAATTCCCCGGGCTACACCACCGAACGCAGTTTGTTGCCGAGTGTGAGGGTGTGCGCTGGTACAACGACTCCAAGGGAACCAATGTCGGTGCCTGTATCGCAGCGCTGGAAGGGTTGCACTCTGGCCGGGGTAGTGACCGCACGGTGCTGATTGCCGGTGGTGATGGTAAAGGTGCGGACTTCTCCCCCTTGGTCCCCGTGGTGGCTACCACGGCCCGGGCGGTGATTCTGATCGGCCGGGATGCCCCGCTAATCGCTCAAGCCCTGGCGGGTGGAGTCACTCTGCTCCATGCCGAGAGTATGGATGAGGCAGTAGGCCTTGCCGCCGAAGAGGCCGAGGAGGGTGACCGTGTGCTGCTCTCTCCCGCCTGTGCCAGCTTCGATATGTTCCGTGACTATCAGCAGCGGGGCGATCAGTTTATGGATGCGGTAAGGAGGCTTGTTCAATGATCCCGCAAGCCACTATCGGTGAGATCCGCGTGATGATGCCCGAGCTTGACTACCCACTGATTCTGGCGGCGGCAGCGCTGCTTGGACTGGGGGTGGTGATGGTGGCCTCCGCCTCACTGCACCGAATTAATGACGCCCCGTTTTATTATGTCAATCGACACCTGATTGCCATCACTATCGGCATCATCGCGGCGGCGGTGATCAGCCGGATACCGGTGGCCTACTGGGAGCGCTCGGGAACGCTACTCTATCTTGTCGGTCTGCTGCTGCTGATTCTGGTGCTGGTGCCGGGCTTGGGCAGAACTGCCAATGGCGCTACCCGTTGGATTCCTGTGGGGTCGTTCAATATTCAGAGTTCCGAGTTTATGAAGCTGTTTCTGGTGATCTATATCGCCGGATACCTGGAGCGGCGGCGGCTTGAGGTCTCCCAGAGCATCTGGGGTTTTATTAAACCGATGCTGCTGCTGTTGGTCGCCTGCTCTTTAATTATGGTTCAGCCCGATTTCGGTACTACCGCCGTACTGCTTGCCACGGCGATGGGGCTGCTGTTTCTCGGTGGCGTTCCCCTGTGGCAATTTGCCTTATTGATATCGGCGACCACAGCGGTACTGGCGGGTCTGGTGTTCTTCTCTCCCTATCGCCTGGAGCGGGTGACTACCTTCCTCGACCCCTGGGCTGATGTCGAGGGCGCAGGATATCAGCTGGCGCAGGCACTGATCGCCTTTGGTCGCGGTGAGTGGTTTGGCGTTGGGCTGGGTAATGGCATCCAGAAACAGTTTTATCTGCCAGAAGCGCACACCGATTTTCTAATGGCTGTAATTGGTGAAGAGTTTGGGCTGATTGGCACCCTGGTGGTCATTCTGATGTTTGCCATCATCGTCTGGCGAGCGTTTCGTATCGGCGCGTTGGCTGAGAAGCAGGGGCGGCGCTTTGCCTCACTGGTTGCCCAGGGGTTCGGCCTCTGGCTCGGCATGCAGGCATTTATCAATATTGGCGTTAATGTCGGTCTGCTGCCGACCAAGGGTTTGACTCTGCCCCTGATGAGCTATGGCGGCAATAGCATTATCGTGGCCTGTGTGGTGATCGCCATGCTGCTGCGCATCGACTATGAACTGCGCGGTGAGGTGGATGGGAAGAGCGGGGGTAAGCAATGGCACTCCGCATAATGGTGATGGCCGGAGGAACCGGAGGCCATGTTTTCCCCGCCCTGGCGGTTGCAGATGAACTCGCAAGCCGAGGTATTGAAGTGTGCTGGCTCGGTGTTCCCAACAGCTTTGAGTCCCGCGTGGTACCGGAGCATGGCTACCCCATCGAGTGGATCAATATCGCGGGGCTTCGTGGTAATGGGGTGATGGGCTGGTTGGTTGCGCCGCTAAAGCTGCTCCATGCCATGTATCAGCCTTCACTGCGCTCCGTCGCCGCCGTCCGGCCCTGGTGTTGGGTCTGGGTGGTTTTGTCACCGGACCGGGAGGCGTGGTTGCCTGGCTGATGGGTATTCCTCTGGTAATCCATGAGCAGAACGCCTGCCCTGGGCTGACCAATCGCCTGTTGGCACACATAGCCCGCAGGGTGCTTGAGGCGTTCCCCGCGAGCTTTGACAAGCGTCAGACCGAAGTGACCGGCAACCCGGTACGTGCTGATATCGCCGCAATAGAGGCACCGGCAAGCCGCCTAAGTGGGCGCAGTGGCCAGTTGAGGCTGTTGGTGCTGGGAGGTTCCCAGGGAGCCCAAGCCCTGAATGAGTCGGTACCGGCAGCGCTGGCGCTGATTGATGGAGAGCTGCGTCCTCAAGTGCGCCACCAGGCGGGGCGGGATAAAGATGAGGTCACAAGAAGAAGCTACGACGCGTTGGGAGTAGAGGCCGAAGTGTCTGCATTTGTTACCGATATGAGGGAGGCCTATAGCTGGGCCGATCTGGTGGTATGTCGGGCAGGGGCACTGACTATTGCCGAGCTGGCCGCCGCCGGTGTAGGGGCCATTCTGGTGCCCTATCCCCATGCGGTGGATGACCATCAGACGCGCAATGGTAGCTACCTTACAGAGGCGGGTGCCGCACTGCTGATAGCGCAAAAGTTGATAACACCTGAGCTTCTCGCTGATACCTTGATACGGCTGAGTGAGAAGAGAGAGGAAGTGATGAAGATGGCGGTTACTGCGCGCTCACTGGCGCTACCTAATGCGACCCAGCGGGTGGCTGATATCTGTCAGGAGGTCGCAGGTCAATGAGCCAGCATGAGCGCAAACAACATCGGCCAACACCTGATGCTATGGGGCGTATGCGCCATATCCACTTTGTCGGCATCGGCGGTGTCGGAATGAATGGTATCGCCCAGGTGATGCTCAATCTCGATTACCGGGTCTCGGGTTCGGATCTGAAAGCGGGTGCGGCCACCCAGCGACTTGCTGATCAGGGAGCGAAGATTTTTATAGGGCATGGAGAGGAGAATATTGCCGGTGCCGATGCGGTGGTGATCTCCAGTGCGGTAAAAGATGACAATCCGGAGGTCGTGGCGGCTCACGCTGCACGCATTCCGGTGGTGCCACGGGCTGAGATGCTGGCGGAGCTGATGCGTTTTCTCTACGGCATTGCCGTGGCGGGCACTCATGGCAAGACCACCACCACCAGTTTGATCGCCAGCCTCTTGACCGAGGGTGGCCTTGATCCCACCTTTGTGATCGGCGGGCGTCTCAATGCTGCCGGTACCTACGCCCGGCTTGGTAAGGGCGCGTATCTGGTGGCTGAAGCGGATGAGAGCGATGCCTCATTTCTCTATCTGCAGCCGATGATGGCGGTGGTGACCAATGTCGACGCCGACCATATGAGTACCTACGGTGGAGATTTTCAGCGCCTGCGTGGCACCTTTGTCGAGTTCCTCCATCACCTCCCCTTCTACGGTTTGGCGGTGCTCTGCATAGATGACGATGAGGTACGCAGCCTGCTGCCAGAGATATCTCGCACCGTGATCACCTATGGCTTTGCAGAGGATGCTGATCTACGCGCAGAGAATCTTCGCCAGGAGGGGCTGCGTACGCATTTCCGGGTGTCACCGGCAGAGGGTGAGAGTTTTGATGTCACCCTGAATATGCCAGGACGCCACAATGCGCTCAATGCCCTTGCCGCGATAGCCGTGGCCCTGGAGTTGGGTGTCGATCAGTTATCGATACAGCGCTCCCTGATCGGATTTGGCGGAATTGGGCGGCGCTTTCAGGCGGCCGAGTGCCAACTGCCGGATGGCCGCAATATCATGCTGGTAGATGATTACGCTCACCACCCACGGGAGGTCGCCGCCACCCTCGATGCGGTAGCAGAAGGCTGGCCCGGACGGCGTGTGGTGCTGGCATTCCAACCCCACCGCTATAGCCGGACCCAGGAGCAGTTTGAAGATTTCGCACAGGTGCTGTCGCGACCGGATGTGTTGCTGCTCGGTGAGGTATTCGCGGCGGGAGAGAAACCGATTGCAGGGGCTGACAGCCGCGCGCTGAGCCGTGCCATCCGGTTGCGTGGGCAGGTCGACCCGATATTTGTCGAACCTATTTCAGAGCTGCCGGAGGTGTTGTCGGGAGTGGTATGTGAGGGTGACATCGTACTGACTCTTGGTGCCGGTGATATCGGTCAGATCGGCAGCGGTCTGGCCACGAGATTGAGTGGCAAGGGGGAGGCGTGATGAAGCATCAGCCAGTCAGACATCTTCACATGGGGTGTGGTGAGCCACTCTCGGCACCGGCATCCCTACGGACCCTGATCAAGAAGAGTCAGCGCTCGACCAATAAAAAAGTGGAGCCGCGGACGGAACTGATACACCCACTAAAGGAGAAGCGGCGTTGATGGCTGCGATGGAAACCACCCTCCTGCGAGGTGAGATGCGCCATGACGAGCCCCTCTCTCTTCATACCAGCTGGCGCGTTGGCGGGCCAGCACGTCGTTTCTATCGGCCTGCTGACAGTAGTGATCTGCTGCTGTTTCTGACCACTCTGGATCTTGATGAGCCGCTGTTTTGGCTTGGGCTCGGTAGCAATCTGCTGGTGAGAGATGGCGGTTTTGCTGGCACGGTTATAGCCGTTCAGGGGCGTCTGGAAGGCATCAGCATGGAGGGCGAGTCGGTGTTGCGAGTGGAGGCCGGTCTCTCCTGTGCCTCGGTTGCCCGCTTCGCTTCCCGTCAGGGACTCACTGGCGCAGAGTTTCTCGCCGGTATACCCGGCACTATGGGGGGGGCGCTGGCGATGAATGCGGGTGCCTTCGGCGGTGAGACTTGGCAGCAGGTAGAGACAGTCGAGACAGTGGATCGTTGTGGTGTGGTGCGACAGCGCCAACCTGAGGAGTTTGAGGTCGGGTATCGCTATGTCAAAGGTCCTGACGATGAGTGGTTTCTTGCCGCCCGATTGAGACTTGAGCGAGGTGATAGCACTTCAGCCCAGCAAAGCGTACGTCAACTACTGGCTGAGCGGGCTGAGAAACAGCCTATTGGGCTGCCTAGTTGTGGTTCAGTCTTCAGAAATCCTCCGGGGGATTACGCCGCCCGCCTGATCGAGGCGGCAGATCTGAAAGGGGTGGCTATTGGCGCTGCCAGGGTATCGATGAAGCACGCCAACTTCATTATTAATGAGGGCGGGGCCCGGGCTTCAGAGATTGAGCAGCTAATCGAAATGGTACGTCAAAAGGTGTTTGTAAACAGCGGTATCGAGTTACAGCTAGAGGTACATATTGTCGGCTTAGGGGAGTCCGGGAGATGAGTGTGGCAGCAACAGATTTTGGTCGGGTGGCGGTGCTGATGGGAGGGCGTTCCGCAGAGCGGGAGGTCTCACTCATCAGTGGGCAATCGGTGCTTGAGGGACTGTTGCGTTGCGGTATCGATGCCCATGGTGTGGATGCGCAGACGGAGGTACTGAAACAGCTGCAGGAGGGCGAATATGATCGCGCCTTTATCGTCCTTCATGGCCGTGGGGGTGAGGATGGCGTGATTCAGGGGGCGCTGGAGACACTCGCTATGCCCTATACCGGCAGCGGTGTGGCGGCATCCTCTCTGGGAATGGATAAGTATCGTTGCAAATTGTTGTGGCAGGGGCTGGGTTTGCCAACAGCACCCTTTGTCATGATCGCCGCAGAAGAGGATCTGGAGCAGGCAGCGGCCCTCGGTTTTCCCCTGATGGTGAAGCCGTCCCGTGAAGGCTCCAGTATCGGAATGGCGCGGGTGGAGAGCGAGGGTGAGCTACGCAGTGCTTGGCGTGGAGCCGCTGGATTTGATAGCGAGGTAATGGCCGAGAGCTGGTTGCCCGGGCCGGAATATACCGCCGTTATCATTGCTGACGAGGTGCTGCCACTGATCCGGGTGGAGACACCTAATCTGTTCTACGACTATGAGGCCAAGTATCACACAGATACAACACTCTACCATCTGCCCTGCGGGCTGGAAGCGAGTCAGGAAGAGGCACTTGCCGAGCTTGCATTGAGCGCATTTCGTGCCGTTGGCGCTGAGGGTTGGGGGCGGGTGGATCTGCTTATGAGTGATGATGGTTCGCCCCATCTGCTGGAGGTGAACACGGTGCCGGGAATGACCAGCCACAGTCTGGTGCCGATGGCGGCAAAGGCCAGGGGTATAGATTTTGATCAGCTGGTGTGGCGAATTCTGGCGACAACACTGGACACAAAGAGATGAGGGGACGCACAGCAAAAAAGGGCAGCGAAAAGAGCTGCGAGCGGGTGCCACTGTGGAGCGGCTGGGTAGCTGGACGCTTGCTTTGGTGCTGTTTGCCGCCATGGGGGCAGGCGCCGTGTGGGGCACTGCGGTGTTGCAGGACCCCTCGGTACTGCCGCTGAAAGTGGTACGAATCGATGGTGACTTCAAGCACCTTAAGCGTAGTGATCTTGAACATATCATCGGCGGTGTGATGCAGGGCAACTTCTTTACCGTCGATCTCGAAGCGGTGCGTGATGCGGCGCTCTCACTACCCTGGGTTGAGCAGGTGACGGTGAGGCGTATCTGGCCTGGAACGTTGAAATTGTGGGTGGACGAACAGACCCCCCTGGGCCGCTGGGGAGAGCAGCGTCTGGTTAATTATCACGGGGTAGTGTTTAGGCCGAAACCGGAAGAGATTCCCTTGGGGCTGCCGCAGCTCTCGGGTGCGGATGAAGATGCAGGCGAGGTGGTGGCGCGCTATCTGGAAATGGTGCAACAGATCTCCACTCTACCACTGACGATTGAACGTGCAGGCATGGATGACCGCAGGTCCTGGACACTGACCTTCGATCAGGGGTTGATAGTGCATCTAGGAAGCCGTCAACGGGAGAAACGTATGGCTCAGTTTGTGCGGCTCTATCATCAACTTGCGGCAATGGATGGTAAGCAATTGAAAGTGATGGATCTCAGGTACACCAATGGTGTTGCAGTGCGTTGGGAGAACGATGATAAAGATAAGGGACTCAAAACAACCGATTCAGCAGCTGGTAATCAGTTCGGGCTGATACTTGATGATGCAGGGGGGCAGGTTTAAATGACCAAGCAGCTGGAGAAAAATCTTATTGTCGGACTCGATATCGGCACCTCCAAAGTTGTGGCCATCGTCGGTGAGGTGATGGCCGATGAGGCGATTGAGATTATCGGTATCGGCTCTCACCCTTCGCGGGGGCTGAAGAAAGGTGTGGTGATCAACATCGAATCTACCGTGCAGTCGATACAGCGGGCGGTGGAGGAGGCTGAGCTGATGGCCGGTTGTGAGATCCATTCGGTCCACGCCGGTATCGCCGGTAGTCACATTCGTAGCCTCAACTCCCACGGCATAGTTGCTATTAAAGATCGGGAAGTGATGCATGGCGATGTTGAGCGAGTGATCGATGCAGCGCGGGCGGTGGCGATTCCAGCAGATCAGAAAATACTGCATATCCTGCCTCAGGAATTCATTATCGATGAGCAGGAGGGGATCAGGGAGCCGGTGGGTATGTCCGGTGTACGTCTCGAGGCACGGGTTCATATGGTGACCGGTGCGGTGAGTGCGGCCCAGAACATCGTCAAGTGTATCCGTCGCTGTGGTCTCGAAGTTGACGATCTGATTTTGGAGCAGCTCAGCTCCAGCTACTCCGTCCTGAGTGAGGATGAGAAAGAGCTGGGTGTCTGTCTGGTCGGATATCGGAGGGGGTACTACCGATATCGCGGTCTTTACCGAAGGCTCAATACGGCATACCGCAGTGATTCCGATAGCGGGTGATCAGGTGACTAATGATATTGCGGTGGCGTTGCGCACGCCTACCCAGCATGCCGAAGAGATCAAGATTAAGTATGCCTGTGCGCTGACCCAGTTGGCGGCAGGTGACGAGACGATTGAAGTTCCCAGTATTGGTGACCGACCACCGCGTCGGCTTGCGCGCCAGACTTTGGCAGAGGTTGTTGAGCCGCGCTACGAAGAGTTGTTGGGTTTGGTTCAGGCAGAGTTGCGGCGCAGTGGCTTTGAAGATTTGATTGCCGGCGGTGTAGTGATGACGGGTGGCAGTTCGAAGATGGAGGGGCTTATCGAGTTGGCGGAAGAGGTGTTCCATATGCCGGTTCGTCTCGGTCTCCCGCAGTATGTGACAGGCTGGTTGATGTGGTGCGTAACCCGATCTACTCCACGGGTGTCGGCCTGCTTCTGTTTGGGAGGCAGAATCAGAACGGCAAGCTCCATGACATGCCCAACAGGGGGCGGGTTTAAGGCGGTATTTGAGAGAATGAAGAGTTGGTTTCAGGGTAATTTCTAGATGTTTTTGAAACGTTTTATTTCAGGTGGTTGGGCTAACGCCCGGTTGATGAGGAGAGTGGCAAATGACTTTTGAGTTGATGGATGCATACAGTCAGAACGCGGTGATCAAAGTAGTCGGTGTCGGCGGTGGTGTGGAAATGCCATTCACCATATGTTGAATGCCAAATATCGAAGGTGTCGATTTTATCTGCGCCAACACAGATGCCCAGGCACTGCGTAACAGTGAGGTGCGTACCCTGCTGCAGTTGGGTACTAATGTAACCAAAGGGCTTGGTGCTGGCGCTGATCCACAGATTGGGCGTGATGCAGCACTGGAAGATAAAGAGAGGATTCAGGAAGCGCTACAAGGTGCAGATATGGTCTTTATTACCGCTGGCATGGGGGGTGGTACCGGTACCGGTGCGGCGCCGGTAGTTGCTGAGGTCGCTCGCGACCTGGGTATTCTCACCGTCGCCGTGGTCACCAAGCCGTTCCCTTTCGAAGGCGTAAAGCGGATGAAGGTGGCGGACCAGGGGATTAAAGAGTTGGGTCAGTATGTAGACTCACTGATCACTATTCCCAATGAGAAGCTACTAGCGGTGCTGGGCCGGGATATGAGCCTGCTCAATGCTTTCAAGGCGGCTAATGATGTGCTTCAGGGCGCGGTTCAGGGTATTGCCGAGTTGATTACCCGCCCCGGATTGATCAACGTCGACTTTGCCGATGTGCGTACAGTGATGGCGGAGATGGGAGTCGCTATGATGGGTTCCGGTAGCGCCAAGGGTGAAAACCGTGCGCGGGAGGCAGCGGAAGAGGCGATTCGCAGTCCGCTGCTGGAAGATGTCAACCTATCCGGTGCCAAAGGTATCCTGGTTAACATCACGGCAGGCCTGGATCTCTCCATTGGTGAGTTTGACGAGGTTGGCAGTACAGTGAAAGATTTCGCATGTGATGATGCCACGGTTGTCGTTGGCACAGTAATCGATTCTGAGATGAGTGATGAGTTGCGTGTGACTGTGGTTGCCACCGGTCTGGGTGAGTTGGGTGAAGCGCTTAATCAGCCCGCTTTGGAAGAGGCCGTGCCGGTTCGCCTGATCAATGCAGATGTAGTTCAGCCAAATGCAGAGGATTATCGCACTATGGATAGCCCTACCGTGGTGCGCAAGGGTCGTCAAGCAGCTCAATCCTTTATAGATTCTGCTCAGGAGCAGAATATGGACTACCTGGATATTCCTGCGTTTCTTCGTCGGCAGGCTGATTGAGGGAGTGGTGGAGAGAGGAAATAACTTGAAATAGAGAGGTAAAACTGTTAAATATTCGGGAATACCCTAGGCTTGTTATGGGGTGTCGCCCTGTCAGATTGGCTTGCCAAGCTTGTGGATAGGGCATTTGTGGGGTTTTGTTGATCTTCTGGGTGCGTCAGTATGGCGCCTTGTGGGATGTGTGTTACTATTTTGGCCGGTAAATAAAACCGGATAGGGACAGTTTGGGGGGTTACTTATAAAATGATACGCCAGCGTACGCTCAAAAACGTAATACGTGCTACTGGAGTGGGGTTGCACACCGGGGAAAAGGTCTATTTAACCTTGCGACCTGCGGCAGTCAATACCGGCATTATTTTTTGCCGGACCGACCTGGAAGAACCGGTTGAGATAGCCGCATGCCCCGATAATGTGGGTGACACGCAACTCTCAACCACTCTGGAGCAGGATGGAGTTAAGATCTCAACAGTTGAGCATCTGCTCTCTGCCTTTGCTGGCCTCGGTATCGATAACGCTTACGTTGATGTGAGTGCTGCTGAAGTACCCATTATGGACGGTAGTGCGGGTCCGTTTGTCTTCCTTATCCAATCAGCGGGAGTCGAGGAACAGAATGCGGCCAAGCGTTTTATTCGTATTAAGCGTAAATTGGTAGTAGAAGAGGGGGATAAACACGCCGCCTTTGAGCCATTCGATGGCTTTAAAGTCTCTTTCGGTATCGATTTTGAACACCCCGCATTTGTTGATCGCTCCAAATCAGCCACTATCGATTTTTCATCGACCTCTTTTGTCAAAGAGGTGAGTCGTGCCCGTACTTTTGGTTTCCTCCGTGACATCGAGATGTTGCGTGAACGTGAGCTGGCCCTCGGTGGCAGCATGGACAATGCGATTGTTGTCGATGACTACCGGGTGCTCAACGAGGATGGGCTGCGTTACGAGGATGAGTTTGTAAAACACAAAATTCTTGATGCGATAGGTGATCTCTACCTCTTGGGCCATAGCCTGATTGGTGCCTTCAGTGGCTACAAATCCGGCCATGCCCTCAATAACCGCCTGTTGAAAGCGCTTCTCGCTGATGCGGATGCCTGGGAAGAGGTGACGTTTGAAGAGGAGGGAGTGGGGGTGCCCATCTCGTATATGAAGCCGGTGCAGGCTATCTGAAATTAGTGTAACTATTTAGCTGGGTTTGGGGCAGGGCATATTTTATGCCGCACTTCCCTGTAGGAGCGCTTTCTCGAAGCGCGATGGATAGTTGCACCAGGGTGGTTGTTTCATCGCGGTTCGAGAGATCACTCCTAGGAGCTTGTCCGAGAATAGGATCGGCTCCTAGCAAGTAAGGCCGGTGCCTGTTACTGAATAGTTACCAAATTAGTTTTGTTACCGCTGTTTGCAGTGTTGAGCCAACCGTTTCATAGCCGCCTGGAGTTCCGGGTCGTCGATGGTCTCCGCTGTTTCGACAATAAGGGAGGCGCTGTCCGCAGAGAGCCGCCTTAGTTGCTGGCTTTTTATATCTCTGGGACGTTTAGGGGTAAGCAGTACTCTGATAGCGATTCGCTCCACTGCTAGACCGCTTTTATTGAGTTTTGCGGTGAGATCACCGGTGATAAAGCGGATTCGGCCCGCCCAGGCGGATGAGTCGGCATAGATCAGCAACCGTGAGGTGTTTTTCACTACCCCTACGCAGTGCTCACGGAGCGATTCAGGCAGCATCAAACGCACCTGTTGCAGCATCTGCAACTGCTCACGGGAGCGCAAGAGCAGCGCTGGAATGGCGCTGCCACTATTGAGACACTCAGCGAGGGAGCGCAGACTTTTTTTCATTATTAGCGGCACATTAGAAGTTTAAACAGACAACTTATGAAGATTATACTCCTATCCAAACTCTGCAGGCACTCTGGTAGTCGCCCGCTGTCGCTCACCACGCTGATAGTGGTACTTGTTCTCCTCTTTGCCGGTGCAACCAGTGGTGGCATCTGGGCCGGTTATCAGATGGGTGTTGACGTTGCTGTTGCGCCGTTACATGGAGAGAGTGGTGAAGACTCATTAAGAGTAATGCTGGCGGCGCAGAAAGTGGAGCTTGTTGATACGCGCAGGCAGAGTCAGGAGCACCTGGATGCCTTGGCGCTGCGCCTTGGGCAGATGCAGTCAAATATTCTACGTATCGACGCCCTCGGCGAGCGGCTGGCAGAAGAGGGCGGGCTGGATGTAATGGAATTTAGCTTTGGTCAGGAGCCGGGTCAGGGGGGCATGGATCCAGCAGAACTGGCGCAGTCGGTTGAGCTGTCAGAGTTGCTTGTGGATATGGAGCGACTTTCGCGCAGCATTGATGATCGTGCCCACAAGCTGGAGCTGATGGAGGGGCTGATCTTCAATAATGGAGTTCACCAAGATCTCAAACCGTCTGGGCGGCCGGTAGAAAAAGGTTGGATTTCGTCTGGTTATGGCTACAGAAAAGACCCCTTCAACGGTAAAAAGGCGTTCCATAAGGGTGTCGATGTAGCGGGTAAAAGTGATTCAAATATTATCGCGGTGGCGGCTGGTGTAGTCACCTGGGCTGGTGAGAAGAGTAACTACGGTAGTCTTGTGGAGGTCCGTCATGCGGATGGTTATGTGACGCGTTATGGCCATAACAGCAAAGTGCTTGTGAAGATTGGTGAGCTGGTTACCAAGGGTCAGGTGATCGCCACTATGGGTTCCAGTGGCCGCTCCACCGGCCCCCATGTCCACTTTGAGATTGCCCGCAATGGCCAGAGAATTAATCCCACAAAATACCTTCGCGCCAAGTAGCCGGTCGGCGGCGCAAATGCCGCCAACGCGCCTGCATTGAAGGCGAATTTGTTGTATCATTCCCCGCAAAGAATCGCCACCTGCTCGACGGGATACCCCCCGCGCAGAAGTATGAGTGAAGGGGTACTCTGTTTCCGTTTCTGCACCTTGAAGATGGCAATATACAACCCTATATTGTCTGGCAGGGCGCTCATATTATTTACTCATCCACTAGGGAATATACATTTTCATGCTCAGTAAGATTATCAAGAAGATCTTTGGCAGTCGCAATGATCGTATGGTCAAGCGCATGATGAATGATGTCACCAAGATGAATGAGCTGGAGGTCGCACTTCAGGCACTTACAGACGATGAGCTGAATGCCAGAACCGCGATGTTCAGGGAGCGGCTTGAGAGTGGTGAACTGCTTAATGATCTACTCTTTGAAGCCTTTGCCACTGTCCGGGAGGCGAGTGTGCGCACACTGGGCATGCGCCATTTTGACACCCAGATGATCGGTGGCATGGTGCTTAATCAGGGCAAGATTGCGAGATGCGCACCGGTGAGGGCAAAACCCTGGTGGCGACACTCGCCGTCTATTTGAATGCGCTGCCTAGCAAGGGCGTTCATGTTGTCACCGTGAACGACTATCTGGCCCGGCGAGATGCCGAGTGGATGAGCAAGATCTACCACTTTCTGGGGCTCAGTGTCGGTGTTATTCAGTCCACGGGTGGGCAGGGGCCTGATGACGGCTCCTTTATCTACGATCCGGCTCACGATGGTTCATCCGACGGCTACCTGCATCTAGACCGGCGGCCAGGCAGGAAGCTTACGCCTGTGATATCACCTACGGTACCAACAATGAGTTTGGTTTCGATTACCTGCGCGACAATATGGCCTTCAGTGCCGACCAGCGCGTCCAGCGCGATAAATTCTTTGCGGTGGTCGATGAGGTTGATTCAATCCTTATCGATGAGGCACGTACCCCTCTGATCATCTCCGGACCAGCGGAAGGTAATACCGACCTCTATATCCAGATTAACCAGATAATTCCAGCCCTGGAGCAGCAGGACCCAATTGAGGATGAAGAGGGTAAACCTGACTTTGGGCCGGGTCACTTCTCGGTGGATGAGAAGGCAAAGCAGGTCTTTCTCAGTGAGGATGGACACCAGTATGTAGAAGATAAGCTGACAGAGCTTGGTCTTCTTGGGGAGGGGGCGAGCCTCTACGACTCCAACAATATTATGCTGATGCACCATGTGACTGCCGCCTTACGGGCTCATGCGCTTTTTCAGCGCAATGTCGACTACATCGTGCGTGATGGTCAGATATTATTGTCGATGAGTTCACCGGGCGTACCATGTCTGGCCGCCGCTGGTCCGATGGCCTGCATCAGGCAGTTGAGGCTAAAGAGGGAGCGCCGATCCAGAAGGAGAATCAGACCCTGGCGTCGGTCACCTTCCAGAACTATTTTCGCCTCTACAATAAGCTCTCTGGCATGACCGGTACTGCCGATACCGAGGCGCCGGAGTTTCTGCAGATCTACGGTCTTGAGGTGGTGGTGATACCCACCAACCAGGATATGATCCGCCTGGATCTGGGGGATCTGGTCTATCTTACCGAGGGGGAGAAGTACCAGGCGATCGTCGGAGATATAGGTGATTGCATTGAGCGGGGACAACCGGTACTGGTGGGTACCGCCTCCATCGAGACCTCTGAACTAATCTCAGACCTGCTTGATAAAGAGGGTGTAACGCATAAGATTCTCAACGCCAAGCACCATGAGCATGAGGCCACTATTATTGCCGAGGCGGGGCGACCTGGTGGGGTGACTATTGCCACCAACATGGCTGGCCGTGGTACCGATATTGTGCTCGGTGGTAATCCTGAAATGGAGATCACTGATCTGGGAGAAAACCCCGATAGAGCGACAGTGGAGAAGATTCGTAGTGAGTGGAAAGTGCGGCACCAGCAGGTAATTGATGCCGGTGGCCTCCATGTGACAGGCACCGAGCGTCATGAATCACGCCGTGTCGACAACCAGTTGCGCGGTCGCTCTGGTCGACAGGGCGATCCGGGCTCTACCCGCTTCTATCTATCGCTGGAAGATAGCCTGATGCGGATTTTTGCCTCTGACCGAGTTTCGGCGATTATGTCCAAACTGGGTATGGAGCAGGGTGAAGCGATCGAGCACCCCTGGGTCACCAAGGCGATTGCCAACGCTCAGAAGAAGGTAGAGGGGCGCAACTTCGATATTCGTAAGCAGTTGCTGGACTACGATGATGTTGCCAATGATCAACGTAAGGTGGTGTACGAGCAGCGTGATGGGTTGATGGACTCGGATGATGTCTCCAGCTCGATTGATGCACTCCGTAATGACGTGGTCAATGACTTGATCAGCAGCCATATCCCCCCTGAGAGCCTTGATGAGCAGTGGGATGTTGCCGGTCTTACCCAGGCGTTGCACGATGAGTATGACCTCAACTATCCACTGCAGCAGTGGCTGGATGAGGATAAAGACCTCCACGAAGAGACCTTGCGTAAACGGATCATCGCAGAGATGGATACCACCTATGTAGCCAAGGAGGTGTTGGCTGGGGCAGAAAACCTGCGCATGTATGAGAAGGCGGTGATGCTGCAGATCCTCGACTCTCACTGGAAAGAGCATCTGGCTGCGATGGACTATCTTCGTCAGGGCATTCACCTCCGTGGGTACGCTCAGAAGAATCCCAAGCAGGAGTATAAGCGCGAGGCGTTCGAGATGTTCTCCGATATGCTGGATGGTATTAAGCACGAGGTGGTCTCAGTGTTGACCAAAGTGCAGATTCAGCCCCAGGAGGAGATTCATATCCCCCAGCCAGAGCAGGACAGCGGTGAGTTTAATTTTCAGCATGAGGCGTTTGAAGGCTTTGACAAAGAGGCGGCAGCTACGGCTGCTGATGAGGAAGAGCATAAGCCTTTTGTCCGTTCTGATCGTAAAGTAGGGCGTAACGAACCCTGCCCTTGCGGCTCGGGTAAAAAATACAAGCAGTGCCATGGGAAGTTGCTGTAGCGGGGTTTATAACCACAGACTCTCACAACATGGTAGGAGCGACTTCAGTCGCGATAGGATTTGGTGCAATATCAAGCTTTGGTAACACGCCGGTCGCGACTGAGGTCGCTCCTACAGTGGCAGGATGAACTTTTAGGAGCAGCGTTAATGCCACTCCCCTTTTCTGTCCACCTTACCCCCCACCTTTTCTACTCTTCATAGTGAGTTGATCGATGGAAGATAATCCAACCATTTTTCCCGTCTCCGGCATCCGCCTGGGATCCGCCGCCGCAGGCATCAAGTACTCTGATCGTAATGATCTGGTAGTCATCGAACTGGCCGAGGGGAGCCGCTGCGCGGCAGTATTTACCCGTAACGCCTTCTGTGCTGCGCCGGTAGTGGTAGCCAAAGAGCACCTTGCCACAACCAACCCTCACTATCTGCTGATCAACTCCGGCAACGCCAACGCTGGTACCGGTGCCGATGGCCTGCGCACAGCCCGTGAGTCGTGCAAGTCTCTGGCTGCCGCCAGGGGGTGTGCCATCAATCAGATTCTTCCTTTCTCTACCGGTGTTATCGGTGAGCCGCTGCCCGCCAATCGCATTGCCGAGGCAATTCCAGAGGCTTTGAGTTCGCTTAGTGAGTTGGGTTGGAGTGAGGCGGCAAGGAGCATTATGACCACCGACACGGTGGCCAAGTTGAGCAGCCGTCAGTTGCTGATCGGTGGTGAGAGGGTGACGGTTACCGGTATGGCCAAGGGCTCAGGTATGATCCGTCCCGACATGGCGACCATGCTCGCCTATGTGGCCACCGATGCAGCGGTAGAGAGTGAGTTGTTGCGGTGTTGCCTTGAGCAAGCGGTGGCCCCTTCATTTAATTCGATTACCGTCGATGGTGACACCTCTACTAATGATGCCTGTGTGCTGATGGCTTCAGGCCAGAGTGGCTGCTCAGCTATCAATGATCCTGACGGTGAGGCGTATGGACTGTTCTGTGATGGAGTTCGTGAAGTCTGTATGGAGCTGGCGCGGTCGATTGTAAAGGATGGTGAGGGCGCGACCAGTTGGTCGAAGTGTCGGTGATCGGGGCGGCTGATCTGGAAGAGGCGCGGGATGTCGCCTATACCATTGCCCACTCACCCCTGGTAAAAACGGCGGTATTTGCTTCAGATCCTAACTGGGGACGAATCCTTGCGGCAGTCGGTCGTGCCGGTTTGAAAGCGTTGGATATCGATGCTATTCGTATTCTGCTGGATGATCTCTGTATCGTCCGGGATGGTGGTCGGGCGCCGAGTATACTGAAGCTGCCGGTCAGGCAGTGATGGACCGTGATGAGTTTACCATCACGGTCGAGCTCAATAGGGGGGCCGTTTCAACGCGTGTGCTAACCTGTGATCTCTCCTACGACTATGTAAAGATCAACGCCGAGTATCGAACCTGATTGCCGCTGGATGCTGAGATGACGGTTGAAGTCGCTGTAGCGGTTATAGAGGATGAGCAGGGGCGGTTACTGCTCAGCAGGCGCAGGAAGATGCCCATCAAGGTGGGCTGGTGGGAGTTTCCCGGAGGTAAGCTTGAGCCCGGGGAGAGTCTTACCCAGGCGCTAAAGCGGGAGATCCATGAGGAGCTGGGAATCGAGGTGGTTACTCACCAGCCTCTAATCCGAACCACCCATCACTATGGCGACCGCACGGTTACTCTCGATGTTCATCGTGTCACCCGTTTTACCGGTCAACCGCAAGGTCTGGAGGGGCAACCGCTGGCCTGGGTAGCCCTTGCGGATATCGCTGACTACCCGTTGCCAGCGGCAGACCACCCTATTGTCACCGCACTCTCCCTGCCTCGACCTATCTGATCACCGGGGAGGATGCGTTGCAACAGGAGCAGTTTCTGGCACGCCTAGAGACCGCATTGAAACAGGGGTGTAAGCTGGTTCAGTTACGGGCACCGGGGTTGGATGAGGGGGCCTACCAGACGTTGGCGCTCTCTGCCGTCTCTCTCTGTGGTGACCATGGCGCACGGCTGCTGCTGAACTCGCCGCCGGAGTGGGTGGCTGGGGTCGGTGCTGCCGGTGTTCATCTCAACAGCAGGCGGCTGATGGCGCTAAAGGAACGACCTTTGCCGGAGGAGTATCTGGTGGCAGCCTCTTGCCACAACCGGGAAGAGCTGCAGCGGGCTGAATCGATCAACGGTAGACTTTTGCCGGTACTCTCGCCGGTAATGGTTACGGCCAGCCACCCAGAAGCTCACCCTATAGGCTGGCAAGGGTTCAGTGAGATGATCAAGGGCGTTTTCAGTGCCGGTCTATGCCCTGGGAGGGATGGGGCCGGGGATGATTTCACAGGCTCTAAATGCCGGTGGGCAGGGGGATCGCCGCTATTAGGGAGCTTTGGCTTCCAACATCAGGGCTGGTTAGTGGATGCTGTCGTCATCCGGTGGCATGAAAAGGTGTGTCGATTCATTTCCTGGAATACTGTGTTTCTCATCGATCCAGTCACCCAGGTCGATCAATCGGCAGCGCTCACTACAGAAAGGGCGTGACGGTGATCTATTGTCCCATTCGAACGACTCTCTACAGGTGGGGCAGGTAACGCGAAGTACTCTATCTTTCGTCATGTCTAGAGGATGCAGCAGTTGAGGTAGAAGGGAAGATCTGCCTTGGTTTGACCGGGGCGTTCACTCTCTGAGACCTCCATAAAGCGTACTGAAAATCGGTGTTTTCCGCCGCTTATCTCGGCAAATAATCGGCTCTCGCACGGCAGTCCCACACGGATAAGTTGTGCGGGTGTCTGTGAGTTGAGATTGCGCTGAAAAAAACCGGCCTCAGCCTGCTCTGTGGTCGGCCGGGTGCTGCCACGTATCAGCGAGAGGATCAGTGTCACCGCCGACTCCACAGGCCCCAGCGTACCGATCCACTCCTGTAGCTGGGCTTGGCGCAGCTCATATGGCTGCTCTAACCAGTAGTGGTAAAGAGGAAGATCAAAGGTGCAGTTACCACCGGGGATGCTACTGCGCTGCATGATGCTCTTCAGGAACTCATTGTTACGCAGTGAATAGCCGAGTTGCCCGCTGATGGCGTGAATCTCCTCCATAATCAGTTTGAGTTCATCAAGTATCTGCTGCAGGCGATCAGTATCCACCCCCTGGCTCATATCTATACCCTGCAGCTTTTTCTGGTGCCTTTTCAGCTCTTTAATGAGATCAGTTTTTATATCGGCACGGGAAAAGATGCTCGCCATGTCGAGTAGGCTGGAGATCGCCGCTCTGCTGGCCCAGATTTCGTGACAAGGAGCGTGATAGGCCACCTCACAAAACAGATGCTCCAGGCGCAGGAGCGTCCTGACTCTCTCGTTGAGAGGGTGTTCATAAATAATAGTGTCTGAGGAGTCGGAGCTCATGATGGGTACAATGGCATTCTTTGTTAAGCGTTAGGTCGGTAGCTGCTATCCGCGTTAGCCTGACTTGCCATTGTCGTATATTTCACCACCCTAGGTAAATAGCCCTTGTCGAGAAATAGGTGAATTTATCACAGCAGGTTGCCGGTCGTTTTACGAGTTTAAAGTTTATCGGTGCTTATGAGGGGCCATTTGCTGGTACTGTTTATGAAGATCTTCCACCCGGTTGTATAACGCGGCCATCGAACCGGAGTTGTCGATAACATCATCAGCTACTGCTAGCCGCTCTTCTCTGCTGCTCTGCGCCTTGAGAATGGCCACGGCCTGATCATGGTCAATACCATCTCTTTGGATGATCCGTTTAATTTGGAGGATCTTGGGGCAGTCCACAAGCAGTACCCTATCCACGCTATGTTTCTGTCTACTTTCGACTAACAGAGGGATGGAGAAGATGGCGTAAGGCGCTGTTAATTCTGATAACTGCTGCTGCATCTGCTGCCTGATGATGGGGTGGAGTAGCGCCTCAAGCTGCTTGCGGGCTGCATTGTCTTTGAACACCCTCTCTCGCAAGCGGCGTCTATCGAGGTTTCCATCTGGCTGCAGTGTTTCGGCCCCAAAAAGCTGGACTATCTCTGCCAGTGCGAGTTCACCCGGCTCAACCACCTCACGAGAGACCTGGTCGGCATCGATTACGGGTACACCGAGGGTGCAGAAATAGTCAGTAACTGCGCTCTTGCCGCTGCCGATACCACCTGTTACGCCTACCACAAACATAGGGGTGGATTACCTCCGCTGATCATTGACAGCACCGTAGGAGTGAACTTGTTCACGATTGGCTCCAAGGCAGTTTCATCGGTAACTATTCAGCTGGTGCTTGGGGGTTATACCAGACCGGCCCACTGGAGATAAGCGTGGTTGATCTGCTCTCCCCAGAGCAGGCTGATCCAGCCAGCCGCCGCCAGATAGGGACCGAAGGGGATGGGGATGGTACGGTCGCGCCCCCTGAAAATGATCAATGAGACGCCGACAAGGGCGCCGACCACTGAGGAGAGCAGCAGAATCTGAACCAGATACTGCCAGCCAAGCCAGGCACCCAAAAGAGCGAACAGCTTAAAGTCACCGTAGCCCATCCCCTCTTTTCCGGTCAGTAGTTTAAATAGTTGAAATACCGTCCAGAGTGAGAGGTAGCCAGCAACAGCGCCAATGAGTGCCGATTGAGTATCGCTGAAGAGGCCAAAGAGAGTGAGGATAAGCCCGCCCCAGAGGCCGGGAATAACGATGGAGTCGGGCAGCAACTGGTGGTCGAAATCGATCAATGTGAGTGTGATTAGTGCCCAGGTGAGGGGCAGGGCGGCAGCACACTGCCAACTGAAGCCAAAATGCCAGGCGACAATCAGGGAGAGGAGAGCGGTAGTCAGTTCGACTATAGGGTAACGTGGAGATATAGCCGTATTGCACCCAGAGCAGCGGCCACGCAGCAGCAGATAACTGATAATTGGGATGTTCTCTTTCGCCGCTATGGGATGACCACACTTAGGGCAGGCGGAGCGAGGTCGGCTGAGAGTGAAGGGTGACTCCTCTTCGGCTGGTGATAGCTCCAGAATCTCATGGCACTGAGATCTCCATTCACGCTCCATCATCAACGGTAGCCGGTAGGCGACGACATTGAGGAAGCTACCCACCATCAGGCCGATCAGTGTGATAAGGAAGATGAACAGAAGCGGGTTCTGTTGCAGAAGTTGCAGCAATTCCATCTATTTTTCTCATTTCGGGATATCTAAACAGCGCCTGCTTCCCTCCTACGAGAGGGAGCAAGAGGATTCGGTTACATTTGGCAACAAATATTAATTCTTGTTACATTCTTTAAACCACAGAAGCCATCTTGAAAATAGGTAGGTACATGGCGACGATGAGTCCACCTACCAGAGTGCCGATAATGATCATGATAAAGGGCTCCAGCAGGCTGCTGAGGGCATCGACAGCGTTGTCCACCTCCTCCTCATAAAAATCAGCTACCTTGGATAACATATGGTCCAATGCACCTGATTCTTCTCCGATGGAGACCATCTGGATCACCATGTGGGGGAATAGTCTCTGTTGTTTCATACTGAGTTGCAGGGATTGACCAGTGGCTACATCCTCACGCATGCGGAGTACTGCATCACCGTAGACAACGTTGCCGGTGGCGCCGGCAACGGATTCGAGTGCTTCAACTAGGGGGACACCTGCCGCAAACATAGTGCCTAGGGTACGTGCAAAGCGGGCGATTGCAGCCTTGTTGAGTATGACGCCGATGATAGGAATTCCCAGCATCATCTTGTCTACCGTCTGGCGGAATTTACGTGAGCGCTTCCATGTGTACGAGAAGAAGTAGACGGCACCCATCACTGTCATTATCACTGCCCACCAGTAGGATTGCATCCACTCCGACATGGCGATCACCGCCTGCGTAAATGCAGGCAGTTCACCACCAAAGCTTGAGAAGAGACTTTCAAACTGAGGGATAACGAAAATCATAATCACAGCAGTGACAATAAAAGCAACAATAATGACGGCGGCAGGATAGAAGAGCGCTTTTTTGATCTTGCCCTTGAGAGATTCAGTCTTCTCCTTGTAGGTGGCAATCTTATCGAGAAGTATCTCAAGAACGCCAGCTGCTTCGCCAGCGCGTACCAGATTACAGAAAAGATCATCAAAATAGAGCGGGTGTTTCTTCAATGCCTCGGCCAGGGCGGTACCGCCCTCTACATCACTTTTGATAGCGAGAATCAGGTCCTGCATGGCAGGGTTTTCATGTCCTCGCCCAACAATATCAAAGGCCTGAACCATGGGGACACCCGCCTCCATCATGGTGGCCAGTTGGCGGCTGAAGACGGCAATATCGCCCTGGGTGATCTTCTTTTTGGTGGTGAATAGATCAATCGGTTTTTTCTTGACCTTCAGTGGTGCGATGCCTTGTTTACGGAGCTCCGCCCGGACCAGTGCAATGCTGGCAGCTCGGCTCTCACCCTTCATTCGCCTGCCACTTTTATCTGAGCCTTCCCACACAAAGACTTTAGGTTTTTGAATTTTCTTCTGGGCTACTGCATGATGGTTAATCCTTGGTTACCCGGTTGATCTCTTCCAGACTGGTAAGGCCTGCTTTCACTTTTCTCAGGCCCGACATGCGTAGGGTTGCGACCCCCTCCGATGTTGCAAGAGCCTCCAATTGCATGGAGTTGCCACCCTCCAGGATCATCTTCTCCATATCGCTGGAGATTGGCATGACCTGAAATATACCAACTCGCCCCTTGTATCCGCGAGTGCAGCGTTCACATCCTACCGCTTTATATGTCGTCAGGTCGGCCAGTTCATCCTCCTTGAAGCCCTCCTCAAGCAGTACCTCCCGAGGAATCTCTTCCGGTTCTTTACAATGTTCACAGAGACGCCGCGCAAGACGCTGGGCCATGATCAACAGCACTGAAGAGGCTATGTTGAAGGGTGGTACCCCCATATTAGCCAAGCGGGTGAGTGATTGTGGGGCATCGTTGGTGTGGAGTGTGGAGAGGACCAGGTGACCTGTTTGGGCCGCTTTGATGGCGATCTCCGCCGTTTCCAGGTCACGAATCTCGCCGACCATTATTATATCGGGATCCTGACGTAGAAATGCACGAAGTGCCACGGCAAAAGT
>MOXH01000017.1_pt1 | contig 33826 bp, 39 predicted proteins | sample 1471181 | NCBI WGS metagenome assembly MOXH01 (sample SAMN05806436, study PRJNA327811) | mollusc metagenome | isolation source: Phylotype A (SB4) bacterial symbionts from gill | host: Thyasira cf. gouldii | place: Canada: Bonne Bay, Newfoundland | collected 2010-05-07
CATTATTATGGCCGTGGGGGGGGTGCTGCTGCTATTGGCGGGTGTGGGTATCAGCTATGTTATGTTTGGCGGGGGAGAGCCGCCAGCTGAAGGTGAGGCGGTGGTCGAAGAGGAGGTGGTGGAAGCATCGTCACTGGCTATCTACCATGCACTGGAGCCTGTGTTTACCGTTAATTTCCCACCGGGGAAACAAGGCGCGAATGATGCAGCTGAAACTTCAGGTGATGTCGCGGGATCAAGCGGTAATCGATCTGGTGGCCAATAACGACCCGATGGTCAGGCACGCGCTGCTTAACATATTGGGCAATCAGTCGAATGAGACGCTAAAGAGTCGTGAAGGGAAAGAGGCGCTGCAAGCGGAAATACTCAGCAGCCTGAATAAAATTGTAACAGAGCAGGGGGGCAGCGAAGAGGTCGAGGCCGTATACTTTACCTCATTCGTGATGCAGTAATACCATGGCTGACAATGACCTTCTATCCCAAGATGAGATCGATGCGCTACTGCACGGTGTCGATGATGGAGGTGTTGAGACCGAGGTAGAGGATGTCTACGAAGGAGAGATCCGTGCCTATGACTTTGCAAGTCAGGATCGGATAGTTCGAGGGCGCCTGCCTACCCTGGAGATGATCAACGAGCGCTTCTCCCGTTATTTCCGCACCAGCCTTTTCAATCTATTGCGTAGATCGGCGAATATCAATGTTTCCGGTGTGCAGATGCTCAAATTCTCCGAGTTTGTCCATGGACTGCTGGTGCCCACCAGTCTCAATCTGATGGAGGTTAAGCCTCTTCGGGGAAAAGGGCTCTGTGTACTTGATCCCAAGCTGGTCTTTAATGTGGTCGATAGCTACTTTGGTGGTAGCGGGCGTTTTGAGGCAAAGCTGGAGGGGCGGGAGTTTACTCCTACAGAAAGCCGGGTGACTCAGGTTATGCTTACCTCGGTATTTAAGGATCTTCAAGAGGCGTGGAAGCCGGTATTGGAACTCCATTTTAAACATACGGGCACGGAGGTTAATCCGCAGTTTGCCAATATCGTCAGTCCCTCTGAAGTGGTGGTTGTTACCACCTTCCATATCGAGATGGATTCGGGAGGGGGCGACCTTCATATCTGTCTGCCCTACTCAATGATCGAACCTATCCGGGATCTGCTTGATACCGGAATACAGAGTGATCGCGGTGGCAACGATGAACGTTGGCAGCTCTCCTTGAGGCAACAGATGATGGGCGCGCCGGTAGAGTTGAACAGTATTCTTGCCGAAGCCACAATTACCGTGCCTGGAGTTGGCGAGACTCAAGGTTGGTGATGTTATTCCCCTGGATATTCCAGAGATGGTAGAGGTGCAGACATCGGATGTTCCGATTTTTCGTGGGCAGCTCGGCGTCTCAGACGGCAAATATGCGGTGAAGGTGGAAGAGTGGGTTGGGCTGAGTCAGGAAACAGGTTTGCAGGTAGTTCCCAACCAGTCTCAGGAGTGAGGGTTTGTAGAGAAGGTATCTATTATGAGTGAAGCAGACAATAACCTGGATGGAGCGATGAGCGACCAGCAGAATGCAACCTCAGCAGAGTTTCAGGAGCTGCATGAAGAGGGTAGTGAGGGTGGGACCCAAGAGGTTCAGTTGGATGCCATTCTTGATGTTCCCGTGACTATCTCTATGGAGATTGGTCGCACAAGTATCAATATCCGTAACCTGTTACAGCTTACCCAGGGCTCGGTTCTTGAATTGGACCGTCTGGCCGGTGAGCCGATGGATGTGCGGGTTAACGGCACATTGATCGCTCAGGGGGAGGTGGTGGTGGTGAATGAGAAATTTGGTATTCGTCTCACTGATATCGTCAGTCCAGCAGATCGGGTGAAGAGGATCGCCTGATGAGGCGTCTAATAACCGGTTTTTTGATTCTGTTGTCAGCCGTCCCGCTGATTGCAGCAGAAACAGAGAAGAGCGTAACGGCTCACCTGCCGCTCTCCCCACTTGGCGGCGGTGCTCTTTTGGAGACACTGGCGGGGCTATTTCTCGTCCTTTTGTTGATCTTTGGGCTCGCCCGATTACTGCGGCGCTACGGTCGCCTCCCTCTGGGTGGCAAGGGTGATATCACTGTACTCTCCGGTGTCTCTCTGGGGCCGCGTGAGCGTGCAGTCCTGCTACAGGTGGGAAAGACCCGGCTATTGGTGGGGGTGGCACCTGGTCGAGTGCAGACCCTTCATGTGATGGGTGATCTCCCGGAAGATGAAGAGGCCACGCCAACAGCGCAGAAGGATTTCTCCGGGCAGCTGGAGAGGGAACTTAAGGAGGAGTTGCAATGAGAAGGCTGTTGCCCCTGTTATCCCTGCTTATTTTGATGCCGCTGACTGCTGTTGCGGCTCCAGGAGTCGATGCTTTTACCACGACACCGACAGGGGCGGGGGGGCAGACATATACACTGAGCATCCAGGTGCTGCTCTTTATGACCGCCCTCAGCCTGTTGCCGGGCGCCTTGCTGATGACCACCTCATTTGCACGTATCGTTATCGTCCTGGCGATATTGCGTCAGGCCTTGGGTACCCAGAACACCCCATCCAACCAGATACTGGTCGGTCTCGCCCTTTTTCTTACACTCTTTATCATGATGCCGGTGTTTCAAGAGGCTTATGATAGTGGGGTTAAACCCTATCTTGAGGAGGAGATGACCGCTACCGAGGCGATGGACCATGTCGCCAAGCCGATGCGCCAGTTCATGCTGGCTCAGACCCGTGAGAGTGATCTTGAACTTTTTGCCGAGATCGGTAATTTTGATGAGTTCGAATCACCCGAACAGGTCCCTTTTTCGGTGCTGCTTCCGGCATTTGCCACCTCCGAGTTGAAGACCGGCTTTCAGATCGGTTTTCTGATCTTTATCCCATTTCTCGTAATCGATCTGGTCGTAGCCAGCGTACTGATGTCGATGGGCATGATGATGTTGTCGCCATTGATCATATCGTTGCCATTCAAGATCATGCTGTTTGTTCTGATCGACGGTTGGGCTTTGGTATTTGGCACCCTCGCAACAAGTTTCCTGGTGTGAGCGCAAGAGAGGTGAAAGATGACACCTGATACTGTTCTCGATGTAGGTCAGCTGGCGTTAGAGACCACCATCGCGGTGAGTGCCCTATTGCTGCTGCCAGCGTTGGCGGTGGGCTTAGTCGTCGCCATGTTTCAGGCAGCAACTCAGATCAACGAGATGACCCTGAGTTTTATCCCGAAGTTGATGGTGGTGGCTCTAGTATTGATGGCGGCAGGCCCCTGGATGTTGCAAACAATTATGAATTTCACCCTGGAGCTCTACCGCAGTATACCTGAGCTGATTGGATGAGAAGAGGCAGATTGGCGGTATAATAATGTCATTTACAGAGGCGCAACTGACAGCTTGGGTGGCGGCATTTATCTGGCCGATGATACGGGTCGCGCGGTGATGGTTTCAGCCCCTATCTTCAGTTCACGGCAGACACCCAAGATCTACAGTCTCGGTGCCACGCTGATTCTTACCTGGGTTTTAATCCCGGTTATTCCACAACCGCCAGTAGTAGAGCCGTTGAGCTATCAGGCTTTTATCATGGTGCTGCAGCAGGTGCTGATCGGTTTTTCTATCGGCTTTGTGCTTCAGTTAGTATTTGCCGCATTGGTATTTGGTGGCCAGGCGATTGCCTATAGTATGGGGCTGGGCTTTGCCTCCATGATGGACCCACAGAACGGTGTTCAGGTGCCGGTGGTCTCTCAGTTCTACCTGATCCTGGCAACCCTCCTCTTTGTTACTCTTGATGCTCACCTGGTATTAATTGAGCTGTTGGCCCAGAGTTTCCACACCTTTCCCGTATCGATGGATGGCCTGAGCCGCAATAACCTCCTGGATATCGTTGGCTGGGGCAGCCGCATGTTCAGTGCGGGGCTGTTGATGGCGTTACCGGTGATGGCTGCTCTGCTGCTGCTCAATCTCGGTCTCGGTCTGATCGGTCGTGCAGCACCACAACTCAATATTTTCGCAGTCGGTTTCCCTTTTGCCATTATTACCGGCTTTATCCTCCTCTGGGTAACACTACCCAATGTGATGGGGAATTTTCAGGAGTTGCTGGAGGAGGGCTTTCTCCTCGTCGGCCAACTGCTGAGGATTGGGAGTTGAGCCATGGCTGAAAACGAAGATGGCCAAGAAAAATCGGAACAACCGACAGCGAAACATCAGCAAGATGCCAAGAAGAAGGGCCAGGTAGCCCGTTCGCGGGAACTCAACACGATGGCGATCACCCTGATTGGCGGTATTACCCTGGTGATGATGAGTGGATATATTGGTGATGGCTTGAGCTCGATGATGGGGAGCAACTTCACCATTCCCCGCGCCGACATGTTCGATTCGATGGCCATGCTGCGGCGTTTGGGATCATCGATAGCGCGCACGCTCCAGCTGCTTGCTCCCTTCTTCGCAGTGGTGTTGGTGGTGGCTATTTTAAGCTCCGTTGCCTTGGGTGGTATCGCCTTTAGTGGCAAGTCGATGTCGCCCAAGCTGAGTAAGCTCAACCCCATCAAGGGGATGGGGCGGGTATTCTCTCTTCGCGGGTTGTTGGAGCTGTTCAAAGCGATGGCCAAGTTTTTCCTCGTCGGAGGTGCTTCGGCTCTGGTGCTATGGCAGCTTCTTGATGATTTTATCGGGCTCAGTAGCATGACTTTAGGGCCTGCAATATCCGAGTTAAGTGGACTGATCGGCTGGTCCTTTGTACTTATCTCATCAACACTGATCCTGGTGGCGGCACTTGATGTGCCCTTTCAGATTTGGGATCACAAGCGGCAGTTGAAGATGACCCGTCAGGAGGTGAAGGAGGAGATGAAAGATACCGAAGGGCGGCCTGAAGTGAAGGGGCGCATACGCAATCTTCAGCGTGAACTGGCAACCCGCCGGATGATGGAAGAGGTTCCCAAGGCCGATGTTATCGTTACCAACCCGACTCACTACGCAGTTGCCCTGCGCTATGATCAGTCGAAGATGATCGCACCGAAAGTGGTGGCCAAGGGTGTGGAGTTGGTTGCTGCCAATATTCGCAGGGTGGGTAAAGAGCATGATGTGCCGGTGATGGAGTCACCAGCACTTGCCCGTGCCATCTACTTTCATACCGAGTTGGGAGAGTGCATACCGGCTGGCCTTTACCTGGCGGTAGCCAAGGTACTTGCCTATGTATTCCAGCTTAAGAGCTATAGCAGTGAGGGGGGGCAACCGCCAACGGTTCCCGATGAGTTGGCGGTACCTGAAGAGTTGCAGGTTCCCATATCAACAGACGAACAGGATTGACGATGGATGTAGCTGCAGTTTTAAATAACATCAGATCCGCAGGAACCCGTGGGATTGGAGCCCCCATCATCCTGGTCATGATGCTAGCTATGATCGTGGTGCCTATGCCATCGCTGGCACTGGATATCTTCTTCTCGTTCAATATTGCGCTTTCACTGGTGGTGCTGCTGGTGGTGCTATACACCGTCAAACCACTAGAGTTCAGCGTCTTTCCCAGCTTGCTACTGGTGGCAACCCTACTGCGGCTAGCGCTGAATGTGGCCTCCACCCGGGTGGTGCTACTGGAGGGTCATCAGGCGGAGATGCTGCCGGTAAGTGATCGAAGCTTTTGGTGCCTTTGTTATTGGTGGCAACTATGCAGTAGGCTTGGTGGTGTTCGCTATTCTTGTGATCATCAATTTTGTCGTTGTTACCAAAGGTGCTGGGCGTGTCTCTGAGGTGAGCGCCCGTTTCACCCTTGATGCCATGCCGGGCAAGCAGATGGCTATTGATGCCGACCTCAACTCTGGAATGATCAATCAGGAAGATGCGAGAATGCGCCGCGAGGAGGTGGCTCAAGAGGCAGACTTCTACGGTGCGATGGATGGTGCCAGCAAGTTTGTTCGGGGTGATGCCATCGCCGGTCTTCTGATCCTCTTTATCAATATCCTGGGCGGGCTCGCTATAGGCATGTTGCAGCACGATCTGGATCTCTCCACCGCTCTACGCTTCTATGCACTACTCACCATCGGAGATGGCTTGGTGGCACAGATCCCCTCCCTGCTACTCTCCACCTCTGCCGCCATTATTGTTACCCGGGTGGCGGCGGCTGAGGATATGGGGAGCCAGGTGGTATCACAGCTTCTGGACAACCCTAAGGCGCTGGGAATCGCCGCAATGGTATTGGGCCTGATGGGCATTATCCCCGGTATGCCAAATTTTGCTTTTCTCACCTTGGCGCTGCTCGCGGGTGCGGGGGCCTGGTGGATCTATCAGCGCAATGAGGCTGAAGCGGCAGTGGCTGCGGTGGCTCCGCCCCCCATCCCCGAAGTTCCTGCCGATCAGAAAGAGCTCACCTGGGAAGATGTTCAGCCGGTGGATATCATCGGTCTTGAGGTGGGTTATCGGCTGATCCCCCTGGTTGACAGAAACCAGGGTGGACAGTTGATGACGCGAATCAAAGGGGTACGCAAAAAACTCTCCCAGGAGCTTGGTTTCCTGATTCAGTCAGTCCATATCAGGGACAACCTGGACCTTCCTCCCACCGCTTATCGAATCTCCCTCCATGGAGTGGAGATTGCCCAAGCGGAGATACATCCAGATCGGGTGCTGGCAATCAATCCGGGACAGGTATTTGGATCTCTTCAGGGGTTGTCGACCAAAGATCCTGCATTTGGACTGGATGCGGTCTGGATTAATACCACTCAACGCGATCATGCACAGACCCTGGGCTATACCGTTGTCGATGCCAGCACAGTAGTCGCGACCCACATGAGCGAAATTTTGCAGGCTCATGCACATGAGCTGCTTGGGCATGAAGATGTGCAGCAGTTGATGGATGCTCTGGCCAGAAGTGCGCCGAAGCTGGTTGAGGATCTGGTACCGAAGATTCTCACCTTGGGACAGTTGTTGAAGATTTTGCAGAACCTGCTGGAGGAGAGTGTGCCGGTACGGGATATTCGCACCATTGCCGAAACATTGGCGGAGTATGGTGGCCAGAGTCAAGACCTCGGCGTTCTCACCAGTCAGGTGCGGGTTGCGCTCTCACGCTCTATTGTTCAGCAACTGGTTGGATCTACAGAAGAAATCCCTGTTGTTGTGCTAGACCCAAGTCTGGAACAGATATTGCAGCAGACATTACAACCCTCAGAGGAAGGGGGGGTGGGCTTCGAGCCCGGGCTGGCGGAACAGTTGCAGAGAGCATTAGCAGAGACCGCAAGCCAACAGGAGATGGCGGGGCAGGAGAGCATCCTGCTGGTAGCTGCACCGCTCCGGTCATGGATGGCCCGGTTTGTGAAGCACAGTGTTCCGGGAATGCATATCCTCTCCTATAACGAGGTCCCGGATAACCGGCAGATCAAAGTGGTTGCAACCGTGGGTAAACCGGATGCGTAACATGAGTGCAGTCAACAGAGGTGAGCAGTGACCCTTGGGGTACAGCACACAATAGATTGATTGCTGGGAACGCAGAGATGAAGATTAAAAGATTTTTTGCAGCAGATATCCGACAGGTACTACGTCAGGTTCGGGAAGTATTAGGGCCTGATGCAGTTATTCTCTCGAATAAGGCAGTTGAGGGCGGCGTCGAGCTGGTGGCGGCGATAGATTATGATGAATCAGCATTCACCTCACCCCAGTCAGCTTCAACTCCACCCTCTTCTGCGTCAGCACCCATTCCCCTCCATCGGCCACAAGAGAGCAGAGCGCCGGCAGAGGGTGTTGGTTTACCAGAACGGACGAAAAGACGAGCTGTCCCACAGGTTGAATGGAGCCAGGATCCTGTATTGGTCGAAATGCGCAAAGAGATGAAAGCGTTGCGCCGGATGATGGAGCATGAACTCTCCGGCTTGACCTGGCGCGACATGTCGGTACGTAATCCACAAGTTCAGGTGCTCTACCGTAGGCTCATCGGGCTTGGTTTAGCACCGGATATATGCGGTAGACTGGTGGCGCAGGTGGGAGAGATTGAGGTGCCTGACCAGGCGTGGAAAAAGGTACTCCACTCACTCTCAGGTGAAGTGACAACGATTGATGAAAACCTGCTCGAAAGGGGAGGGGTGGTGGCTCTCATTGGTCCCACCGGTGTTGGTAAGACCACAACGGCAGCTAAATTGGCCGCACGTTTTGCGCTTCGCCACGGTCATCGGCATGTTGCACTGGTCTCTGCCGATAGTTACCGCATCGGTGCTAGGGAGCAGCTTAATACTTATGCTCGGATACTGGATGTGCCGGTACGCTCAGCGGCTACCGCCGAAGAGTTAATCTCGGTACTGAATACCCTGGCCGACAAGCGACTGATAATAATTGACACGGCCGGTATGAGTCAGCGTGATATTGAACTGAGTAAACAGCTCTCACTGCTGGATGTGGCGGGTAAGCAGATCCGCAGTTTTCTGACGCTCTCCGCCGCTACCGAACAGGCAGCGCTGGAGCAGGCGATCAAGGCTTTCGGTGTTGCCCGGCCAGAGGGCTGCATTCTTACCAAAGTAGACGAGGCCGCATCCCTGGGTGGCGCGCTCTCAGCACTGATTCATAGCGGTATGCCCCTGACGTTTACCACCGACGGTCAGAAGGTACCGGAAGATATTCATTTGGCGCGGCCATACTCTCTTGTGAGCATGGCAGCAGCATACGGAGATAGCCTGGGTATGGCGATGAGTGATGAATATCTCGCCCTTACCATGGGAGGTGATAGGGCAGATGCACATGGCTGATATGAGAGCGGATCAGGCGGCTGGACTCCGGCGTATGGTGAATCCAGAACCGGTACGGGTGATTGCGGTTACCGGCGGCAAGGGGGGGGTTGGCAAGACCAATATATCGCTTAACCTTGCGGTGGCACTTGCCGATATGGGAAGGCGGGTGATGCTGCTGGATGCAGACCTTGGGCTTGCCAATATCGATATCATGTTGGGGTTGCACCCAGAATATGATCTCTCTCATGTACTCAGTGGTGAGCGTAGTCTGGAGGAGGTGGTCATTGACGGGCCATCCGGAATCAAGGTCGTACCGGGAGCCTCAGGTGTGCAACAGATGGCTGAGTTGAGTGAAGCAGAGCATGCGGGATTGATCAGCGCCTTCAGCGATGTCGGTTCTGATCTTGATGTTTTAATCGTGGATACGGCGGCAGGTATCTCTGATACTGTTGTCAGCTTCAGTCGGGCCGTACAAGAGCTAGTGGTGGTGGTGTGTGATGAGCCTGCCTCCATCACTGATGCCTACGCCATGATCAAACTATTGAATCGGGAGTATGGTGTTGATCGTTTCCATATTCTCTCCAATATGACACGCCATCCCCAGGAGGGGAGAAACCTCTATAATAAGATATGCAGAGTAACAGATCGTTATCTTGATGTGATGCTTTCATACATGGGAAGTGTCCCCTACGATGATTACCTGCTGAAGGCGGTACGGGCACAGAAACCTGTGGTTCAGGCCTATCCTCGTAGCCGCATTGCTCAGTCGTTTAGGAGTTTGGCCAAGAAGGCCGATAACTGGCCTTCTCCTGGTGGTGTTACCGGTCATCTCCAGTTTTTTGTTGAGAGGTTGATTCAATATTCCAGTCACAATGGGGAGATCTGAGGTTGAACGGACTGGCAAGCTATACCGCAAATCAAGCGCTTGATGCTGATGCATTGGTGAACAAGCATGCAGCACTGGTAAAACGTATTGCCTATCACCTGATGAGCAGGTTGCCCTCCAATGTTCAGGTGGATGATCTGATTCAGGCGGGTATGATCGGCCTGCTTGAAGCGAGCAGAAATTATGATCCCAGTCAGGGTGCCAGTTTTGAAACCTATGCGGGTATCCGTATTCGTGGCTCAATGCTTGATGAGATACGTCGTAGTGACTGGACTCCCCGGTCGGTACACCGCAAGGCGCGGATGGTTGCCAATGCCATGCGTCGGATTGAGAATGATGAGGGTAGGGATGCTCGGGATGTTGAAGTTGCCAACAGCCTGGATATGACACTGCCGGAGTATCATCGTATATTGCAGGACTCATCCGGCTGCCGTATTTTCAGTATTGAAGACCTGCAGACGGTAGGTGAACTCCCCCAGTCAAGCAATGGCAAGGGGCTGCCAGGACCCTATGAGGGGATACAAAAGGATGCTTTTAAAGAGGCGCTGGCAGTTGCCATTGCCGGTCTGCCTGAAAGAGAACGGTTGGTGATCGCACTCTACTATGAAGAGGAGCTTAACCTTCGTGAAATTGGGCAGGTTTTGGGTGTCAGTGAGTCCAGGGTCTGTCAGATTCACAGTCAGGCAGCGCTTAGATTGAGGTCCAGATTGTCTGACTGGCTGGCTGATATGGATGAATTATGATCTACGATAGAAGTGACGGGGCGGGAGGTTTCCTTGGATAAAAATATGAAGATTCTGGTCGTGGATGATTTTTCCACGATGCGACGCATCATTAAAAACTTGCTACGGGATCTTGGCTTTACCAATACCCACGAGGCCGATGATGGTACGACCGCCCTGCCGATGCTTAAAGTAGGCCATTTTGATTTTCTTGTGACGGACTGGAATATGCCAGGAATGACCGGTATAGATCTGCTCAGGGAGGTACGCTCCGATACTGAACTGGTTAACCTGCCGGTATTGATGGTGACTGCGGAATCGAAGCGGGAACAGATAATTGAAGCGGCCCAGGCTGGAGTCAACGGTTATGTCGTAAAGCCGTTTACCGCCGGCATTCTGGAGGAGAAGATACACAAAATATTTGAGCGTGTCGATGCTTGATGCTGTCTGCCGGGAGAAGTAAATGAATAGTGATCAACGTCTTGACCTTGCGCGTGAACTGGTTGCTCATCTGGAGATGGGAAATGACGTAGAGGCTGAGACGATAATCTCGGAACTGGCTGATGTCAGAGAGGATGAGCTGTTCCAGGAGGTGGGGCGGTTGACCCGAGAGTTGCATGAGGCGATCAACAGCTTCCTGTTAAATGCCCAAATCTCCACCCTGGCCCATATTGACATCCCGGATGCAAGCGAGCGGCTGAGTTACGTCATCACCATGACTGAAAAATCGGCTAATGCCTCGCTCAGTGCAGTGGAGACAGGTCTTCCTCTGGCAGATCTTTTGGTGACGAGAGCAAGATTTATCTCGCGTGAGCTGGATAAACTGCATGAGGCCGGAGATCATCCAGAAAATGTGGAGCAATTTTTCAATGAACTTGGGGTGTTTCTTCTGCTGGTCAAGAACAACTCAAGCAACCTCCATAAGAAGCTGTCAGAGATATTATTAGCTCAGGATTTTCAAGACCTGACTGGCCAAATCATTCGGCGGGTCATTACCTTGGTACATGATGTTGAGGATAAACTGGTTCAGCTGGTTCGCATATCTGGAACAAAATCATCCCCAAAAGAGGAGCCAACGCATCAACTGGAAGGGCCGGTTGTGCCGGGTATAGATCAGGGTGATGTAGTGGAAAGTCAGGATGATGTAGATGATCTGCTCTCAAGCTTAGGTTTTTAGAGGTGGCATGTGGCCTTTGGAATGGATGACGAAATCCTTCAAGATTTTCTGGTAGAAGCCGGAGATATTCTTGAGCAGCTGAATGAGCAACTGATCGACCTGGAGCAGGATCCAGGGAATTATGATCTGCTCAATGCGGTCTTTCGTGGTTTCCACACGATCAAGGGCGGTGCCGGTTTTCTTAATATCGAGGCGATGGTGACGGTCTGTCATCGGGCCGAAGATGTTTTCAATATTCTCCGTCAGGGCCAACGTCAGATTAATCCCTCCTTGATGGATGCGGTGTTACAAGTCCTTGATCTGGTCAATGAGATGTTTGTCTCGGTGAAAGCGGGCAAGGAGCTGGAACATGCCCCACAAGAACTGATCGACACACTGACAGCGCTCTCATTACCGGATGATAGCGCCACTGATGAAGTGCCTGAGCCAGCTGAACTGAGGGATGATCCGGCTATATCATTAGTGGCTGACAGTGACGAGATAACCGAGGATGAGTTCGAGCGCTGCTGGACCAACTGCATGGTGCGGGAAAGCATGGGGGTCTCCCTGTGGCGTCAGCGGGTGATAGCGAGAAAAAACCTCCGCCAAAGAAAAAGCGGGCACCCAGAGCCAAAGCAAAAGCAAAGGCAAAGCCGAAGGCAAAGTCCACGACCGCTGCCGGGGCAAATAAAGGTGCTGAAAAAGTGGTGAAGAGCACCACCGCAGCGGCTGATGAGATAACAGAAGATGAGTTTGAAGCGCTCCTTGATGAACTCCACGGAAAGGGTAAGTTCACCGGTCTGCCCACGGCCAAGCCTGGGGTGAAGGCCAAGCAAAGCCCGCCTAAATCCGAAGCTCCCAAGGCATCAAAATCAGCGCCTGCCGCAGCCCCGGTGACAGCAGAAAAAAAAAGTGCCCAGGAGAGTAGCAAAAGAGAAGAGCAGTGAGCGACCCCCTACCTCAACAGAGAGCTCCATCCGAGTAGAAACCGCACGGCTTGACAGCATAATGAATATGGTTGGTGAGTTGGTGCTGGTGCGTAACCGGTTTGAAAATCTGAAAGATAAGCTGGGTAACGAAGAGGTGGCCAATGCTGTTGCTAATCTCGATGTGGTGACCTCAGATCTTCAGGATGCGGTGATGAAGACCCGTATGCAGCCGGTTAAAAAAGTATTTGGCCGGTTTCCGCGAGTGATTAGGGATATGGCGCGGAATCTGAAAAAAGAGATTGATTTGGAACTCCATGGCGAGGAGACTGATCTCGATAAGAATCTGGTGGAGGCGCTTGCTGACCCCATGGTGCATCTGGTGCGCAACGCTGTCGATCATGGTATCGAATCACCAGAGGATCGCGAATGGTCCGGCAAGTTACGGCGTGGGAAGGTGGTTTTGTCGGCGGCTCAGAAGGGTGATCACATCATACTCTCCATCGCTGATGATGGTAGGGGGATGGATCCAGATCAGCTACGCAAAAAAGCGGTTTCCAGTGGTATGTTGAGTGAGAAGGAGGCAGCCAGGCTGAGTGAAAAAGAGTGCTATAACCTGATTTTCCAGGCAGGCTTCTCTACCAAAGCTGAAATCTCCGATGTTTCAGGTCGGGGTGTCGGCATGGATGTGGTGAAGACACGTATTACCCAGATGAATGGATCGGTAGATATCGAGTCGGAGATGGGCAAGGGGAGCACCATTATTATCCGCCTGCCTTTGACACTGGCTATCCTGCCAACGCTTATGGTGATGCTGGCGGGGCAGGCGTTTGCTCTGCCACTGGCTAATGTAGTTGAGATATTCAATCTCGATTTGACGCACTCCAATACCATCGATGGGCAACTGACGCTCTTGGTGCGTGATCATGCTCTGCCACTGTTCTATCTTAGTGAATGGCTGGTGGGTACCCAGTCGGAAGGGAGTGGTAAGAGAAAAGGTCATGTTGTTGTGGTTAATGTGGCAGAGAAGCAGGTGGGGCTGGTGGTAGATGGTCTTGTCGGACAGGAGGAGGTTGTAATCAAGCCCCTTGGTGCACTGCTTCAAGGCCTGGGAGGTATGGCGGGTGCAACCATAACGGGTGATGGAAGTATTGCTCTGATACTGGATGTGCCAGGGCTAGTACAGAAGTATGCCCGTAGGCATCAATAGGGTGTTGAGTGATATATGAACAGATTAATCATCCATCTACTTCATCGATGCCGACTGTGAACCACAAGACGCGTGTGCTGATAGTTGATGATTCTGCTTTTTTCAGGCGGCGCATTGAGGCGTTATTGATCAGTGATCCATCCATCGAGGTGGTTGGGCAGGCTGCTGATGGTTTTGGGGCCTTGGAAGAGGTCAAACGTCTTCGACCTGATGTTGTCACCATGGATGTAGAGATGCCACGACTTGATGGTATCGGTGCTGTAAAGAGAATTATGGCGGAGTGTCCGACGGCGATCCTTATGCTTTCGTCGCTGACGCATAAAGGGGCGAAAGCGACACTCGATGCACTGGATGCGGGTGCGGTAGATTTCTTACCGAAACAGTTTGATAGCGGAGGTGGTCGGGGCTTGATGGCCGATATTCTGCTACAACACATTCGGGCACTGGGTAGCGGCGACGTGGTCAAACGTGTTGCTGCACAAATTTCCCCTGCACAGATTACACCTCCATCAACAGCATCGCCTATTGTCGATCTGAAGAGGAGGGGCTATAAACTGGTGGCTATAGGGCTTCCACCGGGGGGCCGGTTGCCATTAAGCAGCTGTTATCGACACTCGCTGTAGACTTCCCTTTGCCGATCTTAATCGTGGTTCACATGCCAGCAAGTTTTACCCCAGCTTTTGCAGAGCGGCTTAACCAACAGTGCCGAATTAGCATTAAAGAGGCTGCTGAGGGGGATGTTCTCAAACCTTCCCAAGCCTATCTTGCCCCGGGCGGAATGCAGATGGTACTGGAGCCGCATGGAAGTAACGCTATAATAAAGATCAAAGAGAACGCAGAGGGTCTGATCTACAGACCCAGTATCGATATAAGTCTTGGCTCTGCCGCACGGATCTACCGGAATAGTGTGCTGGCGATCGTTTTGACCGGAATGGGGGCAGATGGAATGCAGGCGGCAAAACTACTGAATCAGAGTGGATCGACAGTGTGGTCACAGAGTGAGGAGAGTTGCGTCGTGTTTGGTATGCCGCGTGCGGTTGAGAAGGCGGGACTCTCCCATAGGGTTCTCCCATTGAGTGAGATCGGCCCAATGCTGAGTAAGGCGGTTTAGAGTGGATTATTTCAGTATTCTCGGGGTGATAGTCGCACTTGCCGCCATTATCGGTGGTAATGCCCTTGAGGGAGGGCATATCGATGCCCTATTGAATGGCCCCGCCCTGGTGATTGTCTTTGGAGGTACTATCGGTGCCATTCTTCTGCAAACCCCCATGTCAATCTTTATTCACGCCATGCGTCAAGCCGGGTCGGTGTTTGTGCCGCCAAAGCATAAGATACAGCCAGCGATCAAGAAGATGGTTAAGTGGAGCAATGTTGCACGTAAAGAGGGGCTGCTTGGACTTGAGTCGATAGCGGAGAAAGAGTCCGACCTTTTTGTGCGTAAAGGGATGCAACTACTGGTGGACGGTAGTGAGCCGGAAGTGATTCGCGCTATCATGGATGTTGAGCTGGAGAGCGCCGAACACCACGACCTTCAAGCCGCCAAGATGTTTGAGTCGATGGGGGGTTATTCCCCGACTATCGGTATTATAGGCGCAGTGATGGGGCTGATCCATGTGATGCAGAATCTTGCTGACCCAAGCAAGCTTGGTGCAGGTATTGCCACTGCATTTGTGGCAACCATCTATGGTGTGGGGCTGGCTAATCTCTTTCTCCTGCCTTTTGGTAACAAGCTGAAGACATTGGCACTGACCAAGTCCCACTACCGCGAGATGATAATAGAGGCATTGTTTCAATTGCCGAAGGTGAAAACCCGCGAAATATCGAATCCAAGCTACAGGGATATTTAAACTAAAGAATCCGACATCATGGCACGCAGAAAACGGCAAGAAGAGCACGAGAATCATGAACGTTGCTGGTCTCCTACGCCGACTTTATTACGCTGCTATTTGCCTTTTTTGTTGTTATGTACTCAATCTCTTCGGTCAACGATGGCAAGTATCGCGTTCTCTCCGACACGCTGACCGACGCCTTTCAGACCCCGGCTCAAAGTTCTGATCTGATACAGGTGGGTGAGGAGGTGAGAACCATTGCCCCGATAGAGGGGGAGTTTGTCTCGCCGGAAATAATCATCCCACCTCCCTCGGAGGCAGAGACAGAGGAGGTGCCGGAGGTTGATGAACCCTATGATGCGCCACTGATGATCCTCCCAGAGATCGAGAATGCCCTCAACGAGTCACTGAGTCAGTTTGTTGACCAAGACCTAGTCAATGTTACTCAGACGGATAAGGGTATAGAGGTTGAGATGAAGAGCAAGATGCTGTTTGGACAGGGTAGATCCAACCTCTCCAGAGAAGCGCTTAATGCGTTGCGGGATGTGGCAAAAATCGTCACACCGCTGCCTAATCGCATTCACGTTGAAGGGCATACCGATAATCTGCCGATCAGGACAATCGCCTTTCCCTCCAATTGGGAGCTCTCTGCGGCACGAGCCGCCAGCGTAGTCCACTTTTTTGGTAAATTGGGTGTCAAACCCAGTCGCATGGCGGCTATCGGTTATGGCGAGTTTCAGCCACTGGCAGATAACGCCACGGCGAAGGGGAAACAGACAAACCGCCGGGTTACCATTATCATCATGGCGGCTGAGAATGAGCGCGCCAACTGGGCTTCTGGCGGCCTGCGTTGATTTTCTGTGGTTGCTTTGGCTCGGTGTCGATTGTGATGAAAAGATCTTCATTTGCCCACAATTTTAAAGCAATTGATGCCGTCCCCTGATAAACAGCCCGTATAACAGAGACCGCTGAATAGCGACTTTGTGGCTAAATTAATAGATTATTAGATGAGGAGTCCAGATGACTGAAGCTGAATTAGAGAGTACGGCCAATGACCCGGTTGTCCAGCTTGTCACTTTTCTTCTACAGGATGAAATCTACGGCGTTAACGTGATGCAGGTGCAGGAGGTGCTACGGGTATCGGATATCGCTCCAGTACCCGGCGCACCATCCTATGTGCTTGGCATCATTAACTTGCGGGGCAACGTGGTTACCGTGATTGATACGCGTAGTCGCTTTGGCCTCGTTGCGGGTGAGATTAGTCAAAGCAGTCGCATCGTCATTATCGAAGCGGAAAAGCAGGTTGTTGGAATTCTTGTTGATAGTGTTGCTGAGGTGATTGATATACATATTTCTGAGGTAGAATCGGCTCCTAATGTCGGCAATCAGGAGAACTCCAAGTATATACAGGGAGTGGCGACAGTAAATGGCAGATTGCTTATTCTGGTCGATCTGAATAAGTTGTTGACCGATGATGAGTGGGTTGAGGTAGGCGGGGTATAGGTCTCCTATGTCAGAGATTAACCAACCGACACCCATTAAACCGGTCTGGCCGACGCGTTCTGATCCCCATAAAGGGCGACGCAAACCCAAAGAGGGGGAGGATGAGAGCGGGAAGGAATCACCCGATAAGAGTGACCGGCATGAGAACGGTCGCCCTAAAATAGACGATTACGCATGACCGGAGCCTCGATAGATATGGTGGTATGGGTAACAGCAGCAGTTGTAGGACTGCTTATTTTTCTGCTGATAGTTCAATGGGGCAGGCTAAAGCGGCTCAATCAGAAACTTTCTGAGACCGAACTACGGCTCAATTCATTGTCGGAAAACTTCAATGCGCTCTGTTCTGGAGCTGTCGGTGTCGATCAACGTGTCAATCGTCTGGAGCACCGGGGCCGGGATATTGCCCATCGCCAGGAGTCGATAGAGAGCCATCAATATGCTGAACGCCCCTATGCCGAGGCAATAAGGCTTGTGCATCAGGGTGCCAGCGTAGAGCGACTGGAAGAGGAGCTGGGTCTGAGCCGGAGTGAGGCTGACTTGGTGTATATGCTGCATGGCGAAAAAGAGCAGACAGGGATCTGACACCATTTGCTCCTTTCTACTATATCTGCGTATGTGTATTCACCGCAGAGCTGATTGATCTACTGAGTAACCGGATGGTTAACAATGAAATACTCAACCAAACTATATAGTGCACTTTCAATTACCTGTCTGCTCACGGTGGGCGCTGCCCATGGTGGTTGGCAGGATCTTCTCAAGTCAGCAGGTGAGGTGCTGGGTGAACAAAAATCGAGTACCTCTATAGCATCAACACTCTCCGACGATCAGGTGATACGCGGCCTCAAAGAGGCATTGAGTATAGGCGCTGAAAAAGCTATCGGGATTTTGAGTCGGGATGGTGGCTACCTTAATGATGGGCAGGTGAGAATTCCCCTGCCGGGTATGTTGGAAACTGTTGCACAGGGGGTGCGCTCACTAGGGCAGGGCGCGCTGGTGGATGAATTCGAGAAGACCATGAATCGTGCTGCTGAGCGTGCGGTACCTGAGACCCTCTCCATCTTTAGCCAGGCGGTCAGGGATATGACTCTTGATGATGCACGGAGCATCCTCAATGGAGGCGACAGTGCCGCCACCGACTATTTTAAAGGTAAGAGCAGTCAACAGCTCACTTCCGCCATATTGCCGATCATACAGCAGGCAACCCGTGAGGCGGGCGTCACCGCCGCCTATAAGCAGTTAGTAGGGCGGGCCGGTTTTCTCAGCACTTATGTCGATATGAACAGCCTCGATCTGGACCGGCATGTCACTGCCAAGCGCTTGATGGACTATTCCTTAAACTGGCGGAGCAGGAGCAGATGATCCGCAAAGATCCCATTGCCCGCACTACCGACCTATTGAAAAACGTATTTGGAACTTATGGAAGATAGAGCGAAAGTAACAACGCAGGTGCCGATTCTTGGCTTTGCCGCCTATAGCGGCACGGGTAAGACAACGCTCTTGAGAAAAATATTACCCCTGCTGAAAAACCAGGGTTTACGCATCGGTATGGTGAAACACACCCACCACAACTTCGATATCGATAAACCGGGAAAAGATAGCTACGAGCTGCGCAAGGCGGGAGCGGATGAGATGCTGGTCGCTTCCGGTAGGCGCTGGGCGTTGATGGTGGAGACTGGGCAGACAGGAGATCCGGTGCTACAGGATATGGTTGAGCACCTGGACCAAAAAAATCTGGACTTGATACTGGTGGAAGGCTTCAAGCATGAGAAGTTGCCTAAGATCGAACTCCACCGGCCAAGCCGCAACAAGCCTCTGATATTCCCGCAAGATCCAGAGATTATCGCCGTGGCAACGGATGGCGAACTGGGTACCCAGACCGGGCTGCCACTGCTGGATATCAATAGTGCTGAGACGATCACAGAGTTCATCTTGCACTGGATAGGTGAGAGGGTAGAGTAGGCTGTTATAACTCAAGTTTCAGAGTTCGAGTCTCTCGATCCCAAGCCCTGAATTTTTGGCTATTTTGACGGCACATCTACAGTGCCTGTGCTTTGTCGGGTTATGATGAGGTGTCACTCTGGCTACATAGCAGCGCCAGTAGAGCCTCCGCAGTAAGCGGTTGGCTGAAGTAGTAGCCCTGGGCCTCATCGCAGCCGTTCTCTTTTAGAAACGCCTCTTGTTCGGCCGTCTCCACTCCTTCGGCGATGACCTTAACATTTAGCTGTTTCGCCATGGCGATAATGGTGGCGGCGATCTTCATGTTATCTGGATCTTTTGGAATATCTTGTATAAAACCCTGGTCGATCTTCAGTCTATGAATAGAGAGGCGCTTAAGGTAGGCGAGGGAGGAGTAACCGGTGCCAAAGTCATCAATCGCCAGTGAGAACCCCCGTTTTGCCAGGGACTCAAGGGTTTTGAGTGACTTCTCAACATCCTGCATCAAAGCGGACTCTGTAATCTCAATTTCAAACTGATCGGGTGTAAGCTCGTGTGACTCGACTACCGAAAGCATGCGTTCAAGCAGATCGTTCTGGCGTAGCTCTAACGTCGAAAGATTGACCGCCATAGAGACAGGATCAACGCCATGGATATGCCAGAGCGCCATCTGCTGGGCTGCCTCCTGAAGAACCCACTCTCCGACCCGGGCAATTAGCCCACACTCCTCTGCCAGGGGGATGAATACTGATGGTGGCACCTCTCCCAGCTTCTTGTCTTGCCAGCGAGCCAGTGCTTCGACACCAACGATGAGGCCAGTAGCCAGGCTGTATTGTGGTTGATAGAGCTGTACCAGCTGATGCTGCTCCAGGGCATTGCGTAGCCTTGTCTCCATGTTGAGGCGTGAGAAGGTATTGCTGGTGAGTTCGCTGGAGTAGAAGTGAAGACGCCCGCGCCCCTGCTCTTTTGCCTTGTACATGGCGACATCGCATTTTTTATCAACAGGTGCGCCTTATCGCCATCATCGGGGTAGAAGCTGATACCGATGCTGGCACCGACGAAGAGATGATGGTTTTGTGGTAGCTTGAATGCCTCGTTGAGGCAGTTGATCAGTGCGGTGGCTACCGCCTGTGCCTCTTTATGGCTTACCTGATGGTTGAGCAGGACAATAAACTCATCACCCCCAAGGCGGGCCAGCAGATCCCCTCGGCGTAGGCGTTGTTGAAAGCGCTTGGCTACAGCGCATAGCAGTTCGTCCCCTACCTGATGACCCAGGCTGTCGTTGATATTCTTGAAGCGGTCGAGATCGATAAACAGCACTGCCAGCCGCAGTTCACTGGCGATAGCGCTCTCCAGGTGCTGCTGAAACAGGTGACGGTTGGGCAGGTCGGTGAGTGGGTCGTGATTAGCCAGATGGCTGAGTTTCTGTTGAGAGAGTTCAACTTGCTGCAGTAACTCATCTTTTGCCCGGTTGGACGCCTCTGCGGTCTCTTTCTCCTCTTGGAGGTGGTCGCTTCTGTCGGTGAGGCTGTTGATATCTTGGCGGATATGTTCCAGCATAGTGTTGAAGGTATTGGCCAGTAGGCCGATCTCATCATGCCGCGTTATCTCTATACGGTGCTCATATCTACCCTTGCCGACCTCCCCGGCAACTTCAACCAGCCGGTTGAGAGGGGCCAAGCCACGCTGAATGGCAACGGCGGCGAAGGTGACCAGTAGCAGGATAGTCAAACCGGCAATCAGGGTGATCTCACGGGCAGTGGCATCGGCCTTGTTGATGATCTCCTGTGGATAGATAGCGGTAGCGATATACCAATCCAGGGAGGGCGCGTAGCCCAGCCATGCAATCTTTTCGTGGTTGTGGTTGTCTGGGGTTATCAGGGTGGTTCCAGTGATAGGAAAAGTTGCTTTTTTCCACTTTTGTGAGCTTCGATCATCTCATCGACTAAGGGTCTTCCCGTGGTGGGATTGGCTATCTTGCTCAGGTCTGCCCCCTCCAGGGTTTTGTCGGGGTGGATAATCATGCGTTTTGCACCGGAAAAGATGTAGCCATAACCGGTGGTACCAAAGGTGATTCCTTGCAGCTGCTTGCGCAGGCGATCCTCCAGTGAAGTTCTGGCAAGTGTTACCTCCTTACGCACGTCATCGAGATAGACGCCACTGCCGATAACCCAGCCCCAGGGGCGGTATATCTTCGCATATGAGACCTTCTCGGCAGGCGCAACCGCACCAGCACGGGGGAACAGGTAGTGGTTTACCGCCTCCTCATGGCTCTGCAGCTGCTCAAGGAAGGGGCGAATGATCAGTTTTCCGGTGGGATCTTTCAGATCACTGACGTTGCGGCCGACCAGTTTTGGATTAGGGTGCGTGAGGGTGATGCCATCGGTGTCGATGACCCAGATGTAGTCATTCTGGTTAAATGTCAGTTTGCTAATGAGTTTTAGGCTGTGAGCTTTAGCTTCATCCTCGGTAGTGAGACCGTTGCCGAGTCCGTGTTCATGATGCCACTTTACAGTCACACGGGCAGCATCGATCATATCGCCGAGTTGATCTATTCTGCGTTGCCGCTCTGCCCCCTCTTGCTGTTTTAGCCAAGCACCGTTACTCTCCAGGTCAAGTTCAATACCTTTTACCAGCTGCTGAGCATACTCATTCTCCAGCTCAAAAGTGGTCTTCTTTACACTCTCCACAATGAGCAGATAGAGGGCGAGTGACATCAGCAGAGCGGCGGCCAGCAGAAAGCTGTAGGCTCTGATACTTAATCTGTTGAATCCGGTGGGAATCTGCATCTCTTACTTCCAGGGGTGCCGGACTGCTCCTTTTCCCTAACTCAATTTGGCTCAATTACACTTCCATTTAAGCTGTTTTTTGGCTTGCTCAGCGCTTTAATAAGTCGCCCTCATAGTTTAGTCGAAGATTTTTGCTTGTGGTGAGTGAGCTATTCGGTTTTGATTTTTATTAGGAGATAAACTTTCATCTTGGCTCACTCTGTGGTGATATATATCACGCTAATGGGTGTCTGACGAGTGCAGTAGCAGAGTAAATTAAGGAAATTAAGGATGGAAAAAACGAATAAAGTACCTATGTGGGTATTTCTTGCTTTCTCAGCCATCGAGACCCGTAAGGTGCGATGATACTAATCTGGAGCTGTCTTGTTTTTACCCTCTACTGTGTGCCGTGGGTAAACTTGATTACAGGGAGTGAGTTGATAGAGACCCTATTCCTGATTGATGATTGGAGTTGGTTTGTGATGATGATTCCCATCACCCTATGGTACGGGTTGTGCTTGAGATGGATGGATAGAAACAGTGCCTGGTGAAAACAGCCTTCAAATAGGTATAGCTGAATAGTTACTAAAAAAAGACCGATATTTCAAAGGAGAATAAACCTTTATGAGACTCAGGAAACAGATTATTGCCACATTGTTGGCCTTTTGCTGCGGCAGTGTATTGGCGGCCAACCCATCAGACAATGTGGTTGAAGCGCGTGGTGTGATCAAGCAGTTTGCTAAATCTTTGATGGGGCAACTGAAGCCTGCAATGAAAGAGGGAGGGCCTATCGCCGCTATTCAAGTCTGTAATGCGCGAGCCCCAGACATTACCAAGGAGATCTCTGCTACATCCGGCTGGAGAGTGGCCCGTACCAGTCTGAAATCGCGCAATGTCTCCAATGCGCCGGATGCTTGGGAGCTGAACGTTCTTAATGCGTTTGAGAGCCGTAAAGCAGCAGGCGAAGACCCAAAGAAAATCGATTACTCAGAAGTGGTAGAGGTGGCGGGACAAAAGAGCTTCCGCTACATGAAGGCGATTCCAACTGCCAAACTCTGCCTTGGCTGTCACGGCTCAGATATCAAACCGGTGGTTACTCAAAAACTTGATGAGCTCTATCCCCATGACAAGGCACGCGGTTTCAAAGCGGGTGATATCCGGGGTGCCTTTACCCTGAGTAAGGCGCTTTGATCGCTGAGTAGCTTAAAATCACCCTTATTCCGGATCTTGAGTTGGTATCTATCAGGTACAGGCCGTGATCCTGGATATATAGGCGCTCTAACGCCGGCATTAAACAAAGGGGCTGCGATTAATCGCAGCCCCTTTTTTAAATATGGCTCCTCGGGACGGGCTCGAACCGCCGACCTAGTGATTAACAGTCACCCGCTCTACCAACTGAGCTACCGAGGAATGTGTCGAGGCGCGTATACTAATCACCCTGCATCCGATGGTCAATAGCTGTGTGTAAAAAAATACTATCCACAGCTAACGTTGCTGCTACGGGGCTTGCTTTCTGATGTCCGGGGGCGGCCTGTGTTGGAGACTATGACGTAGCGGGGAGCCGTCTCTCCACTCGAATCACAGATAGCAAAGGTGGCATTGGTGCCAGAGGCGCTGCCATTCGGTTTATAAGTGCTCTTTTTGCGACCTGATGTGGAGTATATTCCCACCCGGCTGCTGCTGGGCCGGTAGCTGTGCAGCAGTTGATCCTCCCCATCGACAACACCGTTGCCGTTCTCATTGGAGAAGATGATAAAGCCATGGTGCCACTCGATGGTGTCGAGACAGCTGGTGTTGTCACTGCTGGGGCAGAGGGTTACTTTGATACCGCGTTTTACCGCTTCACTGCGAGTCAGATGGAGCCGCCCTACCATATCGTTGACTGTGGTGGTGATGACGGTACCACCGATCATGGAAGAGAAGCTGGGGCCTGCCGAGGCGAGAAGAATGGCTAAGATGGCCATTACGATCAGTAGCTCGATCAAGGTGATGCCGTAGAGGTAGTGTGGTTTTTTGGAAGGGAGAGGTTTCATCGCTGCACTCCTTGCGTAGTGAGGGGCTTTCCATACGCCCGTGAATTTAATGGTGGCTGATATATTTAAAGACTTAACTTCTAGGTAATGATTTTAAATACTACCTATTGGCCAATTCATCTCTATAGGGTTTGTCTGGAAAACGGGTAGGAATTTTCTGACTTGAAAGAGGGGGCTATTGGGAATAGCCTGGGGAGGTGTGCTTTCCTGAGGCGCGATGGCATATTCATGGCGCTTCAGGAAATAGCGCCTATGACCCAAAATCACGAAATGTGCTTTAGTATTACTGGGCAGAGCCAGTTAAGGAGGTTCTCGTAGAGTATCCATGAGCCTGTCCGAGAATAGGACACCTACTGCGGAAAGCCCATTTCGGCCCTTTTTACCGCTCATTTTCGTTGAATAAGAGTAACTATTCGCCTCAAATGACCGGAAAAAAATGACTCAAAATGGACTTCCCTCGCTACGGTGCCTATTCTCGGACAGGCTCCAAGCCCAGCACCCCGACGCAGGCCGGGATGCTGGGGTGTTGGGGCTAATTAGGTTAACGCTTTTTCTAGCCGATCCAGTGCATTGGAGAGGTTATCCATACTGGTGGCGATAGAGATGCGGACGTGACCGGGAATGCCGAAGGCGGTACCCGGCACCAGGGCGACACCTGCTTTCTCGATCAGATGCTCAGCCAGTTCCAGGTCATTGCTGATGCCATCTATCCCCTTGATCGCCTCCTGAACGCCAGGCAGCACATAGAAGGTGCCATCGGTGGGCAGGCAGCTCACCCCTGGGATCTTGTTGAGGCGCTCGACGACATAATCGTGGCGCTCCTTGAAGGCGACCAGCATCTCTCCGATACACTCCTGGGGTCCTTCCAGTGCCGCCTGAGCCGCGACCTGGGAGATTGAAACCGGGTTGGAGGTGCTTTGGGACTGAATTTTTTTCATCGCCTTGATGATTTCGGCGGGGCCTGCTGCGTAGCCGATGCGCCAGCCGGTCATGGAGTAGGCTTTAGATACACCGTTGAGTACCATGCAGCGGTCACGCAGTTGCGGGCAGGCATTGAGAATATTGACGAAGGGTTCATCCACCCAACGGATATGTTCGTACATATCATCGCTGGCAACGACAATCCTGGGGAACTCCTTCAGGACATCCCCCAGTGCTGCGAGTTCGTCGCGGCTGTAGGACATGCCGGTGGGGTTGGAGGGGCTGTTGATCACCAGCATACGGGTCTTATCGGTGATTGCCGCCGCTAACTGGCTGGGGGTGATCTTGAAGTTCTGCTCTGGGCCTGCGTGAGTCAGTACCGGTATACCCCCTGCAAGGATGGCCATATCGGGGTAGGAGACCCAGTAGGGGGCGGGAATAATAACTTCGTCACCAGGGTCAAGGATCGCCTGAGCCAGGTTGAAGAAGCTCTGCTTGCCTCCGCTGGAGACCAGAATCTCATCCATCTGATAGTCGAAGCCGTTATCACGCTTGAACTTATCGATAATCGCCTGTTTCAGCTCCGGTGTGCCGTCTACCGCAGTATATTTAGTGAAGCCGCTGTTGATTGCCTCAATAGCGGCCTGTTTGATGTGATCCGGTGTATCAAAGTCAGGTTCACCGGCACCGAGGCCGATAACGTCTTTACCCGCAGCGCGCATCTCTTTAGCGCGGGCGGTAATCGCCAGAGTGAGTGAAGGTTTGACTGCCTGTACACGGGCTGAAAGTTTGCTACTCATTGTTATCAAGGCTCAATCTTATGTTTATGATATTGGGAAGCCACTAAACGGCTGGCTGAGACAAAGCACAGAAAACAGCGGATTCAGAGGCTCATTTGCCATAACGAAAGTGCCTGACTGTGCAAACCGAGTATAACTCGCGGTTCCTGCTGCATTCTATCAGGTGTATCGATGGTCGCGACCTGTAATAATAACTAATTCATCGATGCAGCAGAATACCCATGGCGAAAGAATTTAAGCTCAAATCAGACTTTTCTCCCTCTGGCGACCAGCCGGAGGCGATAAAACGCCTGCTGGAGGGGCTAAATGACGGGGAGGCAGCGCTCACTCTGCTGGGGGTGACCGGCTCCGGCAAAACCTTCACCATCGCCAATGTGATCCAGGAGTTGCAGCGGCCGACGCTGATTCTGGCCCATAACAAGACCCTGGCAGCGCAACTCTACGGTGAGATGACGGCATTCTTTCCCAATAATGCGGTTGAGTATTTTGTCTCTTACTACGACTACTACCAGCCCGAAGCCTATGTGCCTTCGTCTGATACCTTTATCGACAAGGATGCATCGGTCAATGAACATATCGAACAGATGCGCCTCTCTGCTACCAAGGCGCTGCTGGAGCGGCCGGACACCATCATCGTAGCCACTGTATCCTGCATCTACGGTCTTGGTGACCCCCGCTCCTACCTTAATATGGTATTGCACCTGTCGCGTGGAGAGATTCTCGACCAGCGCGAGATTATTCGCCGTCTTGCCGAGCTGCAGTACACCCGTAATGACGTAGAGTTGCAGCGTGCCACCTACCGGGTGCGTGGTGAGCTGATCGATATCTATCCGGCTGAGTCCGATAGCGAGGCGGTACGCCTGGAGCTGTTTGATGGGGAGGTGGAGCAGATCTCGATCTTCGATCCCCTCACCGGAGAGGTGTTGCGCAAGGTGCCTCGTTTTACTATCTACCCCAAGTCCCACTACGTCACTCCTCGTGAGACCCTGTTGGCGGCAGTGGAGAAGATCAAGGTGGAGTTGAAGGAGCGACTGGAGCATCTCTACAGTGTCAACAAACTGGTGGAGGCCCAGCGCCTGGAGCAGCGCACCCGCTACGATATTGAGATGATTCTGGAGCTGGGTTACTGCTCGGGCATCGAAAACTACTCCCGTTATCTCTCTGGGCGAGAACCGGGCGAGGCACCGCCGACCCTGCTCGACTACCTACCGGAGAACGCCCTGCTGGTGGCCGACGAGAGCCACGTCTCCATCCCTCAGGTGGGAGGTATGTTCCGTGGTGACCGCTCGCGTAAGGAGACCTTGGTGGAGTACGGTTTTCGTCTGCCATCAGCTCTGGATAACCGCCCTCTGCGCTTTGAGGAGTTTGAGAAAAAGGCGCTGCAGATGATTTTTGTCTCCGCTACACCCCGGGCATACGAACTGGAGCGCTCGGGAGCGGTGATCGAACAGGTGGTGCGCCCCACCGGCCTGCTCGATCCTGAACTGGAGGTACGCCCCGCCAGCACCCAGGTGGATGACCTGCTCTCGGAAATCAACCTGCGGGTGGAGCTGGAAGAACGGGTGTTGGTCACTACGCTGACCAAGCGGATGTCGGAGGACCTCACCGACTACCTCCATGACCACGGTATTCGTGTCCGTTACCTTCACTCCGATATCGAGACCGTTGAGCGGGTGGAGATTATCCGTGATCTGCGCCTGGGTGTGTTCGATGTGTTGGTGGGCATCAACCTGTTGCGTGAAGGGTTGGATATGCCAGAGGTCACCTTGGTAGCGATCCTTGATGCCGACAAGGAGGGCTTCTTGCGATCGGAGGGGGCGTTGATCCAGACCATTGGTCGCGCAGCCCGCAACGTCAAAGGTAGAGCGATTCTTTACGCCGATAAGATTACCGGCTCAATGCGCCGAGCAATCGACGAGACCGATCGTCGTCGTATCAAGCAGAAGGCCTACAACGAGGCTAACGGTATCACTCCCCAGACCATCCGAAAAGCGGTTGCCGATATTATGGAGGGTGCCCGGGCGGGTGCTCCCATGTCGGCGAAACAGTACGCTAAGGTGGCTGAGGAGGAGGCGGAGTACGCCGCACTTACCCCAGCGCAGATGGCAAAGCGGATCAAAGCACTGGAGAAGGAGATGTACCAGCACGCCCGTGATCTTGAGTTTGAGGAGGCCGCCCGGGTGCGTGATCAGATCCATAAGCTGCAGGCGAATGGGTTGTTGCCATGAGCATAGTGGGGTGCGGAGATCCCTGTACGTTCTAAAAAGGTGTCACTGCACCCACCTGAAAGTTATCCATCTGCACTGGGTTATTGAGAAGTTACAAAATTAGCGCCCAAGTGGGATTCTTCGCTAGGAGCCTGTCCTATTTTTTGGACAGGCTCCTGATATGGTCTGAAGCATCAGGGCCACCACGACAGCAAGCATAAATAGAGTCTCAATAACCGCCCCTCTATCCTCAAGGGGCCTCTGCCTTTACTCCGCCCGCAATGCATCCACTGGATTAAGCCGGGCCGCCTGCCATGCCGGTACCACCCCGGCGATCAGGCCCGATCAGGGCGGCGATCCCTTCGGCCAGCAGCACATAGCTCCAGGGGGTGTGGATCGGTAGGGCGGGGATGGTTACCCCCAACAGCCAGGCGCCGCCAGTACCGATGATCAATCCAGCCAGCCCACCCAGGCTTGCCAGTACCACCGCCTCGCCCATAAAGAGCCAGAGGATATCCCCTTGGCGCGCACCAAGTGCCCGCAATAGCCCGACCTCGGATTGACGTTCAGTCACCGAGATAGTCATGATGGTGAGAATGCCGACACCGCCGACCAACAGGGAGATGCTACCCAGTGCGCCGACGGCCAGAGTCAGAATATTGAGTACATTGCCCATGGTGTCGAGCATCTGGTCCTGGGTGATGATGGTGAAATCCTCGTGGCCGTGGCGCTGCTTGAGTAGCTTGCGGATACGCTCTGCCAACAGTGTACTGTCACTGCCGGGGCTGTAGAGCAGATCCACCTCCATCAGGCTCTCCTGATTGAACATCGCCATCGCCTTCTGGGTGGGGATGTAGACGGTATCGTCCATGTCAAAGCCCAGCAGTTGCCCCTTGGACTCCATTACCCCCACTATGCGATAGCTTTCGCCACCGATACGCACCCGCTCGCCCAGGGGGTTGCCGCTGCCGATCAGCTCCTCACGCATCTTGCTGCCCAGCACCACAAAGGGGCGCGGGTGGGAGGAGTCATCTTCGGGCAGGAAGCGCCCCAATGTCGGCTTCATGCTCCAGACACTGGGCACCTCCGAACTGACCCCAAGCACCATGGCTCGACGGGTATGTTTGCCATACTCCACAGCAGCATTGCCCTGAATCATAGGAACGACCGCCTGAATGCGTGAGAGGCGACCCAGGGCTTCGGCATCCTCCAGGCTCAGCGGGCGCACATTGTTGACGACGGCGCCGGAGATGCCAAAGGTGCCGGTCTTCCCCGGCGCTACGGCAATCAGGTGGGTGCCGAATTGGGTAAACTCACCGAGTACAAATTTATGCACCCCCTCACCAATGGAGGTGAGCAGTACTACCGCCGCGATCCCCACAGCGATACCGAGAGCCGTGAGAAAGCTGCGCATACGGTGAGCGATAACCGAGCCGAGAGAGAGTCTGATGAAGTCATCTATCAGCATGGTTAACGTCCCGACAGGGCTTGGATCGGATCGAGCCGGGCGGCTCGTCTTGCCGGTAGTACACCAACAGCAGGCCGGTAACCAGTGCGACCAACAGCGCCGCTGCCAGTGCCCACAGAGGGACGCTGAGTGGGAAGTCGGGGAACAGACGGTTGAGTCCCCAGACACCGCTGTAGGCGATAGCTATACCCACCAGAGCACCGAGGGTGGAGAGGAGGCCCGCCTCTATCAGAAACAGTCCGAGAATCTGCTGCTGTGAACCTCCCAGTGCCTTGAGTAAACCGATCTCTGCGGTACGCTGGGAGACCGCTACCAGCATCACATTCATGATTAGAATGCCGGCCACCCCGAGGCTGATGGCGGCGATGCCGCTGACAGTGAAAGTGAGTACCTGAAAGATCTCATCAAAGGTCGAGAGTAGGGCATCCTGGGTGATGACGGTGACATCCTCCTCACCGTTGTGTCTGGCACGCAGAATATCAGTGACTGCCTGTTTTGCTTTGGGAATCGCCCCACGGCCATTGGCCTGAACCAGTATGCGGAACAGCGATTCGGTATTAAACAGGCTCTGTGCACGAGAGACTGGGATAATGGCAAGATCCCCCACATCCATCCCCAGGGATTCGCCCATGGGTTTGAGTACACCGATCACCCGGAAGCGGCTGTCGTGAATCCTGATCCACTGCCCCAATGCGCGCTTATTGCCGAACAGTTCCTGGCGCAAAGTAGTGCCAATAACGGCCACAGCACTGCCACGGGTCGGCTCCTCCTGAGGCAGGAACTCACCCAGGGCCATCTCCATGTTGCGCACCGGCAGCAGTTCGGCGGTGGACCCCATCACTGTAATCTCCCGCTCCAGCTGTTGGTAAGAGACCGGGGCAGAACCGATGACGAGGGGTGCCACCAGGCGCACTGTGCTCGTGCGGCGTAGGGCGAGGGCATCACTCAAGGTGAGCTGCTCCGGTGTGCCGCCGATCAGGGGTGGAGCCCCACCGGTGGTTTCGCTACGCCCCGGCAGTACCACCAGCAGATGGGTGCCAAGGCCGGAGAATTCGTTACTGACATAGCTTCGCGCACCCTCGCCCAGGGCGGTAAGCACCACCACCGAGCCTATACCTATAGCCATCGCCAGCAGCATCAGCCAGGTGCGTACCCGCGCCCTGTCAGTGCATTGCTGGAAAATTTCAGCGCATCTTCAGTCAGCATTATTTGGAAAACTCAAATTAACACCTCTGCCAAATTCTATCGCCCCGGGTGGTGGAGCGTCTACGCCGTCATCGGCTGTAGGAGCTGCGCCCTCGCCGTGATGTGCCTCGCACGATCCCCGCTGTACTCCCTACCCATCGCTAACAATCGCCCCATCCACCATATGAATGGAGCGTCGTGCCCGCTCACCAATCTCCGGGTCATGGGTGACCACCAACAGCGTGATTCCGCTGTGGTTGAGTGCCTCAAGGGTCTTGATCACATCATCACCGGAAGATTTGTCGAGATTGCCGGTGGGTTCGTCTGCCAACAGAATCACCGGCTCCATAATGGTGGCACGGGCGATGGCGACACGCTGGCGCTGGCCACCGGAGAGTTGGTCTGGTCGGTGTTCAGCCCGATCACTCAGACCAAGGGCATCAAGGGCCTTGGTGATTCGCAGCTCCCGTTCATCAGGCTCTACCCCGGCCAGCACCAATGGCAAGCCGATATTCTCCGCTGCCGTTAAGCGCGGTATCAGATGAAACGCCTGAAAACAAAACCGATACGATCACGCCGCGTTTTGGCCAATTGCAGTTCAGATAGGCGGGTGGTATCGGTACCGTCAAGCCGGTAGCTGCCGCTGTTGGGACGGTCCAGCAGGCCGAGGATATGGAGTAGGGTAGACTTCCCCGAGCCTGAAGGTCCCATAATGGAGAGGTAGCTGCCAGCCTCCAACTCAAGGTCAACCGACTTCAGGGCGTGGACGGTCTCATCCCCCACCAGGAACTCTCGATTGATACCTTCAAGCCGGATCATTGTGATTACCGGCTCTGTACAATGACACTGAAAACCATCCGCTGGGAATAAAGTTGTATTTGGAGCGAACTTGTACGCGATCAGATCCGAGGCATGTTCTTCGCGAAAAAGTTCGTTCCTACACAGTGACACAGGATTATTGTGCATAGTCATTTTGCGCTTTGTCACTCTCCAGTTCCGCCAGAGCACCATCCTTTACGCCGTCCCGATCCACCGAGGTGACCACCAGATCACCCACGGCCAGCCCTTCCAGCACCTCTGTGGCATCCCAGTTCGACATGCCTGTCTCGATCTCACGCAGCTCAAGCACCCCCTCATCAGGGTGAAATAGATAGACCTTATCCCCGCCCAGTACCGCCTCGGTAGGGATGCGCGGAGTCTCCTTGTGCAGATCGAGAATGACTTCTACATCGGCCGAATAGCCAGCCAGCAGCTCATCAATATCTTTGGGATGGGTAAACTCCACTTCCACATCCACCGTGCGCGCCTGTTTCTCCAGGTCGAGTACATAGGGAGCGATACGTCGCACAGTGCCGGGAAAACGCCGTTCGCCAAAGGCGTCGAGGCTTACACGGGTGATCTGACCAACGCGGATTTTTGGTGCATCGACCTCATCAATGGGGGCGGCAACATAGAAGCAGGTGGTGTCTATCAGATCGACTGCTGGGGGTGTAGGGATGCCGGGAGGGGAGGGGGTGACATACTCGCTCAGCTCACCGTTGACCTCTGCCACTATGCCGTCAAATGGCGCAATCAATCGGGTACGTTCAAGCTGGGCGCGGATCACCTCCACTCGGGAGGTGGATACCCGGTAACTGGCATTGGCCGATTCGCAGGCGGCCAGCATCGCCCTTGCCTCCGTCTCCACCTTATCCACCGCCTCTTCAGATATGGCTCCGCTCTTCACTAGTCTGGCCAGCCGGTTGGCCTCACGCCGTGCTACATCGGCTTGAAGACAGGCACTACGGGCGTTGGCGCCAGCTGACATGGTCTCCGCCTGATTGAGTGCGATCTCTGCCATCAGATCCTTGTTCCAGAGCGCCAGCAGCAGCTTCCCCGTCTTTACCCGGTCACCCTCGTGGACGTTCAACTCTGCAATCTGCCCCCCTATGCCCGGTGACAGTCTAGCCCGACGGCAAGCCTTTACCGTGCCCGCTCGGGTATTGGCCACCGTCTTCTCGACCAAGCCCTTCGCAACCGCTTTTACCTCAACGGTGACTGGCTTCTCCCGTCCGCTGTACCAGAGGGTAGCCACCAAGCTACAGCCCAGCAGCAGAAAGATAATTATAAGTCTCGGTTTACGGGCCATGTAGTGTTCCTTGGATACCCTTGGTTAGGATCGAATGCCATCTACCTGGGAAGTTATTGCCAGTTTTCTGTTGTAGGTGCAACTTTAGTCGCGATGGAATGTGGCACAATATCAAGCTCTGGTGCTATACCGATCGCGACTAAAGACTGGCCTACGGAAAAAAGAGCAAACCATTTAGCCAACACAAGCACGACTTAAGGAACCTCTGAATAAGTTTGGCCGAATTAAATTGTGCTCAGGAGGCGCAAGATCAATGAGAAAATCCCAGACAATAGCGGGCTATGAGCAAGATTTTCGACGCTGATATTGTCTCTCTTGAGAACACGGTGATCAGTCATGACTTGTCCAGAGGCTCCCTGACTTCACCTACATACAAATTGAGTATAGTCGCCATGCCATTTCAGCGGTTGATCTGGGAGCTAAAAAAATATCCTAAACTATTGCCCTCGGCCCGAGGGCTGTGTATTATTCGCCACCTCATTAGGCGCGTAGCTCAGTTGGTTAGAGCACTACCTTGACATGGTAGGGGTCGTTGGTTCGAATCCGATCGCGCCTACCAAATTCGGCGGGAAAAACAAATGGTTAGAACATCACGTTCTAGCCGTTTTGTTTTTACCCTCAACTTAAGTCCATATTAAGTCCAGTAAGTCCCGCTCACTCCTAGGAGCCTGTCCTATTCTCGGACAGCTCCTAGTTAGCTCTTGTGGTGTTATCAGGGCTTCAAAAAATCCCTCAATTTTGTGCCGGTTCATTAGAACCAATTCTATCTAGTGTATGAATTCCTCCATGGGTTTTTCAACCCGTATCAGTTGGCTTATGCGCAATGGTTTATTGTACTCCTTTTGTTTTTCATCGAGCCGCTGAAGGCAAGTGATGACACGCCAGAATATGATGGCAGCACAGCCTTTGATACTTGATGATCACAGATCAAAGCTGCTGGCACCGTCTATGGTTCCAAAGAACAGCTCCTCATAGGTAATGATCCGGTGACGGTTATCCAGATGAATACAGCTGAATACCTTTTGCTCTCGACCAGACAGCTTCGAAACCAGGTAACGCTTTGTATTGTCAGGGGATGTTAAACCCCCATCTCGTTTGAAGTGTTCATCAAGCAACAAACTCATCACATAGCAGAGCTGTTCCATAGTCACAGGTTCAACGGTTTGATATAGGTTCTCGCCATACTGAAATAGAGGGTTGTTATCGGCTACATAGCCAATAGTTTTAGGGAAAGTGGTATTATTCATAATCAATCTCCAAGATGGGATAGAAATAAAAAAGCCGATCGGGTAAGGCACGGCATAAGTGGTTGAATCAGATAGCAATCTTATCTGATGTAAAGGGTGTCAGAGCAACCCCCGGCAAGTTCCGATGGGTGCCCCCTGTTAATACAGAGGTACCCATACATCACCCAGGTGTACATCCACGAAGGGCAACAAAGGCGGCAACCTCGACAAGGACTGCAC
>MOXH01000018.1_pt1 | contig 33274 bp, 34 predicted proteins | sample 1471181 | NCBI WGS metagenome assembly MOXH01 (sample SAMN05806436, study PRJNA327811) | mollusc metagenome | isolation source: Phylotype A (SB4) bacterial symbionts from gill | host: Thyasira cf. gouldii | place: Canada: Bonne Bay, Newfoundland | collected 2010-05-07
TCGCTTGCTCTTTTGCTGATCTATCAGCCGCGACCTTAATCGCCTCCTTATATGAGCTTCGATCTTCTTCAGCTGGGGATGGGTAGTAGGTCATATTAAAAAGACAATAGTAAAAGACAATAGGGTCAAATCTAGCAATATAAGATAAGAGATGCTACTGTATTTTTATGTCAAGGCCTCTACGAATAGAATATCTGGGGTCAGATACACGTTAAATCAAACTTCCTCTTTGTTCTTACGCCAGCCTACCGGCCTACCTACTTTATTACATAAAAGGGGTCAGTTCTAACATTCCAACATTGCTGGAATGTTAGAACTGACCCCGTGCATGAGAACTAACCCCGCGCATGAAACTTGGATTGCCAAAAGCTGCACCGCTTCGCTCTGCAACTTTCGGCAACCAGTTAGCACAACGTTAGCACTGAAAAGGAAAGTTTGGGACACTTGACAGACTAATCCAATGGATTATCATTAAGGTATGGAAACGATAGTCGAGTTACCAGAATTCAGCCGAAGAGCAGCTTCCTTGATTTCAGAAAGCGAAAAATAAGGAATAATCAACTACTTAGCTGCGCATCCTCACGCTGGAGCCATTATGCAGGGCACAGGGGGTATCAGAAAATTTCGCTGGGCTTCTGGTAGTAAAGGAAAAAGTGGTGGCGTGAGAGTAATTTATTACTACCTACTACCACAACGATACCATGCCGCTGTTCCTTCTCTCACTATTTGGTAAGAGTGAAAAGGCCAATTTGACCAAATCAGAACGCAATGAATTGGCCAAGTTCACTGATCTTTTGGTCAGAAATTATGGTGTGTCGAATGTCTGATTTTTTCAAAAGCATAAAGCAAGGCCTAGGTGAAGCGGTAGATTACTCCAAAGGTAAATATCCACAAGCTGTAGTGCATGAGTTCTCATCTGTAGATGTAAAGAATATTCGTTCAAAATGGGCATGAGCCAAACTGAATTTGCATCAGCGTTTGGTATCAGCGTAAGTACACTGAGGCATTGGGAACGGGGTGATCGTGCGCCACATGGTCCAGCTCTAGTGCTTCTCAATGTTGTTGACCGAGAACCTCAAGCCGTCCTCAAGGCTTTGGCTGGGTAATATTGTGCTAACCCAAGTGCGACACACGGACAAATATTCCACTGGCGCTCCATATTTGCCGGTGAGCGCAACGTTATATGGCATGAGAAAAATGGATAGTTATCAATTAGAAAAGTCAATTTGGACAGAATAACTGGGGGCAGATACACGTTAAATCAAACTTTCTCTTTGTTCTTACGCCAGCCTACCGGCCTACCTACTTTATTAGGTTTTAATCTTCTGCCAGCCAATTTTCCCACCTCATCCTTGAATCGATCATTACCCAAGGCTATTCCTTCATTTAATTTTTATCTGACCCTAGTTATTACCATATGGCTATTTCTGTATATATTTGCTGTATACAGTGTTGTATCTTTCTCTAAAATATGGCGGTAGCCATTATTGGGCAACGCCCATTTGGATATTGTTGTATTTAATACCCGGTTACCTTACAGGTTATTTTGTACACAAAAGTTGGCTCATTACAGGTGCATTAGTTGGTGTTATAGGTACTATCATATGGTTGCTTCATGCACAGTTATCAATTACTAATATAAGTGCTTTAATTAATCTTATTTCAAATACTTTTACCGGCTTATTAGGTGCATGGCTAGGACAACGTAAAGCACATAAGCAAAATGCCTTATAACGAATAAGGATAAGTCGTGTGAGCGAAGCGAGCCACGACTTATCCGTTTTAAAAATAAGAAAGAAGAGCAAAAGAAAAGGGTCAGGTTTCCCATTGCACATTGTGGAAAATGAGAACGTGGTCAGGTCTTGCTTTTTGCCTAGTGAGAGATGCTATTGCGTTAAAGATGGGTGATAGACTGGAGCCTCTATCTTCGCAGGAAAGAGAGGTGTTCTACCGATAAAATGTGCCTATTCAAATAGACCTCTAAGGTTGCATAAGAGTCGCCAGGGCGAGATCTAGTCCTACAACAGGGCAAAGGGTCGCTAATCGACCAAAAGCGGTAGTTGAGACTCGTCACCCGTCAGGCCTGCTGTGCGGCATAAGCAGACATCACTTCTAATTCCTTTCCTAACCTGATCGGATTTGATACCCTTATTAGAAATTATGGATAAATGCCTTCGGGAAGGAAACGCATGCCGCGAGTAATTTCAAAGGCAATCAAGATGTTAGTTGTTTCGTTGGTGGCTTAAGTCAACAGACGCGCCATCGGGTTAAGTCAGGAAACGTGTCAGCAATATAATCAACTGCTGGTCAATGAAGTAAAAAAAAATGCACATCGAACAATTGTACAAACAGTATTCTAATTTAATACAAAACTATCTAAACAGATTTGTTAATAAAGAAGATGCGCAGGATTTAACACAGGAAGTATTTGCAAAAGTCCATGCCAATCGCGATAAGTATAGAGGTGATTCAAGTATAAAAACATGGATTTATAGCATTGCTGCAAATACTGCCAAGGATTATCTAAGAAGCAAATCTTATAAAGCTTATTCAAGGCAAGTAGAAATAACAGAAATTGATTTGAAGAAGTATGATGACTTGAGTATTCCAGAAAAGTTACTCGAAGATGAAATAGACACCGATAGAATGAGTGAATGCATCAGCGAGTTCATAATACGATTGCCACATAACTACAGCAGTATATTGGTACTAAAAGAGTTTGAGGGATTAAGTTTAAAAGAGATATCCGGTATTTTTGATATCACTGTCAGCACAGTTAAAGTTAGACTCTACAGAGCAAGAGCCAGATTAAAAGATGAACTAGAGCAAGGATGTATTATTTCTACTGATTGTGACAGTCGATTAACGTGCGAGAGAAAAGTAACTTAGATAAGCTGTAACCTTTTATCCATGATTTCGTCTAAGTAACTAATCAAGAATGCTTGCCTTTCTTGAGGATACTAAAACTTAACCAATGGAAATATAGATTATGTCTAAAACATTTTGACAACAAAACGGTAGAATTAATAGCATTAGGTGTTGCATACGCTCTGAATTGCCAAAAGTGTATGAAAGTTCATAAAAAGGCAGCTAGTGATGCCGGAGTAAGCCTAAATCAAATGCGAGAAGCATTAAGTGTTGCCGCTGGAGTAATAACTGGTGCAAGCGGTGTAACGGGAACTGCGGCTGAGGAAATATTCAGGGGTAATATTGAGGAACTTTATAGTTGTTGCCCTGAAGACAGCGAGTGCTGCGTATAAAATATGACCTAACCAGCCTTCCAGCGAATGCAGTCGCTAACGCGCCTGTCCCGCTGAAGGCAACGTTACTGTGAAAAATAAAACTGCATTCTATAGGAAACAATATGTCAAATGATATCGATAGTAAAGTAATTGGCTATTTTGCGTTCAGCTCTCCCACTGAAGTCATATGTGATGGTGATGCCTGTGTAATATCTGGATCAGAAAAAGCAATGCTTAATTATTTAGAGTCAATCTCACCAGAAGCATCAAAGAAAACGACTATTAAAAAAACAAGATTCGGTGAAATAATTAAAGGAATTAAAATAGGCGCACCGTATGCTTTTGATGAACATTCTTATAACCGTTTTTATCCACTTGCTAATAAAACTGGATTTAATTTAAAAGAGGAGGACTTTTCTGTACCAACTGAAACTGGGCGTCATTTTGTTGTAATAAGACCATAAATAACTACAAGATTTATAGTATGTAGATAACATAAAGAGAATTAAGAATAATGCCAAAGAAATTTTCATTCCTAATAAATTAAAGCCATGGATCGAGGTAAGAAGGAAATATCGTTTATCTTATGCCCAAAATACAAATGGCTAGAGGGCTTGGTTTAAATCCAAAGAAATTCGGTAGCCCTTTAAAATACAGGGTCAGGTCTTGCCTTTTGACTTAATAGGAAAGAACAAAAAACAACCGGGTACCCATCACTTAAAACACCAAACGCACACTTCAACACCGTCCAAATACAGGTTCTAGGAATTACTAACGCGTTCAGGCTCATTTAAATAACGGGGTCAGGGCTAGATTCGAAGCTTTTTCATCATAATCACTTATTATGTTGGTTATCCCTTCCTTGGAGCGCACATTTCATACAGGGAATAATGGTACTCATCAATTGATATATTAACATTTCCTATTTTAGTGATTTGCACCTTGGTTGTTTGGCAGTAGCCCTGATCATTGTCGCTAATTTAGCCAGTCGGCAATCGGTACAATTTAGTGGTGCATTTATATGCAGTGATATTGGAATGTTAGAACTGACCCCGCTGCCTAAGACCTGACCCTGCATTCCAGCTAGTACATCTTGACTATTGCCTGTCCATGCAAAATAGCGGCATGTCCCTATGCCGTAGCTATGTGAACCTATTACTCCAAAATAGTATGACGGTGCTTCATTTCTGATTCAGTAATATGTTCATCCTCAATTAGACCGCACAGGAGTGTTTCCAGGAATATCAGTGTACTCAGTTCGAACAGGCTCCCCATTGGTAACAGGCTGATCTTTTTATCCTGGTTCCTGTTGATGGCAAACGCCCACCGCTCCTGGGATGTAACCTGCCGCCGCTCAAGGCGAATCAAATAGTTGACGCAGTTGCTCAACGGGGTAGTGCACTGATCCTTTTTCACGATGATACCTACCACCTTCGCACCGATTTCATTAGCCTTTTCGGCAGCACTGATAACGGAAGGTGTCGTACCAGACCCCGATATGGCAACAAGGAGATCACTTGATCCGATGCGCGGGGTATTGGTTTCACCGACCACGTAGACCTCAATCCCCATATGCATAACCCGCATGGCAAACAGCGCCCCACTAAACCACTACGACCACTACCCACGATAAAGATACGTTCAGCACCTAAAACATCCTCCTTGAGTTGTTCCATTTTCTGTGAATCGAGTTGGCGTATGACGTTACCAATGCGATTTAAGATATTGGCACCGTGATTGTTGTAGACGTTGCATTCAGGGAAATACATTAGATTCTCTCCTTAATGGCTTTCGTTGCTGCTGCACTATATTCTGCACCTGTTATCGCCCCGCCGACGATAATCACATCTGGACATTCAGCGACAATTGCATCGATAGAATCAATATTAATACCCCCGGCAACGGCCACTGCCATATTGGTCACACAACGCACCGAACGGAGATCATCTAGTGGTGTATGCCCCCGCCGTTGCTGGTCAATTCCTGAATGGACGCCTAATATGTGTGCTCCTAACTGCTCAACCTGCTGCGCACGTCCTATCTTATCGGGTACGTTGATCAGGTCCACCAGAACACGGCCATTGTATTTCTGCGCACACTCCACTGCACCTGCTATGGTGGCGTCATCAGCAACGCCAAGTACAGTCATGACATGACAGCCCGCATCGAAGCAGAATTCCGCCTCGTATGCACCCACATCCATAGTTTTTGTATCCACAACTATGGTTTTACCAGGGAAAGCTGAAGCCAGCTTCTTAACGACCATGACTCCTTCATGTTTTAGTAGAGGGGTGCCCACCTCGATAATATCTATCCAGGGGGCGGTTTGATGAGCTAAGCTCAGAGCTCTATCCGTATCAAGCATATCCAAAGCCAATTGCAATTCCATAATATTGATCTTCCTAATATTAATATTGATTACCTTTTAAAGCATAGGAGCTTTACTCCTAAAAATCAATAACACTGCAAATATTAAAATTAGCTTATCTTTCAACCATATGGATTCTGGTAAACAAACAGGAGGTGATGGAACCAAGTAAGAGGGACAGTCTAGATTCGAAGCTTTTCATCATAATCACTTATTTTGTTGATTACCCCTCTCTTGGAGCGCACATTTCTTATAAGGAATAAGCAGGGAATAAGGACACTGTCAATTGACATATTAACATTGTCTATTTTAGTGATTTGCGCCTAGATTGTTTGGCAGTAGCCCTGGTCATTGTCGCTAATTTAGCTTGAGTAGAAACAGCTCTCTTTATCACAAATATTTTTTGGCTACTCGCTGTAGGGCTAAATTCTTATTGGAGCGAACTTGTTCGCGATCAGCTCCGGGGCGTGTTCATCGCGAACAGGTTTGCTCCTACAGGATTATTGTCCATAGCCAGTATAAAAATTAGCTGCAACGCCTATAAGGTTTCGCCAAGGAAGTCTTTAAAGGCAGCCCAGGATTTCTTATCTGCCGTCTCGGTGTAACGCTTAGAGCCAAACACAGTGAAGGCGTGCGGCGCACCCGAATAGATCTCTATTTCGTAGGGGATGTTGTTTGACTCAAGCTCACCCGCCAGTGATGCCACATCACTCATCTTTACCGATGTATCAGCACCTCCATGAGCAACGAAGATAGGTGACTTGTTCTGGGCGTAGCTTTGGCCTCGGGGGTAGCTAGGCCGCCGTGAAAGGTGGCATAGCCTGCTATATCTTCGGCCTTGCCGGAGCGCGCCAGTTCTAGAGTAACGGCACCGCCAAAGCAGTAACCCGCAATCACCACCTCTTTACTGCTGTGCTTTTTTGCCTCATTGAGACCGCCAATGATCAATCTGCGCATCTTTTCACGGTCGGTATAGAGCTTTTTAGTCTGGGCCTTTTTGGCATCTCTCCCTGTTGGACGGACACCCTTACCATAGACATCCACCGCGAATGCATCAAAGCCCATGACAGAGAGCATTTCGGTACGCTTGATTTCGTAGTCTGTGAGGCCGTCCCAGTCATGAACGATCACAACCATCCCCTTCGACTGGCCCATGGCCTCGTTAAAGTAGCCTTCGTACTCCTGACCATCGATCTTATAATTAACAACCTTACCAGCAAGTAAGTGTGCGGAAAATAGTACCAACGCAGTGGCAAAGAGAAATCTATTCATAAGTAGTATCCTTTGGTTTGTCGAGCAGATAGATTGTTATTGTCTAACTTCTCAAAAAGTCCGTGCCCTATTTACTTTTTCTTAAATCCCCTCCAATCCTTCACTTAATCTATAGGAGCCACTGGTTCATATTGAGAGGCGACCCGCCTCTCGGTCACATCAGTACTTTAATCGTCATCGTCATCGTCATGATGTTTGCGCTTCTCCCAGCGGGGTGGTTTTTGAGATTTCCCCTCCAACCACTTTGTCCTGAAACTTCGTGTATTCCACAGACGCTCCGCCTCATCGTCATCTCCACTGCGGTGACACTCCGCACAATTTTCGTACTCATAGATGCCCTCTTCAACATGCTCCTCGCGGACATTGGAGCGGGAGTGTTCATGGCATCCATAGCAGGTGAACTGATTGTAATCGTTATCAACGTGACAGGTTTCGCACTCGGTTGTATGTTCACGGTCAAAACGGAAGTAGTCATCGTGATCGAAGGTGGCCGGTACCCAGCGCTCTTGGGTATGGCATGAGGCGCAGTTGCCCTTGACCTTCTGGTGCAGAGCATCTCCCGGATTAATATGACAACTATCGCACTTCTCCCGTATCGACTGCTCCACCAATTGGTGAGAGAACTGGCCAATTGGCCTGAACGACTGCACACCTTTGTGATCGCTATGACAGGCGACGCAATCCTCTTCCATCAGACTCTGATGGAAGGCAACATTTTTCTTTTCTGTAGAGATAGCCAATCCTTTGGTGGTTTTCAGGCCGATCTCCACCACCTTATGACACTCAATACATTGGCCTGCGGTACTACCAATAAATGGAGTGTGACAGGCAAAGCAGTCACCGGAGAGCTCTTCATGGGCATTGATCAGCTTGCCCGGCTGGATCATCAGTCGGGATTGATAAATACCAACGCCAGCAGTAGCCCGAGGTTGCCCAATATAACGGCCGTTACTATTTTACTTTTCATTTCCATTGCCAGAATAGGAGGATACTGAGGATGTGGGTGATGCCGAGGACGGAAAATACCAGGGTGATGGGGAAATGTACTGCCCGCCATTTTTTCATCAGATCAAGGGTGATAGCATCCCAAAAGAGCTCTCTCTCCACCGCTTCACCGCTCAAACCCTGTTGACTGTAACTCTCACGCTTCTCCATCACGAACCGTTGTGAGCGGTCGAGCAGATATTTACCGGTCATGCCGCTGGCTACATTGACCAGCATGGCGATCAGAGCCAACCAGGGGAGAATGGTATAGATATGTATTCCGGCATGTACCATGATCATAAGTGCCCCCAGCCAGGTGAGGGTTTCATGCAGAGCAAGCAGCGACTTTGGATTGCCCATGCTGATGATCTTGCGCTTGCGCATGGAGTAGAAGAATGACAGTAGGATAAGCAGTGTTCCGGGTATTCCCAACCAGCGGCCAATCCAAACCAGATCAAAGAGATGTAGCACCGCATCAAGGATGATAGTTGACAGGACAAGTGACCCAAACATCAATAGAAAGGGAAATACTTTTTTACGAATAAGTGAATGTTCCATGATGCTCTCTATGCTGACAGAGTGATGTTATTTTTTGGGGTTGCGATACAGAGCAGGCAGTGGCCCGGCTCTATCTCTGCATCGGGTTCCTGGCTGTACTCCACCTCACCCGTCTCAATGGGAACCTGGCAGCACCCACAGCTTCCGGCACGGCAACCAGAGTCCACTTCAATACCGTTCTCTTCTGCCAGATTGAGCAGCGAGTCTGCCATTGGATCCCAGTGGATCACTTTTTCTGATTGACTAAAGGTAATGGTGGGGTTCTGCCCAGTCGCTACTTCATCAACCAATGGCTTTGGCTTGTCGCGTTTGGCCAGTGAGGCAGGCCCAAACGACTCATAGTGAATATCGTTATCATCGACACCCCACTCCTCCAGCGCAGGCACCAGCGTCTCCATCATCGGTTTGGAGCCACAGATATAGAACTGATGGCGCACCCGTTTTAGGGTCAGTCGCAGCAGCTGGATATCGACATGCCCCTGGTGGTGATAATCGACACCCTCCAGATCACTCTCAGCGGGGCGGCTGTAACAGACATGGAGATGAAAATTTGGGTACTCCTTTGACAAGGTTTCCAGATGCGCCTTCATAATATGCTGGCTACCGTTACGCACACCGTAGAAGAGGTAGATCTCACGCCGACTGCCGCTATCGAGCAGGGTGTTGAGAATGCTCAGCATCGGCGTAATACCGATACCCCCCCCCACCAGTACCACCGGTATTAGCTCTTCCTCCATCAGATAAAAATGCCCCGAAGGCGCCCGCACAGAGAGCCTTGTGCCGTCTATAACATGATCATGGAGGAAGTTAGAACCGGCACCGGGGGGTAGGTCTCTCTCGTCAGCGGGAGCGAGCTGACGCTTTACCGATATCCGATAGTAATCCTGGCCCGGTCTATCCGATAGAGAGTAGCAGCGCACCAGCGGCTTTAAATCACTCTCTTTTCGATCTGAACGTGCCAGTTTAAAGGTGAGAAACTGCCCTGGCCTGAACAGCGGCAAGGCAGTTCCATCGACGGGGATCAGGTAGAAGGAGCAGATGGAGTGGCTTTCGTCTTCATAAATTCGACGCTCCACCTTAAACTCTCTAAAACCCTCCCAGCCATCGGTGGCGGTCGATGAGGCAGATGGCATCATCGGCTGGACCGCTTTAACCACCGCTTTCGGCTGCGGGGGATTACGGACACGACGAAACAGCCACACTCCCGCCCCTGCCACAACCTGCAGCAGCACCAAACCAAAGATGATCAGTGTGAGTGTTTCAACAGACATCTGAACCTCTACCTATGATGGGTATGACATTTATGGACAGTGTAGAACAAAATTGTGATCACCCATAGCTAATCACCCTCCCAACGGCCAAACCCAGGGATGTTGATCTCTCTTTCACTAAAAGAGCCACTCTCGGCCTTGGTGTGACAGGCTGCACAGTGGCTTATAGAGACAACCTCGGGGTTATCTACCACCTGTGCGGGAGATAGCCTTTGGTGTTTACTGGTAAGGTAGGGCGTATCGGTAGTGCGCAGTGGTGCCTCTCCGGGGGCAAGACTGCGCATAATCTTAACCGAGCGCTTGTAGTTTGAGTGTTCTGCAGCATTCTTCACCAGGTAAGCCTCAAGTACTTGGACATCCTCCTTTGGCAGCTCTGCACTCTCCCCAAAGTGATCCTCCAGGCCTGCCATCATCAGCTGCCAGGAACGGGCCGGAAGCAGTCCCGGCTGGTAGGCAAAATGACAAGCGCCACACTCTTCACTGTACTGCGGATTAGTGACCGGGGCCACACCACGCTTGACACTCTTTTTACTGAAGCTGCCGAAGTTACTGAAGAAACCATCGTCATCACCGGCAACGACTACTCCGGATACACCCAGTACAGCCACCGAAGAGATCAACAACACACTCTTTACAATTTTTGATTTAATCATCTTTACTCTCCAAAAGGATAACCCACTTACTTATCTTTGAGAAAAGCCAGTACATCACCTTTCTCCTGTATTGTGCACTCGCGCCTATGGTCCATTTGCAGTTACGCTTGAACCACTTCTCAATCTTCTTTACCTTAGTCAGTCGCTGAGGATTGACAGAAGGTGCCATCGGTTTTATCAGCTTTTTGGTACGCATATGCTTCCCTTCCTGGCTCAGATTCTCTCCATGACAGGTACCACAGTTACGCGTCTTACCACTCTTTTTATCGGTAAAGTTCTTGTTCCACAGCGCCTCACCCCTGGCGGCACTAAACGCCGTTGCCCCCCCAGCAAGATAGCCTGACTCCAGTTGAGTCACTGCATCAGCCTGGGCGACCAAGGGTCCACAGCAGACCGTCGCCAGCAAAATTCCGATTACACACTTATTCATGGTTCACCTCGTCTAATCACTAATGAATGACCTAATCTCACCAACCCAGGTCATGTTGAGGTAAAGATTAGCAATCAAAGCTGAAGTGAAGCTTAAAATTAAATATAACTATTCAGTTAGTGCTCAGGGTCGGAGTCGATTGCGCCAAGATGGGTGGAAAATGCACCCTCTTACGACGCAATCGACTCCGACCCCAAACGCAGCTGAATAGTTACAAATTAAATAGTCAGGTAAATATGAGCTGTAGGGGGGTACAACATAAGCGGCTAAAAAATATTCTTGCAGTGGAAATAAAAAAACGGCCATCAAGGCCGTTTTTTTATTTGGGTGAGCTTGGAAGTCAACAAGCGGCTTCTCCGACTTGGTTATTATTAGGTGCCCAGCGCAGTATCACTTGGGACAACTGTCCCGGGCTGAATGGCTTACTCAGATAGTCATCCATTCCCGCCGCCTCGCACTTCGAACGAATACCGCCGAGAACATCTGCGGTAAGAGCGATGATGGGGGTTCGCTCGCCTCGGTTCGACTGTTCAATTATGCGTATCTCCCTGGTGGCGGAGAAGCCATCTTTTCCCGGCATATGACAATCCATCAGGATCATATCGAATATCTGATCTTCAAAGCAGTTGACTGCTTCAGTTCCGTCTGTCGCCAGCACCACGTCACACAGCAGTTTCTCTCGTAGCAGGATATCCACCAACTGCTGATTGATGTGGTTATCTTCGACCAATAACACCCTCAACCCAGGGAAGGTGTGAATCGTCTCCTCACTCCTCTGATTTGAGGGGTGTGAATTTTTCTCATCAGCAGCTATCAGCGGCAGTGTCAGATTGAACCAGAACCTTGTCCCTTTTCCGGGTTCACTCTCAACCGATAGCTGGCCATTCATCAGCTGCACCAACTGATTGGCAATTGCCAGCCCCAGTCCGGTACCCCCATAACGTCTGCTGGTGGAACCATCCGCTTGGATAAAGGCATCAAAGATTTGCCCCTGCACCTCTGGAGCAATACCAATCCCACTATCGATCACTTCAACACAAAGAGTAACCTCTTCATTGCTCAGCGAAGAGGTTGTAACTCTCAGGATCACTTCACCTTCTACAGTGAACTTTACCGCATTGCTCAGCAGGTTGAGTAACACCTGACGGAGGCGATCTTCATCCCCGCTCAATTTAAAGGGTAGATTGGAAGGTAGGGATACCTGCAGATTGAGCCCTTTCTCTTCTGCCTGAGCACTCAACAGATCCGCCGCCTGATGGAACAGTTCAGATGGATTAAACGGCAGCATATCGACCTCCAACTTACCGGCCTCAATCCTGGAGAAGTCGAGAAGATCGTTAACAATACTAAGAAGCGCTCTGCCAGAACGCTCTATAATTCCGGCAAAACGTTTCTGCTGCCTGGTCAGTCCCGAATGGAGCAGCAGTCCACTCATGCCGATTATGCCGTTCATTGGCGTTCTGATTTCATGGCTCATGGTGGCGAGAAAATCGGACTTTGCCTGGCTGGCATTTTCCGCCAGCTCTTTTGCTACAGTGAGATCGGAAATTAACTGGTCGTTCTCAAACTTAAGTGCCAGGGCATCCATCACCGTACGGTGTTGGCGCAGGACAACACTGATGATAAAAACCGCATAGACAGAGACGATGAGAATACTCAGCGGGTTACTCTTCTCCGACTGCATAGCCAGCAGTTGCCAAGTAACAGAAAAGATCATTGGCACCAAGTAGAGGAGTGCGGCAGGGCGGTGGATCGACAGTACATGTATCCCTGCCGAGATAACGCCAGTCACCAGCAATACTGCGTAGAGTAGTGCCGGGTGGGTCGCCCCGAGGAGTGGGAAGAGTATCCATACAAAGGATGCCCAACTTATCCCCATTAGAGCACAGGAGAAGGTGTAGGCATTAATCCATGGGCGTGGATCTTCTGTGGGGGTTTTCCGGGAGTGGAACCAGACAATGGCCAAGCGTAAGAGCACCACCAATAAAAAGGGGATAGCCCAACTCAGCAGATGACCTAGCTCCACCTCATTCCAGAGGATGGCGGCCAGCACCAGACCGGCAATGACCACCGACAGATTGGAGTAGAGTGCCTGACCAAAAAGCACTCGCTCCCGCTCCCGCTGGATGCACTCATCAAAACTACGCATCCCTGCCGTCTCTACCAACTCGGGTTGGTTTGTGAAACCCTCGCCCATCTTCGTCCCTGGATTGTAATGGAGAACTCAGGTTAGACCGTGTGATTATCCCTGTCAAGAACACACTGAATCCCTTGACATAATTCTGAGGTGTGCGTATCAAAAAACCAGCGTAACTATTCAGCTGGGTTTTGGGTCGGTGTCGATTACCCACATGGATGTGGGTAAGGAGCGTGAGCTGGGAGCGGAAGCTTTACCCACATGGATGTGGGTAATCGACTCCGAGCACCAACTGAATAGTTACGAGTTTTCTTTAAACCCACTAAAGTAGAAAACAACTCAGTGGAGAGGGAGTGTATTACCTAGCCCCAACACCCAGGCCTCAGTGGAAGGGCCTATCAGGTCGAACACCACTCCCGGAAAGATACCTGCGACAAGAATGATGACGGTAAAGAGGAGTACCAGAGCCAGCTCCCGAGGGAGTAGGTCTACAGCATCAGCCACGTTATCTTTACGCAGTGGGCCAAGAAAGGCCTTGCGGTAGATCACCAGTAGATAGCCCGCCCCAAGAACAACCCCGAAAAGCGCAGCAAGACCGGCGCCGGTATGGGTCTCCAAGGCACTGATCAGAATCAACAGTTCTGCGGGAAAACCACTGGTTCCCGGCATACCCATGCCCGCAAGTCCAAAGAAGAAGAAGAAAGCAGCGAGTAGTGGCATGGTGTGGGCAATGCCACCAAGACTGACTACATCGGTAGAACCCAGGCGATGGTGAAGAAATCCACTGATTAGAAAAATACCACCCGAGATAAGAGTAAAGTTGAGCAGTTGGAACAGCGCCCCCTGAATCCCCTGAATATTGAAAGAGGCAAGTCCTAACAGCACCAGCCCAACATGGCTGATACTGGAGAAGGCGAGCATACGGCGCAGATTAGTCTGGGCGAGCGCCACAACGGCACCATAGAGGATACCCACTACAGCAAGACCGGCAAGCAGCCAATGCAGCTCCTGCGCCGCTTGGGGGGCGAGCGGAATAGCAAAACGCATCAATCCAAAAGCACCGAGTTTGATACCGGTCATAATGGCTGCTACTGCTACTGCCCCATCCATTGCCAGGCAGGGAGCCAGGTGTGGAAGGGAAAGACGGGGGTCTTGATGGCAAAGCCGATCAACAGTAGGAAAAATACCACCATCTGCAATTCGGGTGAAACGGGGGTAGTCAGTAAGGTGGGATAGTCAAATGCCAGCCCGCCGGGAACAGAGAGACCTAGCGTGTCGGCGTGGTTAAAGGCCAACAGTAGAAAACCGACCAGCAGGGGCACACCACCGGTCAACATCATCAGGGTGTACTTCACTGCTGCATAACGGCGGTTGGGACCGATCCCCCAGAGACTAAGAAGAAAGTAGAGGGGTAGCAGTGTCATCTCCCAAAAGAGGAAGAAGAGCACCAGATCGAGAGAGGAGAAGATACCCAGGGTAGTGCTTTCCAGCAACAAGATCAGACAGTAGTAGAGCCGTGGCATTTTGCCTATGCGGGTCCATGAGGCGACAATAACACCAACAAACAGCAGTGACGAGAGTGGTAAAAAGAGCAGTGAGATGCCATCCACCCCCACCAGGTAGCTGATCCCCAGAGAGGGTATCCACTGCGCCCGCTCCACTAGCTGAAATCCAGCCATGGAGGGGTCGAATGAGACCACTATAGCCACGCTCAACAGTAACGTTGCGATACCTGCCACCAGTCCGACCCAGCGAGCCTTACGCTCATCAGGCAAGATCCAGATCACCAAGCCCATAACAGAGGGAAGGAAGATCAACAGGCTGATCAGTGGCAGCCCAGCAGAGAAAGCGAGGCTTGTATCAGCCATGATGTAGAGTTCCAGTATCAAGAGCAGGGTGATCGAAACGGCTTTCGATCAGCTGCAACGGTGTCTCAATCAATTCCAACCAAGGCTCGGAGAAAAAGCCAGCGAGCAGCAGGGTCAGGAGCATCATGCCTGCAACCACCCGCTCAGTCCCAGTGGTGTGGGGAATAGCACGACTACTCCCCTCCCCCGATGGGCGCGGTGTAAGGAAAGCACGCTGAAACGCCCACAGCAGGAAACCGGCGGCAACCACATTACCCAAGGCCGCTGCAACGGTAACCAAGGCACCAAACTCTTCAATGGCCGCCTCCATCATCAGATGGACCGCATCAAAACCGGGGGTACCGGGCATTCCCACGATAGAGAGGCCAGCCACTAGAAAAGTGATCCCGATAAATGGAATGCGGTCAAACAACCCGCCTAGACGGCCCAGCAGCATCGTGTTGGTACGATGGTAGACAAAGCCACTCATCAACAACAGCCCGGCACCCGCCAGTCCAAAGGTAATCGATAGCATCAGGCCACCTTGAAGGCCGAGCAGATTGAGGGTAAAGAGGCCAATCACCAACACACTGGTGTGACTCACCACGGCATAGGCGAGCAGCCTGCGTAAATTCATCTGTTGTAGTGCCAACACTGCCGCGTAGAAGATACCGGCAGCAGCAAAGGCGACCACATACTGATGCCACTGCATCACAACCTCTGGCATTAACGGAAAAACAAAGCGCAACAGCCCATAAATCCCAACTTTAATACCGATCAAAAGTACCGGTGCCAGCGCCACGCTACCATGCTCTGCTACAACCGGTAGCCAGCCATGGAGTGGAAACATGGGTACACGGATGGAGAGACCGTAGAAGAGGAGAAAGAACACCAGCGAGCCAATGACGGGATCGACCGGCGTTTGTATCAGCAGATGCAGATCGAAGCTCCAGCGCCCACCAGTGGCATCAACGTGGTTCCAGCCAAGCATCAAAATACCGATCAACAGTAACAGCAGGCTGGTTCCCATAAACTGTAGATAACGGGCCAGCGCAAGATCCCTGTCTGGTGCGGTTGACCACTGCCACAGCATAAAACCGGCGAGGGGTATTTCTATCATCGACAACATCAGGAACCAGAGCATATCCTGAGTAACAAACATACCCACCAGGCCGATTCGGTAATCAACAGCAGCAGCAGAAAGCGCCACTTGTAGCCCACTTTGCAACTGGCACCGTAGAGCACCAGCATCAGGCACAGCAGCGAGGTAAGCAGCAGAAAAAGGATACTGATCCCATCTACCGCCACATGGTAGTTAAGAAAAGGGAACAGTTCGAGGTGCTCGGCAAACTGCATTGCTGCGGTTGTATTGTCATATTGCAGATAGACAAAAAAGACCAGCAGCACCTCTGCAACAGTAAAAATTATGCCCACGGGGAAGAGAAATGGCTGATGACGGCGCATCATGGCGACCACCGCCATGCCCGCCAAAGGCAATAGCTGCAGCAGCGCCAACAGCGGTAATGGCTGATTAGCAGCCCACTCTATTTCGTTAATGCCTACCATTAGAGAATCACCACAATCGTCGCCATAACTATCAGCAGCAGATAGCGCGGCCGACTGAGCAGGTGATCGATCAGCTGTAGATAACCACCGACCAGACCCAGCAATTTCATTAGTCCTTCACCGCCACCTTTGAGAATCAGGTGCTCCTCAAACCAGTGCAGGGCCGATGCTACCCGCTCCATCAAAACACCGGCGACACCACGCCCTTGCCCAATAGCACCATCGGATACCCCTCCTTGTCGGCGACGCTGTTCCCACTCGCTCAGTGTCGATACTGTGCTGCCCTGGGTTGGCATACCAAGCAACCGGGTAACTACCTGCTCATCAAAATTATCGCTATCGCGAGAGAGGGAGTTGGTCGGCTTTACCAGCAACCAATCAATCAGATGATCGAGCCAGAAACGCTGCAGGACGGCAATATAGAGACGGTTGTGGCGACGCAGCCAAGCCGCCGCCGGACGGGCTGGACGATTCACCAGATGCAGTAGCGCCGGTGCTTGAAGGAACTGGTAAGCACGCCAGATAGCATGTATTACCAGATGCCAGGCGGCCAGCTCAAACCAGCCGAGCCCACAGGCGAGGAACATCAGCCCCACTTGGCCGGTGCTTGAAAAGATCAGGGCACTCTTAATATCTGTCTGTACCAGTGAACCGAGATAACCATAGAGCGCCGTCAGCAAACCAAGCAGCTGCATTATCAGCAACAGTCCCGGCGCCTCCTGGAACAGCGGCTCCAGACGAATAACCAGAAAGATTCCGGCGTGGCTCATCAGTGAGCCGTAGAAGATGGCGCTTGAGGGGGTAGGGCCTTCCAGGGCACGGGCGATCCACGGAGAGAAAGGGAGTTGTGCCGATTTAGCCAGTGCCGCCACCAAGAAGGCTGCGGCCAGTATATCCGCCTGAATAGTTGAGAGCTCGGCACTACCGGCAAAGAGCCTCTCCCACTCGACACTGCCAAACCAACTGAAGGAGAGGGCGATAGCACTGATCAGGGCGGCATCACCAATGCGATTGGTGACAAAGGCACGGGTGGCATTGGCGGTGGCGGTGGGGCGATCAAAGGCGTAGGCGATCAGTAGATAGGAGCTGACACCTGCCAATTCCCAGCCGACAAAGAGAAGTGTCGCACTCCCCGCCATAACAATCAGCAGCATACCGCCGACAAACAGGTTCATGATAAGAAAAAAGCGCTGAAACCCCGCCTCGCGGTGCATATAGTTGACTGAGAAGCGCAACATCAATAGCGAGATCAGGGCCACCAATGAGGTCATCACCAGACCAAAGAGATCAAGGTGAAAACTGATTCGCAGCTGATAGTTGCCGCTGGCAAACCAACGAGCCAGATCGATCTGGCCGGGGGCGCTCCACGCTATAAGTGCGCCTATATCGAGCAGCAACACCAACAACAGCGCAACAGAGACCGCAGCAACAGAGAGCCGAGCGGTGACTCTCTCCCCTCTTTCGCCACGATTTGAGCCATGGATGTAACCGATCACAATCAGCAACGCCGCAACAAGCGGCAGCAGGGGTATCAACCAGACAATTGACTCAACCATGGGAGACCGCCTTCTCAATCCGCGCCGATGTCAGCGGCTCACTGTGGCCGTTGTACCACTGCTTGGATGAATTTACCCGAGGTAAGGGGGAGACCTTGCCCTGCCAGGGAACAAAGCCCTGGTCCGGTTTAAACAGGGTGATCTCCCCGGTCTCCGGATCCATCGCCGAAACCAGCAGCCAGCCGTTACCTATCAGCTCCTGTAGCGGCGGCTGTCGGGTATATATTTTTGTCAGCATCTCGACCGATGCTTCCACCACCACCTGCAGACGCATCGCCTCATGGATCTCAATCATCTGTTTCGGCAGGCCGGTGCGCAGGTCACTGCCCGCACCATCCATCACACCGAACAGACCGGTAATATTGTGGGTGACTTTGGAACCACAACCGTAGTTATCGTTATCCACGGTGGAGAAGTAGTACTCCAGGTTGATACCCGCACCTACCGGGCCATTGGCGAGCAGCAGCCGCTCCAGTACATCGCCGGTGGGGTCGGTCTTGTAGTCGTAGGAGATAAAGAATACCCGCCGGTCGTAGAAAGTACCCCGACTCATGGTGCGACGACCGATAACAGCCGCGGCATTAGTGGCATGCCCAAGTTCAGGACGAGCCTGGCTAAAGTCGTAGGCACGCGCCGTAATATGTTTCAGTGCCTGAGCATTGGTTGGATTATCCGGGGCTGAGGCGAGGCGGCGGCAACGCTCGTGGGCGTGACGCGCACTGGCCTCTGCCAAAGCCTGTTGCAGCTGATCAAAATTGTCACTAAGCACCTCCGGCAGCAGGTTGAGGTCATACCACTCTATGCCTTCGGTACAGGTGTTGTGCTCTGCCGCCAAGAACCAAGTGTCATCAGGAATGGTAATACCCTGGCCTACCAGCCTTGCCCTGATCTCAGGACGATTGGCCATAGCACAGACAAGACGGGCATTGGGACCGCTGTGACGGCCACTACAGGCACCGCAGTCATAGGCGGCCAGATGAGGGTTGTTCTGGCTGCTGGAGCCGTGGGCCACAATCACCACCAGAGGAGAAAAACCCTCCACCAGACTGATATTACGCAGCAGTGCTTCCACCCGCTCAAGCTGCTCATCATCGGTAAAGCCCTGCTGAGGCTTATCCGGTGTGGGCTCTTCACCGTCATCCTCGCAGCAGAAGTCGATGCTGGTATCCGCCGTCCCATCATGTTTGATACGCAAGCGCTCGACCAGACCGGCAAAACCCAGTGGAGCGAAGACCTTACCAATAAGGGTAAAGAGCGCAACCGGTGCAGCAGCCGCGATCAGCGGCAGGGTGGCGAAGAGATGACGCCGACTCTCCTGGTGCACCCTATCGCTAAGGCGGTTACGGCTTGCCATACGTTCAAGTCGCTGCTCTCCCGCTGCCGTCTGCTCGGGTAACACCTGCTCACGCACCTCGTGAACAGGCACCATCACTACCGGGCAGAGGGCGGTCAACTTCTCATCGCCATAGCCACGCCAGAAGTGCGGAACGGCAAAGTGGGCAGCGGCGCCAAAAGTCTCAAGCGAGGGATCTATCTCTTCCAGATGACGACGGAACCCCTCTTCACGATCATCCATGCAGAAAACCAATTGAGCAGAGGGGGTTTGATCGCCAACCTCACGTCCATAGCCATCCCTAAGGGCATTTAACAGCTGATCAAGATAGTGGTTTTCGTAGGCCTGCAAGCATACCCTGCCCATTAGGTCTTCATTGAGGCGCAAAAGTGAGTCAAAAAGTGCTGAGCGCTGCTCTTCAGTCAACTGCCGCAGCGTATCGCCACAGAGCCCAAGATGCTGAGAGAGACGAAACAGCTTCCAGGCACCATCAAAAACAGTGCAGCCATCGATATGTTCTGCCATTGGCCCCTGCTGCCAGGTCCAGACCAACTGGGCCACCCGTTCCCAGCGATCATCCTCTGTCAGACGCACCTGTGAAGGGAGATCCATCAACCGCTCAGAGAGGTTGATCAGGTACTCTGGCAGGTGACTGCTAAACAGTGCGTAGCGCACCAGAAACTCAGAACGATGGTGACGAAAGTGCCAGCGGATACCATCGAGGCTAGGCTCAATCTGCCACTGATTACGAGCCAGACGTTGGCCATAAATACGCTCCAACACCAACCGTACAGCAAGGTAGTCCATCATATCGACAGACGCTTCCAACCCATCGTAACCGGGGTGGAGGTGACGCCAGAGGAACATACCTGACCAACCCGGCAACTCCAGGGAGAGGCGCTGAAGATAATTGATCCATTGCCCCTGAGGTAGGCCTAGCAGGTGCATCTCAGTGACCACAGCATCGACTGAGTCTTCTGGAAGAAAATCCAGATTATCATCCCAATCAGGCAGGTCATCGACCAGCCACGCCAGATCCTCTGCCGCCGCCTCACGCCAGTAGTGGTAGAAACCCCGCTCACGCGCCTCACCATGCCAGGAGGCCAGCCCCTGATCCAGATAACTTGCAAGATGGCGAAGCAGGGTGGGACGGATCTGCTCAAGAAGATCCTCGCCGGTAAGTTTCTGCAGCAGGCCGCGAAGAGTGATCTCTTCTCCCACCTGGGCCAGCAGTCTGTCCAGCTGCATATCCACCTCCCTATGGATGACTTGCTGCACGCCCATGGTGCCCCCTTCCCCCCGCTCCAGGGACTGCAGCATCGCTTCTGCCTGTTCTGGCGTCAGATCAACCATATGCTCTGGGTGGTCGGCAAACTCCTCAAGGCCGAGGGACTCCAGGCATGCTGTCCATATATCGGCAATGGCATCGCTTTCACTCTGCAGGCCATGCTGAGCCGCAGTTGCCAGCAGAGAGTGCCGCACCTTCTCCGGCACATCCTTCTGAAACTTACTGGTAGCGTTGAGCTCTTCAAACTGCCATTTGAGCTGACAGGTGCTGATCTTCTTTATCGGTGATAACAGTGCCACCAGATAGATGTCACGGCGGGTGACACTACCCTGAGCCGTCTCGACAATCACCTCAGCAGCATCAAGCCCCGGCTCTTGATCCAAGACCTGAACCAGATCCTGTTGTGTAATCCGCCCTTCTCGGAAAAATTTGCGAAACTGCTCCTGGGGCAGGAACCCCTTGGCACCGGTCAGCGCCTCGGCGGCACGCAAAGCTTCGAAAAAGTGCAGATGCTGGTAGCCGTGAAGGGTATTGTGATGAACAAAATCACGAATCGGAGCCTGACCGGGCAAGAGATGCTCAAAATGGGCGATGGCATCACGCAGTAGCTGGCGGATATCGGTAACTGGCGCTGTAGATTCACTCATCGAACTCACCTTCAGAACCTTGCACTGAACTGGTCTGCAAATAGATTCACAGAGGCAGACATCAGTTCAAGTGCCGGTGCTGGAACAATACCCAGCAAGAGAACGGCGGCGGCAAGCACGCCAGCAGCAGCCATTTCACTAAAACGCAGATCTTCAATATGCCGCATCTCACTGCGCACTGGCCCGGTAAAGAGCTTGCCGACAGTACGGATGGCATAGGCAGCACTGATCAACACCCCCAGCGTCAGCAGTACCGCAAAGCCGCCCCAGCGGTCGAAACCACCAATCAGTACGTGTAACTCGGCGATAAAACCGGCGGTACCGGGCAGACTCACCGTTGCCATAAAGGCGAAGGTGGTAAAAAAGGCGAAGCGAGGGGTCACCTGCACCAAGGAGCTGTAGTGGTTGATATCACGAGTACCGGTACGCTCATAAAGCAGACCGATCAGCAGGAAGAGACCACCGGCAACCAAACCATGGGCCACCATCTGCATCACCGCTCCGCTGATGCCTGCACTGTTGAGGGCGGCAATGCCGAGCAACACCACGCCCATATGGCTGATCGATGAATAGGCGATCATCGCCTTCAGATCACTCTGGCGCCAAGCCAGAAGCCCTCCGTAGACCAGACTAAATAGCGCAATAGCCGCCAGGAACCTTGCAGTATCACTACCGCTTCGGGAAGCATACCGGAGACACGGATAAGGCCGTATGAGCCCATCTTCAAGAGAACCCCTGAGAGAAGGATACTCACCGGACTGGGGGCCTGAACATGGGCCAGGGGAAGCCAGCCGTGGAGTGGAAAAATCGGCATCTTGACGCCAAAACCGACCAAAAAACCAAGAAAAATAAGTACCTGTAGATCACCCGGCAGCCCCGCCGCGCCTTCATTCATACTCGCCATAGCAAAGGAGTGACCGGCAGTGGAGTCAAATACCACCAGCAGACTGAGGAGCAAAAAGACTGAGCCCCCCATGGTGTAGAGTACAAAGTTGAGAGAGGCGATATTGCGCCCAGCACCTCCCCAACGGTCAATCAGAAAAAAGAGCGGAATCAGGGTCAATTCCCAGAAGAGGTAGAAGAGAGACCAATCCTGGGCCATAAAGACCCCCAGCATGGCCGACTCCAACAGCAGCAGCAGCAGGTAGTAGCCCTTAACCCGCTCCTTGATGCTGGTTGAGGCGATAACTGCAATCAGAGAGAGTAGCGTTGCCAGCAGCACCATGGGGTAGGAGATACCATCGATACCCAGCGCATAGGAGGTTCCCAGACGAGGGTTCCACGGCACCAACTCAGTCAGCTGCATCCCCGCCACACTGCTGTCGAAAAGTGCGAGCAGCGCCCAGGCCCATGCCAGGGCGGCCACCGAGAACAGCAGTGCAACCCGACGAATCAATAACGGATTACGTCCAGGCAGCAGGGTGATGACCACCGCACCGGAGATGGGCAGCAGCAGCAGCAACGTAAGATAAGGCATTGTGGTATCTATTCTTTTTCCCCGAAGTCTGCCGGCGCGGTATGAAGTGGACAGGGGGCGGCTGCAGCAAACTCTGCCGCATCACTCAATCCCCCTACTGTTTATGCGTCCCCGAACCGTGAGCTCTCCACGGTGAGAGCGCCTAGATCACAAAGACAACGGGCATCCAGTTACCCTGTCAAACATAAGGACGAGGGCAAATAGCGACACGGCAGAATTATCAGCATATTAGATCAGTATATTAAGATAGACCAAAACAGTTCTTTTTCATACTGAGCAAAGCTAATCCACCAATAACCCAGGTCTATTTCTTGAACTGGCTAATGGTAACTTCTCAATAACCCAGTGCAGATGGATAACTTCCAGATGGGTGCAATAACCCATCTGCACGAACTTTTTGAGAAGTTACGGCTAATGGCGCTCCAAGTGTGTGGGTCAGCAGTCAGTATGGGTAATTCAAACCTTGCAAACAATGATGATTCAAAGGCTAACCATATATAAAAACTTATGATTCCCATCAAAACTGATGCCATTCTGTTTTTGTCGGTTCGTGTTATATTCGCTCATCATTCACTTATTAACCATTTTCTGATATACGCAACAAATTGAATATTATGAGTATTTTTACTCTTTTCAGTTTTTTTCAATATCAAAACCTGAAACTCTCCCGTCCAGAGTTCACTCGAATCAAGCAAGGAGAATTACATGTCCACAAAACATCCTATCGTTGCGGTCACCGGCTCTTCAGGTGCCGGAACCACTACCGTAAAGCGCGCCTTTGAGCACATCTTTTACCGTGATGGCTTCACCCCCGCCGTTATTGAGGGCGACAGCTTTCACCGTTACGACCGCGTGGAGATGCGTGAACAGATGAAAATGGGCATGAGCCACTTTGGCCCCGAAGCCAACCGCTTCGACAAGATCGAAGCGCTATTCAAAACTTATGCCGCGAGCGGTACGGGTGACAAACGTTACTATCTGCACAGTCAGGATGAGGCCAATGAGCATAATACGCGCCTGGGCATCAACAAGAACCCCGGCGAGTTCACCCCCTGGGAGCAGATAGAGAGCGGTACCGACCTGCTATTCTACGAGGGCCTTCACGGTCTCGCCGTTAACGGCGAGGATAACGTGGCACAACACGTTGATCTGGGCGTAGGCGTTGTCCCCATCGTCAACCTGGAGTGGATTCAGAAAATTTTCCGTGACAATGCTGAACGTGGTTACAGTCAGGAGGCGATCGTAGACACCATCATGCGTCGCATGCCGGACTACATCAATCACATCACTCCGCAGTTTTCACGCACCGATATTAACTTCCAGCGCGTACCAACGGTGGACACCTCCAATCCATTCATCGCCCGCGACATCCCGACACCGGATGAGAGCTTTGTGGTGATCCGCTTTAAAGATCCAAAAAAGTTCAACACCGACTTCCCTTACCTGCTCTCCATGATCGACGGCTCATTTATGTCACGCCGCAATGTTATCGTGGTCCCTGGCGGTAAGATGGGCTTTGCCATGGAGGTCATCCTGCAGCCGATCATCGAACAGATGATGGAGGATAAAAAAGGCTGAGCCTTTTTCCGGCAGAGACAAAAAAGCTGCTCAAAGGGGTTCGCGACCTATTTTACTGACTGCTGACTGGATAGTCGTGAAAACCTCCTAATCTCCGGGATTATACAAAGTGAGCGTAACTGTTCAGCTGGGTTTGGGGTCGAGTCGATTGCCTACATGGACGTAGGTAAGATGCATGAGCTGGGAGCGGAAGCTTTGCGTCGTAAAAAAGTGCATTTTCCACCCATCTTGGCGTAATCGACTCCGACCCCAGGAGCCCAAAAATAGGATTAGCTGAATAGTTACAACTCAAGTTTCGGAGTTCAAAATCCGCAAGAAACACCGTGTTTACAAGTTTTTTGATAGCAGCCGCTTGTTTGGCATGGTTTGCAAGCACTCGTAAAAACTAAAATACCAGTTATTTCATAGCGCCCATGAAAACACAGTGTTTTTCAGAAATACCTGACCATTGTTATGTAATATCATGTAGTTACGCCTTGATTGCAGTAAATATTCGACCAACCCACCCCTAAAAGGATCAGCCGGTTAGCTTTGCTCTGAACTGACGAGGTAGCGGATAAATTGATATGTCCTTGACCGGCACACTCTGTCTGCCCGCTGGCCCCGGTTTGCCACATCTCTTGATTTTGTCGACATTGATCCAATTTGCAGCTTTGTAACAAGTACCCGAAAGGTGATCGGTATCGACAAACGTGTCGAGTAATACCGGATGAATCCGATATCGGTTGTGCCGTTCATGTGGAAGGCGGTGAGTGATCATGCCCAGGATACCGGATGCAAGATTATTTGATTTCACCCCGGGCATGATTAGAAAACTCGCATTATTATCCACCAAGGGCAAGTTGTTCTGGTGTTGTTTGTGGTTCCAGCCGATATATTGATCCCATGGAGCGATCTGCCAGGTCGCGGCACCAAAGCCGAGGGCGGCAACAATTTGCTGATCCATGGTGGCGAAGTAGCGTAGCTGTGCGCCGGGTAGCGGTTAATGGCCGCCGGTCGTCATGGCACCCATCAACCTAGAATCTGCAGTTGGACCGTGACTGGTGGGGCATACCCATTACTCGCCTTCCCCCCGCTCAGGAAGGCCATATATATCCCTGAGCGCGTCTACTACATCAGGAACCCCAAGTCCGGCCAAGCCAAAATCTTTCAATGGCAAATCAGGGTTCTCGGATATGGCATCAATAAAACACACCATATCGTTCGATACTGCCTCTGGGAGCTCAACAGTCTGGCCACGGGATATAATTTGGAACAGGCGAAAGAGATCATTCTTGTGCTTATTGACGTTCTTTGAGTCAATTTTTTTCGCCAGCCGCCTTTCGCGCACTTAAATCTAACCATGCCCTTGCTTTAAGTGGTATCAGGCACTCCTGCGTAACTACGGATACGCCGTCTATATCGGTCTTGTGCTGATGTAAAAACTGGTAGTAATCCTCATCCAGCAGGATTGCCGACGAACTCGATACATCTTCTGCTATTGGGATCGGGGTCAAATGGCCATCTTCCCCTAATACCAGGTTGTCAGGGGTTCGTGAGAACAACTCCAGCATGAAGGGATAGGTTTCATCGGCTGGCTTTTGGAAGCGGTAGAAAACCTTCTTTCCGGTGCTGCGTTCCTGAATCTCGCAGCCACCTGCCTTGATAAAGGCCCAGAACGCTTCTGCAAACTCCTTATCCAGTGCCTCTATGCAGAGCACAATGTCCAAGTCTTTGGTGGCTCGAAAGTCAACGCCAGCCTCGTTCATTACCTGGTCTGAAGCTGCGCCGCCAATCAACACTTAGTGATCGGTAAAGCCAGCGAAGTGATCCCGAAATAAGCCTAATCCTCTAATCATAGATATTGCTCCATCATCTCTTTGAGTGCCATTTCTATGCGCTCATCGGTGTCTTCCTGAAGGCTAAGAAGGAGAGAGAACGGGTCTACCAATCCATCGACTTCCAGAATCTTAGGGCCATATCGCCAGATCTGAAGCGTGCACGTACCTGGCTCCTCTATAGGAACCCTTTCCACGCCGAATTTTTCCATCTCCTTCCATGCTGCTCTGCTGACAGCATACTCCGGGTAAGCAGACTCACTCAGCATTGAACGCTTAGAGAGAGCAGTGATGCCGGCAGGCAGTACCTCCTTTCGATTCACATCATGCTCAAAAACGCGCACGGTATTGCTGATGGGGCTTCGCAAACGAGGCTGCACCTGGCTCCAAGTCTCGCCACGATTCTCTGGAAAAGAGATCAAACGCTCTCGACCGATTCGCTCGACCTTCGCGACTCGTGTTACCTCTAATTCATCCACTGCCCGGCTCATCGACATCGCGCTATACCAAAGCTGCTTGGAGAGCTCCAGTGGCGTGACTGGGTCTTGAATTCGCCCAAGTAACCAATGAATGAGAACCACCTGTGTAGCTGGGCTGTATCGCTCCACCTGAACCGGCTGTTTCCCCCCGGACCGTGGGCGTAACTCCATCCCAATAGCCGGCAAGTACATCTGCACCTTAGGGATGACAAAGGCAATCCTCTTCTCGATTAGACGCTTGCGCACGTAAGAGGGGAGATTCTGCGCAACCACACAGATCTCGTCTTGATAGATGAATGGCACCTGGCGTAGATGTTTGAGGAATTGAGCTGGCTTGAATTCGTCACTGAGGCGTAGAAAGACAGCAGTGAACCAGGTGCTTCCTACCTGCAGGCGGTATAAGGCGTATTGGCGGGCAAAGAAATAAGGTAAATCACCGCTATTCAAAGAGTTAGCGGTGATTTTCAGCCCAGTCACTTCTGACAGATAGCTCTTTAGTTCCTTTGTTAGCTGCTCCATAAGCGCCTCGATAACAGGTTTTATGCACGATAACATTGTTAGCGTTATCGTGCAATAATATGTTATCTAGTTGTTTTTACTTGAAATAATATTTTTCTCGACGCTTCCTAAAAGGCCCCTTCTGTGCCTTCCATGATATCAAGAACAGCCTTGGTTACATCGCCTTGGGGCAAGTATTTCACCCTGGCCGTCTTTTGCTTCAAATGCATATACCAGTTCGGCATCGCCATTCACGGGCAGGTTGGCGTTGTGAGTTGCCATGATCAGCTGACGTTTATTCTTCACCTTCCTGAGCATGGGAATAAGCTCACGGAACACAAAATTTGAATCGAGCTCATCCTCTGGCTGATCAATTACCAACGGCCTACCATTCTGTGCTGATCCCTGGCGGTAAGATGGGCTTTGCCATGGAAATCATCCTGCAGCCGATCATCGAACAGATGATGGAAGATAAAAAAGTCTGAGCCTTTTTCAGGCAGAGACAAAAAGGCTGCCCAAAGGGCAGCTTTTTTGTCCTCAGGCGCCCCCCCTTCTATGGGTTACTACGGAAACGACACAACGGTAGGAGCGGCGCCCCCACCAGCTCGATACAAGGCAGCTACAGAAAGAAATCAAAAAAGAGCACAAAAGCCACACTCGCCAGGAGGAGACTGATCAAAGTCACCGGCAGACCAGTGCGCAACCAGGCCCCAGAGCTGATGCCTTGCCCCCTGGATGCCACGATTTTCGGACTCTGCGATAACGATCAGATTGGCCGTGGCCCCCACCTGAACGTTATCCATCTGCACTGGGTTAGTGAGAAGTTACGGTTTTTGATGCCTGCTCTGTGAATTTGTTGACTTCATAGGTTGGAATTCCTATTAGATCGTTGGGAATGCACCTCCAGGTGGAGCTGTCACAGAAAATGTCAGGGTTAAAACGATCAGGGCTAATCCAGACAACTCTGGGGGTAGTGTTGTCAGGCTCTAGCGTTCCCCTTAATAAGGGCGATACCCACCGCAGGTCGCGAGATACATCCTAATCTGACGGCGGGCGCGGGTACGCAGAGCGGTTGCGCTACAGAAACGCGGCGGTCAAAGGGCAAATACTTGTTGATATGACTCCTGCTGAGGCGCGTAAATCGTGATGCTCTCCTTCTAGAATAAATTCTAGCGGAGGAAAGTATGGAACAAGTGAGCAGTGGCTGTATGAGCACCAGGACGGTTCGGAGGAATACATCTATTTTGATGATGGCAGGGTGACAAGCTGGAATTAGTTGCCATCTGAATATAACGTTTGTCATTTAATGTAACGCGTTGTATGGTTAACCAGTGATTAAGGACACGCAAGCGCTCTACGAGGGTGGAAACCCAAAGCGTTTCAGAGCCTTTAAAGCACAGGCTGAGCGCAAATTGCAGATGCTGGATGCGGCGGTTGAACTAACGGATTTGCGCACTCCTCCGGGAAACCATCTGGAGAAGTTATCGGGCGATAGAGCTGGGCAGTGGAGCATACGGATCAATGGTCAGTGGCGTATCTGTTTCGCATGGGACGGTGATGCGCCTAGTCGGGTAGAGATAGTTGACTACCACTAACCCACAAGGGGTATGAAGTGATTAATAAAATGAGGCCAATACATCCGGGAGAGATCTTGCGGGAGGAGTATCTGGTGCCAAAAGGAATGAGCGCCAATGCGCTGGCTATTGCGCTGCGAGTGCCTGCGCCGCGTATTAACGATGTGGTACGGAAGAAGCGTGGCGTGAGCATAGACACCTCTTTAAGGCTGGCGCGCTACTTCAGGACAACGCCTCAGTTCTGGATGAATCTGCAGACAGCCTATGACCTCAAGGTGGCTGAAATGGAGGAGGGAGAGCAGATCAAACGGGACATTACACCCTGCGCTAGTTAGCTCCTACTTATTGCCAGCGTTTAGCCGTTGACAGCAGTCTCTGCTTTCAGAATATGGGAAATGGCTTGTTCAGATGTAGCTGTTGCTCGTACGCGCATTCAGCGTTTGTCGCCAGAATACTCAAGCTCTTCTGCTGCCTCTGCGACCTGCTTTATATCGTCTGCTGTGTAGCTCTCATTTTCGTTTACCCTCCCCCTCTCACTTTTCTTCACCTCTATGATTATAGACGTGGGTGATAGATAGGAGGCTATTGGGTACTGCTAGGCAGTGGAATCATCTTGCCGTTAACCGTCAACAGGCTATCAGAGAGTGTCGCCTCGGTGACCAAGCGGTCATCTTTGTAGACCAGTACCTCCTGCTGCTGCAAACGCTCCAGTTGGCGATCTACCGCACTGTTGAGATGCTCATGCCATGCCAGATCATCCGGCAACGGCGCCCCCTCTTTCAGCTGTTCTCTAAGTTGCAGTTCGAGCTGATGTTTGAAGAGTGCCCGGTAGAGGGATTCAGGCATCTTTAGTGACACCTCCGCCACCAGCTTGCCAAGTAGTGCCATCAGATCGTTAACATCGGCGAGTTCCAGCCCCACCGGTTGGATAGAGAAGTGCCCCTCCACCAGCCCCTCTGGGGTCTGTAGGCGCAGCTGATCTATCACCAACCTGGGGCTCCTCTCCATTACCGCCTGACCACTGCCCATCAGGACCCCCATCACTGCCACCTGCCGCTCCAGTGGATTGAGCTGCTGTCGTCGAATGTCGGTAAGGGTCTGCTGCAGTTTCACCAGTATCGAAGCGGGTAATTTCTCTATGGCGATGCCTAGTTTTCCCGGCCCATAGCGCTGGCCGTCAACGATGGCCAGGTCAAAACGAGAGTCCATAGTCATAGTGACATCATCACCCACGGCAGCGCTTTTCGCCTCAAAGGCGAGACCTTCAAGCCTGATACGGTCGCCGTTCTCGCTCTCCATCACCTCAAGATGTCCTACTTCAAATAGGGCATCACCCAGCATCAGGCCTCCAATCTCCTGGTGGGTATGGGAGTCAATCTTAAGGTCCGCCAGATCCAGTTGTTTTACTCCCTCCTTCAGCAGCAGCATACCGGGTGAGGTAAAGTGGAAATCGGCCTGACTGAATGCGCTGTTGAATGCCAACTCACCCTCGGCCCCTTGAAAACGCATTTGTGGCCGCTTACCGTCCGAGGCAACCTCAGCAGGAGGTAGCTCCAGCTGGGTTTTTCCAGCGCCATCAAAAGCGATAAAGGTACGAATAAGTGCGGGATAATCGGCAGGAAAAAGAGGTTCACTATCGAGACGCAGCTTACTGTCGATCTCAGCCATGCCACCCCCGGACTCAGTCAATGGACCGTGGGTTATTTTGCTGATAAGAGAGAAACGCTGGATCCTCGACGCCCCTTTTGCAACGCCCACGACCTTCGGCACCACCAGAGCAAACTGGGTCTCGGCCTCAGAGCTGAACCAGCCCTGGTGGTAGCGGTGAGAGACAAGTTCAACGCCATGTGTCTTGATCTGATCAACCAGTGCCTGATAGTGGCTTTCCACCTGGGTGCCAACCACTCCGGGAACGGCAGAAAGGGCAGCTACCAGTATGAGAAAGAGTATGCCAAATTTTTTCATGGTACCCCTGAGGATATTCTGTCGTTAATCTCTAAGACTGATAATTAAGCCGTGAATGAACACCAATACATAAAGTCGCAGTGTAACTGTAGAGAACGATCCTTGGACAGAAGACGCTATTCCCCATCAAGTACCTGATTCACTGCATTGACAACACCCTCTAGATCAAGCCCCGCCTCTGCCAACTGCTGCTGTGCCGTAGCGTGTTCGATAAAGCGATCAGGCAGCCCCAGGTTGAGTATACGCATCTTGTGCCCAGTTGCCGCCAGACATTCGTTGACTGCCGAACCTGCACCTCCCTGTACCACATTCTCTTCCAGGGTCACCAGCAGATCGTAGCGCTCTGCCAGCTCAAGGACCAGAGCCACATCCAGTGGTTTGATAAAGCGCATATTGGCGACACCGGCCCCTAAAGTTTCCGCCGCCGCTTCTGCCACCGCCAGCATACTGCCAAAGGCGAGCAGAGCACTCGTTTGCCATGGCGACGGATCTCACCGCGCCCTATCGGCAGTACAGAAAGCTCACTGCCTGGCGCGGTACCTGGCCCGCTACCACGAGGATAGCGCACCATCGCCGGACCCTTGTGGAGGTAGGCCGTCTGCAACATCTGCCGGCACTCCAGTTCGTTGGCCGGGGCCATCACTACCATATTGGGGATACAACGAATAAAACTGAGATCGAAACTACCCGCATGGGTGGCACCGTCTGCACCCACCTGACCGGCACGGTCTACCGCAAAAGTGACGTCCAAATTCTGTAGCGCAACATCGTGAATCAGTTGATCATAAGCGCGCTGCAAGAAGCTGGAGTAGATCGCTACCACCGGCTTAACGCCATCGCATGCGAGGCCGGCAGCAAAAGTGACTGCGTGCTGTTCGGCGATACCCACATCATAGTAGCGTTCAGGGAAACGGCGTGAGTACTCAACCATCCCCGAGCCTTCACTCATGGCGGGGGTTATCGCCACCAGCCGTGAGTCTTCGGCGGCAACATCGCACAGCCAGTCACCAAACACCTGTGTATAAGTGGGGCCGGGTGCCGACTTGCCGTTCATCTTGCCGGTGTCAGGATCAAAGGGTGTGACACATGGTAGACACAGGAATCACTCTCTGCTGGAAGGTACCCCCGCCCCTTAGTGGTAATCACATGGAGCAGACGCGGCCCAGACATCTTTCTCATATTCTTCAGCGTCGCAACCAGTGTCTCCATATCGTGACCGTCCACCGGACCGATATAGTTAAACCCAAGCTCCTCAAACAGCGTTCCAGGCATCACCATGCCCTTCATATGCTCCTCCCAGCGACCCACTAAGTCACTGAGCTGGGGTAGGTTACTGAGGGCTGACTTCCCCCCCTCCCGAACGGTGGTGTAGAGCCGACCGGAAAGCGCACGCGCTAGATGATTTCTGAATGCTCCTACCGGCTGCGAGATCGACATATCGTTGTCGTTGAGAATCACCAGCAGATTAAGATCGAGATCACCCGCTTGATTGAGCGCCTCAAAGGCCATGCCGCCACCCATGGCTCCATCACCAATGACGGCAATCGTGTGGCGCTGCTCACCCCGCAGCTTGGCTGCTGCCGCCATACCCAGAGCGGCACTGATGGAGGTGCTGGAGTGGCCGACGCCAAAACTGTCGTAGTCACTCTCTTCTCGACGGGGAAAACCGGAAATACCTCCCTTCTGGCGTAGACTCGCCATATCCTGGCGACGGCCGGTCAGGATTTTGTGGGGATAGGCCTGATGACCCACATCCCAGACCAGACGGTCATGGGGGGTATTAAATATGTAGTGAAGGGCGACTGTGAGTTCTACCACACCCAAGCCGGAGGCAAAGTGCCCTCCGGTTTGAGATACCGTGGCGATAAGGAAGTCGCGCAGCTCCTCTGTCAGACGGTCAAGTTGTGACTCATCCAACCGCCGCAGGTCAGCTGGCAGATCGATACTGGCAAGGAAACTATGCTCCTGATCAGCTGCAATGCTGCTGTGCTCGTTCTGCTGTGACATCGTCTATCCAGTATTGTCTGATAAAACCGGTCAGCCAGGAGCCTGCCCAAGAACGTTCACTTTAACGAGTAAAATCCACTTTGAGTCACTTTTTACTCATTTAACGCAAAAAGTCACTCTTAATTCAATGAAAATGAGCGGAAAAGTGGGCCAAAATAGCATTTCCGCTGCAGGCACTCTATTCTCAGACAGGCTCCTAAGAGACCCGCCCTCCCGGCTAGGGAGTAAAAACGGATCATTTTACCTGCCATGGGCCCTGCCCTGCTATCTCTTTTTTAGTGCCACGGGGATATTGGCACTCTTATCCAGAGAATCACCCAGCAGAAAGTCTTTGAAAGCCTGCCCTGAGGGAGAGAGTCGCTTGCCATGGCGGTGGACTACGTACCACCTGCGTCTTAGTGGGAAGTCTTCCACATTCAGTATCGCCAGTCGGCCCAACTCCACTTCCAGCTCAATAGTGTGAGTGGAAACAACGCCCAGACCAAGCCCCGCACGGACAGCCTGCTTGATCGCCTCATTGCGAGTCATCTGCATGCCTTTGTTGATCTCGAAGCATCGATCCGAGAAGAAACGTTCCATCGCCAAGCGGGTACCTGAGCCCTCCTCCCGCATCAGAAAGTCTCCTCTGACAGACGACTCATGCTCACCTTTTTTTCACCCACCATGGATATCCGGTGGGCAATCACCACCAGAGGATTATCCATAAAGGCTCGGAATCCAGCTCGAT
>MOXH01000019.1_pt1 | contig 32733 bp, 43 predicted proteins | sample 1471181 | NCBI WGS metagenome assembly MOXH01 (sample SAMN05806436, study PRJNA327811) | mollusc metagenome | isolation source: Phylotype A (SB4) bacterial symbionts from gill | host: Thyasira cf. gouldii | place: Canada: Bonne Bay, Newfoundland | collected 2010-05-07
GGCTACAAGAGCGCTGAAAGCATTCGTTATAATGAGCGCGGCACCGTTGAACGGGTTAATGGTCGCCTTAAAGATGAATTCGGTGGTCGCGTGGTGCGGGTAAAGGGCCACACCAAGGTGATGGCACACCTGATGTTTGGCATCATCGCGCTGACCGTTGATCAGTTGATGAAATTTGTAGAGTGAAATCGACCTTTCTCGCCTGCCATATTGCCAATTACCACGAGAAAGTGGGCAGAGAACGGGCACTTTTGTGCAGCTATCCAGAAAAAGTACAAAAAATGGACAATGTTATGGACCCACCTTAATAGCAGGTGAGTAATTGGGAATTAATCGCATCATCAAGGTGCGCGGTACTCTATACAGCATTACATGCTATGAGTTTTGAAAACGGCTCTACGGTTTTAATTTTTTCTGCCAGGTCCCGAAGTGGGATTATACGAAGGTTTTTTACTGCTGCATTATGTGCTGAGAATTTGCTTTATGGGCAGGCGCTGTACTCTAAGAATTGTTACCTGACGATTGCAGGACTTTTTTTGTCAGCTCAAATATCCCACAGCCAAAAGTGCAGTTATAGTTACACTCTACCCCAACCCTCTCGATTCCTGCATCAGGATAAAAGTCACCTTTGTCATCTACGTAGGAGAATGCATCAACTTCAAACCTGTCTGAAACCAGCTTCAGTAGAAATACCATATCGAATACTCGATGGGCATCAAACTCTATCCTCATTGGCCCGATGGGTACTGAGAGATAAAGCTTACCCCCTGGCCTAAGTATACGATAAAGATTGTTGAATCCATCCAGATAACCATCATAGTTCACTGGATCACCGTACCGGCCTAAACCAAAGTGTTCTAATGCATGAAGAGAGGATAATGAATCTGCGGACTCGACAAGAGCTGGGGCCAGATCACCCATAATATTGCATTGAGAAAATGATACATTGGGGATTTTACCGGTGAGTGGCCGGATGTCCAGAATCGTAATCTTCCTAAAAGAGGCTACGTGCGCAATAAAACCATCCACTCTGGAGCCAACATCCAGATGCTTGTCAGGTTTCTCTTCAAATATACGTTTAGCAACGTGTAGATCCTGATGAAAATAGTGCCCTTTTGCAGTACCACTTGACTGATATCGATCATCAAGACAGGGGTAGGATTTCCCCATTTTAAAGGGGGTCTTTGCCAATTTCTCCTGTTTCAGTAACTCTCGCCTGTTCGCCCGATAGACTGATAGGCTACGCATTCGTTGAAAAAATCGACTCATACTTGACTCTCTCTAAGATTCATAATGCCATGCCCAGCATTGACGATAACCGCCATTATCGTGAATAAAACAGTATTGGTTATTTTGCTATCTGTAATTGAGTGATCAAATAGGTACTCAACCAGAATAGCGGTAAATAGCGCCATCAAGAAAGAACCCAGCAATCTGTCTTGATTGAGTACTTGCACACTTGCCATAAAGACTGAGAAAAAAAAGTATCGAAAACAGCCCCCAAACCAGCTATCCCGAGAAAAAGCAGTATCTCCATTACAATATTGTGAGGCATACCAACATACGGCCCTCCCAGTACAGCAAAACTATTGAGTCCATAACCGAAGCTAGGTGATAAAAGAAACGTCTCAAAAGAGAATAACCAAAGATGAATTCTGACGGGAAACTGCCCCGTCACAAGCGTGTTGAATCGGGACAAAACAGAGTTATCATAGCTGATATACCAGGCCGCTATTGCCATAAAGACTGCAATAGCCACAAGACTTCGTATATTCAACCGTCTGAAATTTAGAGCCACCAGAGCCAGTATAAAGAAAACTGAGGCCACCCAGGACGAACGGGATCCGGTATGAAGCAGCACATAGCCACTAACACCAATAAGCAGGCCAACAGCAATAATAGCCCACGGCCTCGCCCCCTCTTGTACAGTAGCAGCAAGGTAATAGATCAATATGCTCACATTAACGAAAAGAAGAAAGCCAAGGGCATTTTGTGAAAATGTAGCTGCTATTAGCTTGTCTCCAACTATCTCTCTACCTACAAAAAAAGTCATGGCCAGTATACTGCTGATAGATCCCATCCAAGGCCTGAATGCTGAACGACGCAACAAGTAACCACAAAATGAACTTCCCACTAACCACCCGCTCTTTGAGTAGATACAAACACAGCAAAGAAGAGAAATTACGTATCTAAACGCAAACTTTAGCAGCAACTCCCATCGCTCCCCCCCCCCTCAACACCAAAGTAATTGGAAATGGCCATAGATAAAATGATGAGGGCGAACAACACAGAGAATCTAATGTTCTCCTGAAATATTTGGTAATTTCCGCCCCTTACAACCGCAAAAAGAAAAAGAAGAGCAAAAAGCCCATAACTAATCTGATAGATCGCATTCTTTAAGGGGAGGGAGAGTATCACCAGTGAGAACAGTACTTGCAGGACCCGATGCTGCATAGAGAAATCATTCATTAATCGCATAATATCAAGCTACTAACTCATCCATATATCACTAACGCCGCATCATTTGTCGACATGACCAAGCCCCTTAAACTCCACAGTGTTAAGGCCACTGGCGGCATCCCTTTTTTATCCATAGTGACTACCTTAGGCGCTGATAATAGTACCAGCTCACACAAGTCGCTGCCTCTTCAATCATCTCAAACTACAGGTTCCCCCTCAAAACAGGGCAATCAACACTTGGCATCACCACCCCAGATGGGTAGGATAGCTGCTCAAAGATATTTCCTCTTTTCCATCAACCGGTTATTACCGAATTTCACGCCATATTCGATGTCGACCTACAGACAGTACAGCCGCCTCCTCCAACATGTTCGCCCCCACTGGAAGACCTTTCTTGTCTCCATACTCGGCACCGTAGTGCTGGCCGCCACCCAGCCAGCCATGCCCTATCTGATGAAGCCGCTGCTCGATGGCAGCTTTGTCGATAAAGACCCTACCATGATCACGCTCATTCCGCTGCTGCTGATGGCTTTGGCGGCAATCCAGGGGATTGCCACCCTGGTTAGTAACGTCGCCATGGAGTCGGTGGCAACCAAGGTTGTGTTTAACCTTCGTGAGCTGATGCTACAACAGCTACTGGTCCTTCCTGCGCGCTTCTACGATAACAGTACCACCGGCGTGTACTCTCTAAGGTCACCTATGACGTCGAGCAGTTGACCAGCTCTGCCTCCAATGTCCTAGTGACACTGGTGCGTGATTCCCTCTCAATTCTCGGCCTGCTAGCATTGATGCTCTATCTCAACTGGCAACTCACCCTAATCGCCTTTGTCCTGATGCCTGCCGTCGCTTTCTTTGTCCGCGCAGTCAGCAAACGCCTACGCCGGATCAGCAAGACCCTACAGCAAAAGATGGGAGAAATGACCCACGTTCTTGAGGAAGTAATCACAGGTAGCCGTGTGATCAAGTTATTTGGAGGTCAGCAGCAGGAGCAGCAACGCTTCTTCAACGCTGCCAATCGTGTGCGTCAGTTCAAAATGAAGAGCATCATCGCCCATACCACCAGTGTTCAGATCAATCAGCTGATAGCCATATCCGGCCTCGCGCTGATGGCCTATCTGGCCGCCCAACAGTCCGCATCAGGGGGCTTCACTGTGGGTGAGTTCGTCGCCTTTTTGGTGCCATGGCGATGATTCTCTCACCCCTAAAGAAGCTCACCAGCATCAATAACGAACTACAAAGGGGTCTGGCGGCGGCAGACAGTGTATTCGAGCTACTGGATCAGGCACCTGAAGAGGACTGCGGCACCACGCCACTGGAAACGCCACAAGGCAGATTAGAGTGGCGCAACATCTCATTTCGCTACGGAGATGAGTCTGATCCCGCCCTCAAGGAGATCCAGCTTACCGCCCAACCTGGAGAGAACATTGCTCTTGTAGGCCCATCAGGCAGCGGCAAAACCACCTTGGCGGCGCTGATACCGGCATTCTACCGCCCCACCAGCGGCACTATCCTGATTAACAACACCGATATCAACGATGTGCCACTCAAAGCCTTGCGCAATCATGTTTCCCTGGTCTCACAGGATGTCTTTCTCTTCAACGATAGCGTCCGAGCCAACATCGCCTATGGCAGTTGTAGCTCCGCCAGTGATGAGGAGGTGATTGCCGCAGCCAAGGCGGCCAACGCCTATGGATTTATTCAGCAGATGTCGGAAGGAATAGAGACACCCATTGGCGATAATGGTGTTCGCCTCTCGGGTGGGCAACGTCAACGCCTTGCCATAGCTCGCGCACTACTGAAGGATGCCCCGATACTGATCCTCGATGAGGCCACCTCTGCCCTCGATACCGAGTCTGAGCAACTGATCCAGGAGGCGATGGAGCGCCTGAGTCGCGGCAGAACCACTATCACCATTGCCCACCGCCTCTCCACTATCGAATCGGCGGACCGGATTATTGTTCTCGACCAGGGCAGCATCGTTGAAAGTGGCACTCACCAGGAACTGCTCGCCCACAACGGCATATACAGCAAGCTGTACCAGATACAGTTTGCTATAGAAAAGTGAACATGCCGACTAAAGGCAGAACTGATCGCATGAGTGCCGATCTTATTGCCCCTAAGTACTGGCTAGGCTGGATCGGTCTGGGCCTGCTGCGACTGATCCATACTCTCCCCTACAACAGCCAACTCACCCTTGGCCAGCTGTTGGGCCGCACTTTTGGAAAACTTGCAGGGCGCAGGGCACGAATAGCCCGACTTAACCTGAAGCTCTGCTTTCCCGAACTGGAGGAGCAGAAACGTAACGCCATTCTCAAGCAGCACCTCGAGGCGATGGGCATGGCCATTATCGAAAGTGCCATGAGCTGGTGGGGTAGCGACCGAAGAATACAGTCTTTGGCTGAGATCAAGGGAATGGAGCATCTACAACAGGCCCTGGATAGCGGCAAAGGGGTCATTCTGCTCACCGGCCACCTCACCTCCATGGAGCTGGCCGGTCACATCCTCAGTTCCCATCTACGGATAGGGGCCATGTATCGACCGATGAAGAACAAGTTGATGGAACACATTGTCGGCAAGGCAAGACGCAGACGACTATCACCGCTCTTTCCCCGGGATGAGATACGCACCATGACAAAGGCGCTGAAGGAGGGGAGTGCTATCTGGTACGGTTATGACCAGAATTACGGCGGCAGCCACAGCCTCTTTGTTCCTTTTTTCGGCGTGCCGGCATCCACCATCACCACCACCTCACGATTCGCCAAGATGGGCAGTGCCGTCGTTATTCCCTTTTTCCCCTTTCGCAATAGTGATGGCCGCTATCGAATAGAGATCCACCCTCCTCTGGAGGCTTTTCCGTCAGGGGACTTGGAAGCAGATACCTTGCGACTCAACACCATGTTAGAAGAAGCCATCCGCCGGGCACCTGAGCAGTACCTGTGGATTCACCGGCGCTTCAAAACACGCCCACCGGGGCACGATCCGGTATACTAGCCTCAAACAGACAACCGTACAGACCTACCACACAAATCTCTATGCGTATTGCCCAGATCACTGCCGACTTTGCACCCAACATCGGAGGCGTTGCCTCTCACGTCATCGAGCTGGGTCAGGCCCAGGCACAACTGGGGGAGGAGGTACACGTCGTCACCCGCCCCCTCGGTGATATGCGCTCAAAAAAGGAGCGTTGGCAGGGGATGACAGTCTACCGCCCCAATCTGCCCCGGCCCAAACCGTTCTATGACTGGATGCTGGCACGTTGGTTGCGTGGATTCTGCGCCACTGTCAAGCCGGACATCGTACATGTCCATGGCCTGCGCCCGCTGGAAGCAACACGCAACCTACCCTGCCCGGTACTCTTTACCAACCACACCTCCGGTATTTGATGAAGATCGAAAAGGGACAGAGCGAGCGTAATCGCCTGGCCCGGCAACTCGCCCACATCAGCCATGTGCTCGCCCCCAGCCAGGAGCTGTGCGATGCCACCGCCCTGGTAGGCTATCAAGGCCCTATCGATTTCATTCCCAACGGCGTCGATACCGACCGCTTTGCTCCGGGAAAGAGTCCGATACGAGAGGAGCTGGGAATTAGCGAAGAAGAGGTGATCATTCTACTGGCGCGCCGACTGGTAGAAAAGAATGGTGTCACTGTATTTGCCGAGGCGGTGGCCGCACTAAAAGAGCTGCCAGTGCGCCTGCTCTTTGCCGGTGATGGTGATGAGCGCAACAAGGTGGAACAGATTCTCCGTGACAACGGCATGTTCGACCAGAGCATCTTCCTCGGTGGTGTACCCAACCCTCAGATGCCCGATATCTACCGCGCCGCCGATATATCCGTCCTTCCCTCCTTTATGGAGGCGACCAGCATCACCGGCCTGGAGTCGATGGCCTGCGGCATCCCACTGGTCGGGACAACGGTCGGTGGCATTCCCACCCTGATCAACGACAAAGAGACCGGCCTACTGGTACCCCCCGGCGACCCTACAACACTGGGGGAGACCCTTGGCACAGCTGGTCGAAAATCCCGACCTGCGCAAAGAGATGGGGGCAGCAGCACGCAGTCGTGCAGAGAATGAGTTCTCCTGGCGTGGTATCGCCTCCCGCACCCTGGATATCTACCGTCAACACCTGGAAGAACACCCATGAAACAGATCCTTGTAGCCTTCGGCACCCGCCCCGAAGCGATCAAGATGGCACCGATAATCCTGGCACTAAAAGCTCACCCCCGGTTACACCCGATCATCTGCGTCACAGCCCAGCACCGCCAGATGCTCGATCAGGTACTGGCGCTGTTCAACATCGTACCCGACTACGATCTTGACCTGATGCGCCCCGGCCAGGATCTGGCTGGCCTCAGTGCACGCATTCTCGAACAGATGTCGCCCATCCTGAAAGAGTGCAGACCTGACGCCGTACTGGTACAGGGGGATACCACCACAGTTCTTTGTGCCGCCCTCTCTGCTTTCTATCAGCAGATTCCAGTAGGACACGTCGAGGCGGGGCTGCGCACAGGCGACCTCAGCTCCCCCTTTCCAGAGGAGGCCAACCGGGTGCTGGCCACCCGCCTCTCTCGCTGGCACTTTGCTCCCACCCCCCTCAACCGCGACAATCTGATCAGAGACAATGTGGCGGTTGGGGCGATTTATGAGACTGGCAACACCGTCATTGATGCCCTGCTATGGGTGCGTGAACGAATCAGCCACAATCTCCCTGCTGAAGTAAAAGATATCCTCGAAAACCTGAAAGAGCGCTTCATCCTCGTCACCGGCCACCGCCGAGAGAGCTTCGGTGCCGGATTTGAGAATATCTGCAGAGCCCTGGTGACCCTGGCAGCCCGCCACCCTGAAGTGGATATCGTCTACCCAGTCCACCTCAATCCCAACGTTCAAGAACCGGTACAGCGACTGCTTGGTGAATACGACAATATTCACCTCATCGAACCACAGGGTTATGAGGCGTTCGTCGCCTTGATGGACCGCTCCCACCTAATCCTCACCGACTCCGGCGGCGTACAGGAGGAGGCACCCTCGCTGGGAAAGCCGGTGTTGGTGATGCGCGATAAAACAGAACGCACCGAGGGGCTGGCTGGAGGCGTCAGACTGGTCGGCACCGACAGCGAGATGATCGTTAGCGAGACAGAACGTCTGCTCAGTGACGCTGACCACTACTACGCCATGGCCACGGCAAAGAATCCCTACGGTGATGGCACTGCCGCCCGACGCATCATCAACATACTTGCAGACGAATTAGCCCCTATCGAACGCACCTGAAAACAGGATCAGACATGCGCGTACTCCATGCAGCCAACTTCAGCACAAAGAAATACGGTGCTGTCTTCTACGCCACAGACCGCAAGCTATCCAACGGTTTCACCCGCAATGGCCACTTTGTCTATGAGTTCAGTGACCGGGATATCGCCCGCCAGGAGAATATCTTAGGCTCAAAAAAACTGGGACGGAAAAAGCTCAACCTCTGCCTGCTCAAGGCACTGAGAAATATCCGGCCTGAACTGCTGTTACTCGGCCACACCGATCTCATTTTTGAGGAGACCTTGGATGAAGCACGACGCCTGCTTCCAGACCTACGCATCGCCCAGTGGTTTGTCGACCCCCTGTTCGAACCCTGGACCCAAGAGCACCTCAAACAGCGGCTACCCCATCTCGATAGCTTCTTCTGTACCAGCGCCGGTGATGCCCTCACCCCTTACCGCACCATCAATAGAAACTGCTTCTACCTGCCCAATCCGGTGGATCCCTCCATTGAGTCCCTGCGCAACGATGAGAAGGAGCTGTTCGATATAGACCTTATATACTGCGGTATCGACTACAAAGACCCCCTGCGCAGCCAACTGCTCAACGGCCTCAATGACAATCTGCAGGAGGTGCGCTTCCGCCTCTATGGATCACTGGGAAATCCACCGGTATTTGGTGCCGACTATCTCGATCTGCTGGCAAAATCGAAGATGGGACTCAACCTCAGTCGCCGCGACAACATCCCCTACTACTCTTCCGACCGTATCGCCCAACTCAGCGGTAACGGCCTGCTGGTCTTTATCCCGGAGACACCCGGGTTCCGCGAGCTCTATACAGATGAAGAGGTGGTCTATTTTCAGGGAGGGGAAGATCTGCAAGAGAAGGTAGTTCACTACCAGCACAACGACAGTGAGCGCAGACAGATTGCCCGCCGTGGCCGAGAGAAGGCCCACAGTAGTTTCAACACTACTCGTGTTGCCCAATTCATAACCGAAGCGACCTTTAGTCTAAAGTACAGTGAAAATTACGAGTGGGCAGAAGCCTGATCAGGGCACCTCCCATAAAAACACCACACTATACCCAGCAGGCACTACCGCAATCATCTGTTATACTTGCTTTTAAAATACAAGTATGTTTACACAGAAAGCAAGGCTAACTGATTGTTTAATATCTAAATTAACCCATGAAAATACCCGCATCACCGCCAGAATATGAAGGTATTCTCCAGACTGTTATGGAGGATGCAGGGCAATTTATGCACATAATGCAGAATACAAGCCCGGTTGATCAGAAAGGCCGCTATCTGCACTGGGACAAGCTACGCCACCTCTCCCCGCCAGAGGACCTAAGTAGCGAAGCCTGGTGGCTCCGCATCAAAATAGCACGCAAAAACCTGTTTCAGCCACTCCCGCTGGGGGATAAGCAGGACAATCTCATGCAGTTCGCCATACCGGACCGGATACTACGTGAACTTCATTGGCTAGATCGCCATGCCGCTGGAACCATTCAATCCAGTGATGCCATCACTAATTCACAGATGCGCGACACCTATCTCATACGATCACTGATTGAAGAGGCCATCAACTCCAGCCAGCTTGAGGGAGCTTCCACCACTCGCGATGCCGCCAAGGAGATGATTCGCCAGGATCGCCACCCTAAAGATAAAAGCGAGCAGATGATTCTGAACAACTACCTCGCTATGCAGTTTATCGGTGAAATTAAGGATGAGAATCTAACTCCTTCCGTGGTATTTGAGCTACATCGGTTACTGACCCACCGCACCCTTGACGAAAGTGCGGTGGGAAGATTCCGCTCCCCGTCAGATGAGATATACGTAGTGGATAATGCAACCCAGGAGTACCTGCACATACCCCCCACTGCTGAGCAGCTCCCAGAGCGCATGCAACAGCTGTGTGATTTTGCCAACCAAGAGAGTAATTCTGAATCAGGAGTCACCTTTCTACATCCAGTGATTAGGGCTATCGTACTGCACTTTATGCTGGCCTATGATCACCCATTTTGCGATGGTAATGGTCGCACTGCACGCGCCCTGTTTTACTGGGCCATGGCCAAACAGGGCTACTGGCTGATGGAGTTCATTTCGATCTCACGCATCATCAAACAGGCACCAGCGCAATACAGCAAAGCATTTCTTTATACCGAAACCGATGAAAATGATCTGACCTACTTTCTGATTCACCAAATGGAGGTAATCCACCAGGCTGTTGACGCACTACACATCTTCCTTGACCAGAAGATGCAGGAGATCAATGAGGCAGAGCGCATGCTAACCAACAATGCCCGGTTGCGAGGAAAGCTTAATTTCCGGCAATTGGCTCTGCTGCGCCATGCCCTTAAACACCCACGGTTCAGTTATGTAGTGCAGGAGCACCAAAAATCTCATGGCATCTCTTACGATGTTGCGCGCAAAGACCTACTACAGATGGCCGATAAACTGAAGTTACTGGTAAAGACAAAGCAGGGAAAGCAGTACTATTTTGTTGTACCTAACGACCTCGAGCAGCGGTTAAAAAGCTGACAATTAAAATCTAACACGACCTCTCGACACTCTTCTGTAAATACTTTTCCAGCATCTTCGCGCTCTTGAGAAAACGCGAGTAGGCATGACTCACTGCCAGGACAAAACCGTAAATCCCACCAGTGAAGTGCCGCTTGAAAAAGTAGGACTTGATAAAATCGAAGGGAAAAGCGAACAGTAGGTGCAATACCAACACCCAGTAAGGCTTAAGCCACTGCTCATCTGCCTGCAAACTGGTATAGCGGTTGAATTTATCGGCATAGCGGGCAAGGGGCCTTCTCTGCGTATGCCGGATGGTGACTCCTATCCGGATACCCCGCAACCTTCCTCTAAATGACCCAGCTCCAGCAAGCCTTCTCTTCATTCCAGAAATCACCTTGCACCTCATCTCACACCCATGCGCGTCACAGTTACGCCGACCTCCGCGCAGACAAAGGATCAGATAATCTGAGCACAAGTGGGTCTGTTTTCTTTAGCGGCAAGGGACAAAATCGAAGATGGGACTCAACCTCAGTCGTCGCGACAACATCCCTACTACTCTTCCGACCGTATCGCCCAACTCAGCGGTAACGGCTTGCTGGTCTTTATCCCGGAGACACCCGGGTTCCGCGAGCTCTATACAGATGAAGAGGTGGTCTATTTTCAGGGAGGGAAAGATCTGCAAAAGAAGGTAGTTCACTACCAGCACAACGACAGTGAGCGCAGACAGATTGCCCGCCGCGGCCGAGAAAAGGCCCACAGTAGTTTCAACACTACTCGTGTTGCCCAATTCATAACCGAGGCGACCTTTAGTCTAAAGTACAGTGAAAATTACGAGTGGGCAGAAGCCTGAGACCGATATGTAGAGGCAAACTTGTCTGCGATAAAGCTATAAACAGGCCCTACCCAATCACCCCCAACAAAGTGGCCCAGCGCTGTGCCAGGTGTGTTGGCTCAGCGCCTTCACCCTACCCGCCAGACCGATAGCAACCGCCTCTTCAGGATGTGCCCGGTAGTAGCGGACGATCTCCTGCAACTCCTTCTTGTCTCGATAGAAGAGAATCTCTTCCCCGGGTACGAAGTAGTGAGCCAGCTCATCATTATAGGTGGTGAGATAGGCGCAGCCGGTCATCGGCACTTCAAAGTCACGCCCCTTCATCCCCACTTCCAGGGTCTTGCCGATAAAGCCGAAGCCGATGGTCAGCAGGGAGCGGCTATAGAGTGTCAGCATCTCATCAAGGCTCACAGGCCCGCAGGCCAATTCACTCCGCGCTTCTCCACCTCCACACCCGTCGCTTCCAGAGAAGCGATCCACTCATCTCGCTCACCGTAGTTCTGACCAATAAAGCTTACCATCACACTCCGGCCTGCCTCTGGCTCCAGGGAGGCAAAGACAGTAGCATTACCACCAGAGGGCAGAAACAGAGGGTTGGCACCAATAGCCACATACTTACCGACATTACTGCTGCTTTGAGCTGAAACACATAGATCGAAGATGGGGGCGATCTCCGCACTGCCGGTATAGACCCCATGTTTTTTTGAATTCCAGAACTTACGGCTGTCATCAAAATCATAATTGACCGTAACTATACCCAACCTGCCGATCCTATCGATCACCTGCCGTGATACCCAGCGACCTGAGAGGTAGGAGAAGAAGATATCCAGAGGCATCTGTCTATGGGCCTCCTCAACCCGCCGAAACAGCGCCTCTCCAAACGCATCACGACCATCAGAAAACCAGTCGCTGGCATTCTGATCAAACTGCTCGCCCCAGTCGTAGTGAACCACATCAGCGATACCACGCCAGGAATCTACCAGCCCGGCCTGCTCCCAATTGCTATTCTTTACCGCAATAAAGACCCGGGGCTTCTCAGGCAATGCACCTACTTCGCCTCGCTGCCGTCGCTTCGTCAGATGCTGTTGAATACGGGCAACCTGTTGCTTCTCAGACAACTGGTGCCGTGCAATCTCCCGATCAGAGATCGGCTGGCGTATCTTGGCTAAATACTTTTTATAGAGACTCATTCATAACCCCAATCTGGAGGAGTGGAACACAGGGAGGGCAGAGTATCGCAGAGCACACAGAGGCAACCTTTGGCAAGAAGTACAGTGAAGTGTACGAGTAGGCCAATGCCTGATCCGGGCACCTCCCATAAAAACACCACACCATATTCAGCGGGCACTACCTCTCGACTCTCTTCTCTAAATGTTTCTCCAGCATCTTCGCGCTCTTGAGAAAACGCGAGTAAGCATGACTCATTGCCAGGACAAAACCGTAAATCCCACCAGTGAAGTGCCGCTTGAAAAAGTAGGCCTTGAAGAAATCGAAGGGAAAAGCGAACAGCAGACGCAATACCAACACCCAGTAGGGCTTAAGCCGCTGTTCATCTGCCTGCAAACTGGTATAGCGGTTGAATTTATCGACATAGTGGGCAACTCCAGGAGAGGAGAAGTGCAGGCAAGGGGCCTGCAGCTGCCCCACGTCACTCTCCTGCTCAGGAGTGATCGCGTCCCAGGTGGCGTGATCAGGAAAGCGCGCCACTTTACTGTCATAGAGGCGAATCACACTATTGTACTCACTCAACAACCGCGGCTGATGATGAAAAGCATAGACGGTGGTCACCTTGATGCGATACATCGGCAATGCGGGTGTTCCCGCGGCAAAGAGAGAACAGATCTCTTGCCGCAGCTCTGCACTCAACACTTCATCCGCATCCAGGTTGAGCAGCCAGCGATTACGGCACTGCTCTTCGGCAAAGCGCTTCTGCTGCCCATACCCAGGCCACTCATTAAAGAGCACCCTGGCACCCTTTGCCTCGGCAATAGCGCAGGTGTCATCAATCGACCCCGAGTCGACCAGGATCACCTCATCGGCCAACTCGTAGACGCTGTCGATCACCTCACCAATACAGCGCGCCTCATTTTTGGCAATGATAAAGAGTGAGAGTGGTAGCTTATCCATTATCGGTCGTCTAAGAGCCCGCAAGCCGCCGGTAGACTGCCAGCGTCTGCTCGAGCATCTGCGCCTTCAGGTAACGACTATTCTCTTTCGGCATAGGAGCTGCCCCTTTGGCAATCACCATCAGTTTTTCTGCTGCCGCCACCATATTACCAAGCCCCACCTTACCAAATGGATAGAGTGTCTCCATTATCTCTCCGACACCACCGTGATTATAACCCACCACCGGCACACCCAGCGACAGCGCCTCCAGTGTGGTGCGGCCAAATGATTCCGGCTTGGTGGAGAGGGACATCACTGCATCACAACGACTGAATATCTCCCGCATATCTGCACGGTGGCCGGTAAAGACAATCTCATCCTCAAGCCCCCGCTCAGTTACCGCTTGATGAATCTCCCTGGCGTAGGGTCGCCGCCGGGGGTCTTCACCACCGACGATCAGGCCACTCACCGCCAGCCCTTGCTGCTTAAGAGTGCCTACCACTTCAAGAAAATCATGATGTCCTTTCAAACGGGTCAGGCGACCTGGAAGAGCAATTACAAATCGCCCCTGGAGTTGCGGAAACTGCTCATGCCACCCGGACAGCCACTCCTGCGAAGGCTCAAAACCACGGGGAAACTCCTCAGAATCAACCCCCCGATAGATAACTTCTACAGCGCTCGGGGCGGTCTGCGGATAGTTCTCCTCAATATAGCGCCTGACGGTATCGGATACGGCAATCACCCGCTCGCCCCTAGTCATCACTGCACTGTAGGCGGAGACAGAGTGAAGACCATGTAGCGTGGTGACCAGACGTGGACGCTGGTTTGGGTTCATGCCTCGCCAAGTCAACCAGACAACCCAGGCTGGCGCTCGCGATCGGACATGAAGAATATCCACCTGCTGTTCTATGAGAAACCTGCGCAAAGGCCAGATATGGCGTAGCGTCCAGAGTGATTTGTGACCTATGTTCCAGCTGTAGTGAGTGCTGCCCTGGGACTCCAGCGTGTTCACCAGTCGACCACCCGCAGACATGACCAGCGAGCGGTGGCCAAGGCGCACCAGTTCAGCGGCCACCTCCAGGGTACCCTTTTCGACGCCACCACCCTCCAAGGATGGCAACACCTGCAGTACTGTCAGTCGCTTTTCAGCCATCGCTCATAAATCCACTTGGCACAGCGCCGCGCCTCATTAAAGGGAGTCGCCTGGTTTTCCAACGAACCACTCGCCTGCCACTGGGTAAAGGAGGTGAGTCGCCCAGCCTCCAATAACTGAGTTATACCACGGGCGACCCGTCCCGGTCGCTTTACCGGCAACTGTAGCAGCCCCACCGCCCCCCCTGCCGTCAGCGCTCATAGACCATGGAGACCGAATCTTCGGTCACCCACACTTCATCACTTACTGCCAACTGCCGGGCAACCCAATCTGGCCCCGTATCCTGCCAGGGCACCCGTATCAGATTGGCATAACCCACCTCCCTCAATGTAGAGAGAAAGGAATCCGGCGTGCGCCTGGAGGTGGTCAGTGTAAAGCAGCGATCAGGCATACCGCTGACTACTTGGTGCAGCTGTTCCAGAACCTTTGCATCATCCCAACCATAATGATTGGATACACCACCCACTAGGATCAGGCTCCGACCCTCACCGCTTGGTAATGAAGTCTGGATGGTATTAAGCACGCCCTGAGTGGTAAACAGATTAGCCCCGCTAACACGATCATGCTCAGGAGCAATGCAGAGGTCGAACAGCCGCAACGGTAGACTGGGCTTCATCAGCACCAGGGCTCGTCCACCATAGCGGCGACGTGCCGCCAGCAGGGCAAGGTGGGTGGCGTGGCCGGCACCGATAATAAGCTCCGGCGAGGGAAGTGCGGCACCGGGAGGAAATCGCCCCAACAACCCGTCAAGTAGATGCGATCCCCTTGAGGCAACAGTAATATCCAGCTGTTTCACCGGCAACAACTGTTTCAGCGCCCGACATAGGCCCAGGCTCTGATTCTCATGTCCCGGTTTGCCGTCCAGCAGCCGCCAGATGACGCATGCATTCGCTTCCGCCGGTGTTTTCACCGTGTTATCGAATCAACCTTCCAGCTCATAGCGAGCGCCGCAGTAGGGGCACTCTGCATGACCACTCTTCTTGATCGCCAGATAGACACGGGGGTGCATCTCCGCACTGCCCTCGGCTTGTGTGCCTGGACAACAGAGAGGCAAAAATGAACGGCTCACCTTGATGATTTTACCGGCAGCGGCCGGTTTTGTTGTTTCATTCATTATCATCTACCTTAGTAACGAAACACTTCAATTCTATGATACCGCTGAACTATGACCGAACAGGCTCCTAGTTTACACGTAGGTCAGCCACTCCGAATTCTCATCACGGCGACCTTCGACCTGATCAAAGTAGAGCCCCTGCAACCGTTCAGTGATGGGGCCACGACCCCCGTTACCAATGGCACGGTTATCCACTTCACGAATCGGTGTCACCTCCGCTGCCGAACCGGTAAAGAAGGCCTCGTCAGCGATATAGACCTCGTCACGGGTGATACGCTTCTCTACCACCGGAATACCCAACTCCTCCGCCAGCACGAAGAGGGTACGACGGGTGATACCATCCAGTGCCGACGAGAGATCAGGTGTATAGATCACACCATTTTTGACGACGAATATATTCTCACCAGAACCCTCCATCACAAAACCCTGAGTATCCAGGAGTATAGCCTCGTCGTAGCCATCATCCAGGGCCTCTTTCAGAGCCAGCATGGAGTTCATATAGTTGCCATTGGCCTTGGCCCGGCACATGGTGATGTTGACGTGGTGACGGGTAAACGAGGAGACGCGCACGCGGATACCGTTTTTCAGATTATCCTCACCCAGATAAGCCCCCCACTCCCAGGCCGCAACCATGGTATGCACCTGAAGATTATCGGCACGTAACCCCATACCCTCGGAACCAAGAAAGCACATCGGACGCAGGTAGGCGGAATCGAGGTTGTTCTCCCGTACGGCATCAATCTGCGCCTGGTTCAGCGTCTCTGCATCATAGGGGATTTTCATACCCAGGATATGGGCGGACTGAAACAGCCGCTCGGTATGATCCTGCAACCGGAAGATGGCGGCACCCTTATCTGTTTTATAGGCGCGCACTCCCTCAAATACCCCCATACCATAGTGGAGTGTATGAGTGAGTACATGTACCTTGGCCTCACGCCAGGGCACCATCTCGCCATCCAGCCAGATCCACCCGTCTCTATCCGCGAATGATGACATCTTATGTCTCCAGTAAAACTTAAATCTTATGTAACTATTCAGCTGGGTTTGGGGTCGGACCCTGGTGAAAACAACCCAAAAACAGGGTTAGCTGAATAGTTACAATCTTATTAAAATAATATTAGCGGCTCATCATAACCATTCCTGATTACCTATGAAACTCAGCTAAGTAAAACAGCCCGAAATGGACGTAAATAGGCGCAAATATAACGTTTTTTGCACTCTACATTGACCGAGTCCTTGCTCTGATGTTGCCCACCACCAAGGAATTCTTCATCTATTCGCATTCATATGCGTTTATTTGCGGCTATTCTACATCCCAAGAAGACAGTAATAAGCTCAATACTGGATTACTGCCATATCCACTTCTCCGTCGCCCCGCTTCTCCACCCGTATATGACCAGCACTACCATCTATATCGGTGCCGTTGACGTAGTAGACACCCTTTTTCGCATTGGGATTGACCACTTCAAACCCCATCAGCCCGGCAATAAACTCACCCAACTCATAATGAGTTGGCTTCTTCTGTGCTGCAAATGCCTGAGTCACTCTATCGTCACCGTTGATCGTGTAATAGATCATCGGCACACTCGCTACCAGGGGCTCCAGCATGGAGTGACCGTACTTGCCCCCCTCGCCCAGGAGATCAGCATGGTCAGAGGTGATCAACAGATAGGTGGCTATTGAGCTGTTGCGCTTCAGTACCTCAATTATCTGCTCGTTCACATGATCAGTAAACAGCACCGAGTTGTCATAACTGTTGACCCGTTGCTGGTGTACACTCCCCCCCTCTTCCGGGTATTTGTCGTAGCTATCGGGGTGAAACTTCCAGTAGGGACTATGGGAGCCGCGCTGATGCAGAACGATAAAATTGGACTGGGAGAGGTCGATAGTGGCCAGCTTCTCCGGCAACACTTCATCAAACTTCTCTGCTACCTCGGCCTCGATATCCTCTTTCGACATAAAGTGATCGATGTCGCTGTCACCGATATAGGTGGCAAGATTAGCGGTCTGGGCCGACAGATAGTGGGTGGTCATGCCCCGTCGCTTGGCCATGGCAAAAAGGTTGGCCTCATGACGAAACAGGTGATTGACGTTCTCCGGCTCACGCTTCAAGTTAAAGAAAGTCTGTACCGCCACCTTGGTATTAACACCACCCGCAATACCCTCCTTGTAGACCAGACTGGGATCTCTGGAGAGACGCTTCAGATAAGGTGTTGTCTCACGCTCATAGCCAAACAGACTCATATGTGACGGCGTCAGACTCTCCCCCATCACCACCACGATATTCACCGGCCCATCAAACGGCAGCTCGCGCAGTTGGTAGGGTAGAAACTCCTTTGCCGTCACTCCTTTCAGACGCTTCGGCAGATCCTTGGCGAGAAAGTAGGAGATGGCGTAGTAGGTGTTCTTGATCGAGTAGTGACGCGGATTAGGATAAAAAGTCTGCGAACTGGACGAGGTGTAGGCTTTTATCGGCAGTATCGCCAGCAGCAGAATCAGCGCCACTGAAGCGAGCGGTATAGGCTGACGGTAGGCATCGGTCTTAGCAGACAGCCAATAGACGGCAACAAGTACCGGCGCAACAATCAGCAACGGCCCTACCACCAGAGGAATCAAACCCAGCAGTGACTCGACAATCTCGCCCATATCGGTAAACAGCAATACCACTGCATGGGGAGAGATCAGGGTACCAAAGTAGCCAAAGTGGAGAAACTGGCCCAACTGCAGCAGGGCAAAAAAGATCGCCAGTCCCTTGATCACCATCAGCCGCCGGGAAGCGAGAGCGAGAAAGGTCATCAGATAGATGGCCCAGAAAACCTTATGGCCAAATACCGCTTGGTACCCCTCATTGATCAGCGGATAGAGGTGCTCCGGGAGGATGAAGAGGCAGGCAAAGAGGCCCGAGAGCACCAGATGGCGCATCAGCCCAACAACCCAGTTCAACAGGCTATGCACAGCACTTGTAAAGCTCAATCTACCCATCCCACAACCATCTATCTACGGATACGCTGAACCGATCAGCAGTCACCTAATCTGATGAAGCATCCGGCAACATCATCCCATCCCAGATCTCACTGATCATCTTCCGCTCCTCCTCCAGCAGGCCGCTATCGATCACCCCTGGCAACTCACCCAAGGCCTTTCGGTGATAGGCTCCGCGCAGTACACGATAGGTGTTGGCCAGCACTTCGGCTGTCTGCCCGGCCAGCAGTTGATGCCGTGCCAGAGAATCGAGAAGGCGGATATTATCTGTCCAATCAATAAGATCTGGGTAATCGCACGCCCACCGGAGAACCGCGTATTGAACCATAAATTCAATATCAGCGATACCACCACGCCCCTGCTTGAGATCAAATTGATCCGGTTTGCTCTTGTCCAGTGAGGTACGCATCTTCTCCCGCATCTCCCTCACTTCCTGACGCAGTTTCTCCTCATCCCGCTCACAGAGCAACACCTCCCGGCGAATCGCCTCGAACTGGCGAATCACCTCAGGATCACCCGCCACCGGCCGCGCACGCAACAACGCCTGGTGCTCCCAGGTCCAGGCATCATGCCTCTGGTAGATTGCAAAGGCGTCGAGAGAACCGACCAACAGACCAGCATTTCCATTGGGGCGCAGCCGCATATCCACTTCATAGAGCTGCCCGGATGCCATACGCGTTGTAAAGGCGTGGATCATGCGCTGACCCATACGAGCGTAGAAGAGATCATTGGATACCGGCTTCTCCCCGCCGGTCATGGCACTCGTATTACTGTTGCCGTGAAGAAAGACGAGATCGAGATCCGAGCCATAACCCAACTCCACCCCCCCAGCTTACCGTAACCGATCACCGCAAAGCCGGTCTCCTCACCGACAATACCGATGGGGCGACCGTGACGGGCAGTGAGATCACTCCAAGCCTGGGTGAGTATCTGGGAAGTGACCACTTCGGCGATCTCAGTCAGATAATCACTCACCACCATCAGCGGTATCACACCGGTAATATCGGCTGCCGCAACCCGCAGCATATTGCTCTGACAAAAGAGGCGCAGCCTCTCCATCTGCTGCTCCTGGTCATCGTCACCCACCGCCGACATCAGCGTATCCAGCTCAACCTCTAACGCCTCTTTGTGCAGTGGGGTGTAGAGACGCCGAGGATCGAGCATCTCATCAAGCAGCAGAGGGTGACGCATCACCTGCTGTGCAACCCAGGGACTGATACTACTCAGACGCACCAACTGTGAGAGAGCCAGCGGTCGCTCCACCAGCAGAGCCAAGTAGGCGGTGCGACGGGCAACGGTCTCGACCAGTCGCAACAGACGTTCAAGGGTAGCCGCCGAATTATCCGTGCCACCTACGGCCTCCAGTAACAGCGGCATCAGCTGATCCAGCTTGTCACGGCCACGGCTGGTAAGACTACGGAAAACAGAGGAGCCTTGAAACCGCTTCAGCTTCTCCAGCGCCTCCGCCGTGTTGGAATAACCGGCGGTGGCCAGCAGCTCCTCGGCTTGCTCATCATCGAGCTGCTGCTGCCATACGGCAAGTAGTGGCTTCTCATCATCTTCGCCCTCTACCTGAGGGGCGGCAAACACCTGATCGAAATGCCCCTGTACCCGCTGCCTGTGATCCTCCAAAACCTGATGAAAAGAGTCCCAGTCAGCAAAGCCCATGGCACGAGCCATACGCAACCTGCCCACTTCATCCTCTGGCAGCAAGTGAGTCTGACGATCCTGCCAAGCCTGGATTCGGTTCTCCACCAGACGAAGAAACTCATAAGCCTCCTCCAGCTCCCGCACCACAAACTCCGGCAACAGCGACTTCTCACCCAGTTGTTTCAGTACCGGCATAATGGGGCGAATCTGCAGATCGGGATCGCGACCTCCACGCACCAGCTGAAATGCCTGACCGACAAACTCAATCTCACGGATACCACCGGGGCCCAACTTGACGTTATCCTGCATCCCTTTGCGCTTGAGCTCCCTACCGATCAGCTTTTTCATATCCCTTATCGACTCAATGGCACCAAAATCGAGGTAGCGGCGGTAGACAAAGGGGCGCAACATCGCCATCAGCTCTTTACCGGCAATGACATCTCCAGCCACCACCCGCGCTTTGACCATAGCGTAGCGCTCCCACTCACGGGCATTGGAGGTGTAATAGGTCTCCATCGCATCAAAACAGAGGCCAGAGGGCCGGCCTCACCAAACGGGCGCAGACGGGTATCGACACGGAAGACAAAGCCATCCGCCGTCTGGCTATTGAGTGCTCTCACCAACTGCTGACAGAGGCGCATAAAGAACTGCTCATTGGCAATAGCACGCGGCCCATCGACCTCACCCTGCTCAGGAAAGGTGAAGATCAGGTCAATATCGGAGGAGAGATTGAGTTCCCGAGCCCCCAGCTTACCCATACCGAGGACCACCAGATACTGCTGTTCACCCTCGCAACTTCTGGGAACGCCCTGTTTCGCCACCGCCCAGCCATAAAGAATATTCAATGTCTGGTCGATACAGGCATCAGCCAGAGCGGAGAGATCCTCCAGCACCTCAGCGAGGGGGGCGCTACGGGTCAGGTCACGCCAGATGATTCGCACCATGTGGTCACGACGAAAACGGCGCAGAGTACGATGCAGCCCAGCCTCATCGCGCACCTCCAGCAGACGCTCCCCCAGCAGCCCGGCAATCTCCCCCTCACCATAGGCCCGCACCAGATCACCCTGGTGATAGAGATGAGGTAGCAGCTCCAGATCACGCAGACAGCACTGAGCAACATAGTCACTCCCCTCAAAAACGACCTTTAGAGAAGCTATGAATTCTGCATCAAATGGAGCATCCACTCCCTGCTCTGCCGCCAACTCCTGCCAGCGCAGCCACAGTTTTTCCGCCTCATCTGCCGGGTGGATTACCTGCTCCATTACTTACCTCTTGAATAACGCCGAACCAAACGTCAGATGATAGCTCTCTGGGCCCTCTGCGTCTCCTCTGTGTTCTGCTTTTCGTCTGCCACAAAAGAAAAAGCCCCGCCCAGAGTATACTGGGCAGGGCTTTGTCAGGCGCTGGTCTGCCTGGGAGGGATGATTACATCATGCCACCCATGCCGCCCATACCACCCATACCACCCATGCCACCCATATCAGGGGCACCACCACCCGCACCCGCATCGGAAGGCTCATCAGCCACCATGCACTCGGTGGTAATCATCAGACCGGCAACAGAAGCCGCATTCTGCAGTGCAGAACGAGTGACCTTAGTGGGATCCAAGATACCCATCTCGACCATATCACCGTAGGTGTCGTTGGCCGCATTGAAGCCGTAGTTACCTTCGCCGTCACTCACATTATTGACAACCACAGAAGCCTCGCCACCGGCATTGGCAACGATCTGACGCATCGGCTCCTCCATGGAGCGGGCAGCGATATCGATACCAACATCCTGGTCGTGATTATCACCTTCCAGGTCGGTAAGTGCGGAGAGTGCGCGAATCAGCGCTACACCACCGCCAGGAACAATACCCTCTTCAACAGCAGCACGGGTTGCGTGCAGTGCATCTTCTACGCGGGCCTTCTTCTCTTTCATCTCGACTTCGGTAGCGGCACCCACTTTGATAACGGCAACACCGCCAGCCAGCTTGGCAACACGCTCCTGCAGCTTCTCACGGTCGTAGTCAGAGCTGGTCTCTTCGATCTGCGCACGGATCTGCTCAACGCGAGCCTTGATGTCATTCTCAACACCGGCACCATCGATAACCGTGGTCTCCTCTTTGGTGACCTGGATTTTCTTGGCAGAGCCCAACTCATTGATGGTCGCCTTCTCCAGCGTCAAACCCACCTCTTCAGAGATCACCGTACCACCGGTGAGAATGGCAAGATCCTGCAGCATCGCTTTGCGACGATCACCAAAGCCAGGAGCCTTGACAGCACATACTTTAACGATACCGCGAATGGTGTTGACCACCAGTGTAGCCAGCGCTTCACCGTCCACATCTTCGGCAACGATCAGCAGCGGTTTGCCCGCCTTGGCGACAGCTTCCAGTACCGGCAACATATCACGGATATTGGAGATCTTCTTGTCATGGAGCAGGATCAGAGGCTCTTCCATATCGGCCGTCATGCTCTGCTGATTATTGATGAAATAGGGCGAGAGGTAGCCACGGTCAAACTGCATACCTTCAACGACATCGAGTTGATTATCGAGGGCGGTACCCTCTTCAACAGTAATAACACCCTCTTTACCCACTTTCTGCATCGCTTTGGCGATGATGTTACCGATATTCTCATCACTGTTGGCAGAGATGGTACCGACCTGGGCAATCGCCTTGTCGTCAGCGCAAGGTACAGACATTTGACGCAGTTTGGCAGTAGCCGCCTCAACGGCTTTATCGATGCCGCGTTTCAGATCCATCGGGTTCATACCGGCGGCAACCGCTTTCAAGCCCTCACGCACCATGGCCTGAGCCAGCACGGTCGCTGTGGTGGTGCCGTCGCCAGCGATATCAGAAGTCTGGGAGGCGACCTCTTTCACCATCTGTGCACCCATGTTCTCAAACTTGTCGCTCAGCTCAATCTCTTTAGCGACAGAGACGCCATCTTTAGTGATGGTAGGTGCGCCAAAACTCTTTTCCAACACTACGTTGCGGCCCTTGGGACCCAGGGTAACCCTTACCGCGTTAGCCAATACGTTGACACCAGCCAGCATTCTATGACGGGCGTCATCACCAAATTTCACTTCTTTTGCAGACATTTGATCATTCCTTAAAATTCAGTTGAACTATCATTTCATCTCGACAGGCTATCAGCCCTCGATGACACCCATGATGTCTTCTTCACGCATCACCAGCAGGTCTTCATCACCGATCTTCACTTCGGTGCCGGAGTACTTGCCAAATAGCACGGTGTCGCCAACCTTGACATCCAGAGGGCGGGACTCACCACTGTTGAGTACCTTACCGTTGCCTACAGCAACTACTTCACCCTGGGCGGGCTTTTCTTGGGCACTGTCGGGCAGGACGATGCCGCCAGCACTGGTGCGCTCTTCTTCCATACGACGAATGACCACACGGTCTTGCAGTGGACGAATGTTCATCTACTGATATCTCCTGAATTGGATTGTTAGAAACAAAAAATAGGTTTTTCTTTTCCCCGGGTGCCTAGTCAGCGACTCCGCTGTTAGCACTCGCCGTGGGTGAGTGCTAATAATAGGGGCGTATTCTTGAGAGTCAAGGGTAAGGGAGTAAAATTAATCACCCATAAGAAACGGCTAATGGACTCTATCCCTAATGAGAAAAGAGCGGAAAGACGTTTATAGCTCACCCCCGCAGATGATCGTTATAGCGCTCCATCAGGTAGCAGAGGCAATCCTGACGCACCACCCGGCAATCCTTGGTCAGCATAGAAGGCATCACCGGCAGCCGCAGTCGCAGCTCGCCCTCCTCCACTTTAAAAAAACGCGCAGTCACATCATTGCCCTGCTCATCGGAGACGGTCACTCCTCTACCCACACCCTCAGCAACACGCCCTAAAGAGGTACCACGAGGCAGTTCCCTAAAGTTGAGATAGTCGAGATCGTCGGCAAAACAGATATCCACACCCTCCCCATCAAAGCCGAAACTGAGATGCTCCGGCACCTTGACAATCGCCACCGTGTGAAACAGGTCAACATCATGTTCTGCAACCGGATGTGATGGATGCTCTGATAGGTGGAGGCAAGCATCAAGATAGTCTCGCGCATGCTCAACACCATGGGTCTGCCCCGGCTTGCCGCACTCCAGGGTGACCGATGGACAGAGCCTTGCCATCGCCATCGACTGCACACCGCAGGGACGAATGAAATAGACCAGAGTACGACCAAACAGCGCTGCCAGATGAAGAAAACGGGGATCTAAAACGTTGATGCAGGCGTAATGGGGGTTGAGGCCGGTATTGTTATGGAGATCGACACTGGCAAAAACTCCGCGCGCCTCCATGATCGCCACCACCCGTGCCATCATATGGCGCTCTGGGCTCAGCTCCTCGACTGACTCCTCACAGCCGGGCCATACCCGGTTGAATCAGGCTGCCCATCGAGCCGTCGCACCCCTTGAGCAGCCGCCGAGACATTGCCGACAAACAGGCTCACGGCCCTGGGCAACACACCATCCCCTCCGCCGGGAGCATAGGTACGCAGCAGATCACGCACCGCCGCCCAGCCGGTGGTTTCGTTACCGTGCATCAACACCGAGACAAACAGGGCAGGTGTACGCCTGCCGGGCAGATGGATCAGCGTCGGCCCACCCAGAAGGACCTCAAGCTGAGGCGCCTCCAGGTCGAGCAGACCCGGAGGAAGAGCATCCAACTCCTGCAACATCAAACCAGCACCTCAGTAAATATCCAATACGGATAATTTAATCCAGACCTCCCTAACCCCGTCTAAAACGGCCTCTTTTTTGGACAATCGAACCTTCTGCCCAAGACGGCGCACTCCCCACCTCAATCCTTAGCGACTTTCCGCCAGGGATCTTCGCGCCCAATCCCGTGAGCTTGCGGCATAGCAACTTCTGAGCATGACGGCGGTTAGGCTGCCGCAGTGGCTCCAGGCAGACAGTGACCCACAGATCATCACGCTTGATCCAGCCGTGGCTATGAAGTATGGCATAGAAAAGATCGACTCGGTCGCTCTCCTTGACGTAGTACTCGCTCAGCCAGTCGATGAGGGTGCGGCGTACGTTCCACACCGAGGCGGTAACGAAGTCGAAGAGGTTCTTGCCTTCACTGTCGATCTTTTTGAAGGAGTGGTAGTTCTGGAGTTGGCCGACATCGATCCGCTCCGGCATCTATTTTCTCTCCTCCCGTAGTTACGCTTGCTGACTTTCAAGTGCCTCAATCTTCTGCTTCAAGCTCTGGTGTTTGCCGTTGGCGCTGGGTGTGCCGTCCTTATTGATGCGCGGTGGGGTCTTGCTCAGCTGTTTGTAATTTCGTGTCAGCTGGGGCAGCCTCTACAATATCCAGGGCGATCTGGACCAGGCCGAAGCGATGTACCACAAGTGCCTGGAATTGTTTGAGCAGATAGGGCGATGCCTTTAATAGAAAGGACCAAGGGATTTTTGGACGCGCTTCGAAAAAGCTGAATTAACCGATGTAAAAAGAGAGTAGAGTCGGATTAAACCGACGAAACCGCAATACGGCCAGTTTCTCGTTTGCGGGGACGCTTTTTGATGATGATCTCGATATCACGATCTAAATGCATTAAGAAGTTCATAAGGCGCTCAAGAGAGAATTCTTTGAGTTGACCGCGTACAAGCTTAGAGATCTTAGGCTGATCAACGCCAAGTAATTTTGCCGCATCCTCCTGCTTTAGGTGGCGGTGCTTGATAATGCTGCTGATGCGGCGTGCAAGCTCTGCTTTAGCTAAGGTCTCTACAGGATCGGCTATACCAATATCTGCAAATACATTACCGCTACTTATCTCATGCTCAATTGTTTTAGTCATCTCACTGTCCATCACCATTATGTAGGCGCCTTGCTTCTTTGAATCGATCTTTGATCAAGTCCATATCGGGCTTTGGCGTAGCAATACCCTTCTTCGACTTCTTCTGGAAACAGTGGAGCACATAGATTTTACCTTCAAACTTCACAGTATATACAGCGCGATAGGTATCGCCTTTATGGTCTTCTACTACTTCCAGCGGTTTGGCGTCCATATGTTTGTCTCCTTGCTGAGCGAGATAAAGGACATGACCCATTATCCGCTTGACGTCATCGGGAAATTTTCGAAGATCTTTTACCGATGATCCGACCCACACAAGAGGCTTTGGTAGTATTATTTTAATTCGCGCATTATAGCTACGGATGACGTTCCAACGACTAATATGCCAGTTCTGGCATATTAGTATTACAAATACTGTCCTGGCGTGTAAACGTGTCAAGCTATCCATACACGCTGGAATAATGGATTTGGGGTGGGAAGTACGAAGAACGGGCGTTAATGAGCCTCTGGATGCCCAGTGTCCCTCCTCAGTTGATGTGGTTGTCGGGCCTATGGCTCCAAGACCAGAGGGGGCAGAATGCGCCCTGCATTCTTACAAGGATTGAAAACATGGGTTGGGGAGAGGTAACTATTTTGCCGACTGTACTGCCCGACATTGCTAATTGATAACACTTCAAAGTTATAATATATGTTATAATCTCCAGTATGAGAGACAGGAGATAGAAACATGCACGCCCTGAAACTGCGCAAAATCGGTAGCTCTGTCGGTGTTATCCTGCCCAAGGAGATGCTGGAGCGGATGCACCTCCAGGAGGGTGACAAGCTGTATGCCGATGAAAATCGCACCGGCTTCCATCTCAGCCCCTACGATCCTGAGTTTGAGGCCGCAATGGAAGCCTTTGGCCGAACTCGCCGAAAATACCGGAACGCACTCCACGAACTGGCCAAATAATGCCGCTTTGGATTCCTGAGCCAGCGATCCATGCAATACACGCGGAATTGCTGCACGAACATGGAGCCTCGACGGCCCTGTTGACGAAAACGCGCTAGGTGCCACCCTGGCGCGTCCTCAACAGCTCGACCACTACAGCAACCCCGCCTCCACCCTACCACAGCTAGCCGCCGCCTATGGTTTCGGCTTTGCAAAAAATCACTGTTTCCGCGATGGCAACAAACGGGTTGCCCTGGCAGCCATCGACGTATTTCTCCAGATGAACGGTCACGAGCTAACCGCCACCGAAGCCGACGCGGTCGTTACCTTTCTAGCCCTGGCCGCTGGCGACATTGACCAAAACCAGCTAGCGGAGTGGATCCCTCGCAATATGTTGGCATGGGATTCTGGAATAAAAAAAAGCCCCGTAGAACGGGGGCTTTTAGAAGATGTGCCGGGCCTCTTGGTTATCCCTATCAGCGATGGGGGCCAGATAAACTGGCGGCATGGGCGCTACCCAAAAGGGACACCGGCTATCGCGCTCCACGACTGAATCACGGCCCATGATCTATTACACGTCAACATGAGAGCACGTTGAGACGCGCTTCGAAAAAGCTGAATTAGCCGATGGGAAAGGATTGAAAACAAGGAACCACCCACATGACAGTGAACATCAAGGGACATAAAATTTTCATCGCGAGCCCGGGCGGCCTTGAAACAGAACGAGCGCTCTTTAAAAACACAATCGGTGACTACAACGAAATCGATGCGATTCACCGAGGCATTCATTTTTCCCGGTTGGCTGGGAATACACGCTCGCCGGCAGAGGTCGGCCGCAAAAGCTCATCAATGACGATATACGCCAATGCGATTATTTTGTCCTGGTCTTATGGGACCGATGGGGATCTCCTCCCAACCCGGATGGCAAGGGTAAATACAGTTCCGGAACGGATGAGGAGTATCACTTCGCGCTGGACTGCATTGCTGATAAAAATAGCCCCCCGTGTAAAATCGTAGTTTTCTTCAAGGCCATCGATCCTCGCAAGCTAAGTGATCCTGGACCTCAACTCACCAAGGTATTGGTATCCGGCACCCGCGCCTCTGTAGCGGCAATCATGTGAGCGGCAATATCCACGCAAATCTGCACCGCTCTGGTTAAGTTCAGGGCAATGATGTCCTGCAGGTCAAAATCGTTGGACAACTACTCACTGGTCTGAGGACATTTTTTCTCAACCCGTGAAAGAGAGTGACGTAGTGATTCCAGCTTCTCTTCAATCAGCCCTCTATCCATGCCCGTCTTCTCTCATCAATGATCTGTTTACGGTAGGGGAGCCAGTCGGACTGATCAAACCAATACCTCACCAGCAGTCGTGCGTACTGCTCTTGGTCACGCTGTAGTATCATTTTCCCTTGGGAGAAGATCTCGCGAGTAACCACGGGTCCTGCACACCTCAGGTCAACCAGATCAACCGGGCGACCCGTCAGAATGGAAAGCCTTTCGATCAGGCCGGCTTTCTCATCCGCCGCCAGTGGTTTTTCCGAAAGAATAGCCACATCAAGATCACTTTCCACACCGGCAGTGCCGGCGGCCACTGAGCCAAACACCCACGCCAATAGCAGGTCACGCTCTCGTAAAATCAGTTCAGTGACAGCTTTCAGCTCGTCCTTATCGCTATTGTTTATAGTTACCTGCAGGTACATTGACCGCTCGATGCCTTCCCGAGCCCCTTTTATACACTCACTCTGTCACCGTGATCTTAAAATCTTAATCTTAGTCCGGGTTATTTTTAGCCGCACGAATCATTCTGTCAATATTATCTGTTGTATGTATAGGTTGAATACTTATCTGGGGGTTCTTACGCGTGAAAACTCGAAATACTTGGTCTGCAAAAGCCTGCCCTATAGAATCTATGTCGGCAAAATCTAGAAGTACGTTATTAAATTTATCAACACGGTTTAAAATACGTTTGGCTTGCGACCTAGATACTAGCTTCTCACCTTCATATAACACCAATTTTACTGGTACAACCGTGGTATTAAAAGCAAAGTCTTCATCTTCTGTGCCTGTGAATGCATCGAATACATCGCCAAGAGTCCTTAGACTATTTAAAGCTATTTTCATAAATACGGAAGTACCTTCTCGCTCTCTCTCATTATGTAATAAGTAATCTGCGGTTCCTTCATCATGTGAAAAAACTAAATCACCACAATGAATGAAAAATGAATCAAATGCTCTAGAGGTGAAGAAAATACCTTGTCCGGTATGATTTTCAGGATCTGTTGTTAACTTTCCCTTGCTAAGCTCTAGAATTGACTCCCTAGGATCACTCAACTCCATCATTCGAGCAATGTGATTAAAAATACCTTCACCATTATCTGAAATGAATATCTCTATATAGTTTTCGTTTCTTGACGCACTTACACAAACAAAATCGCCTCCTGAGTGATCAATGGCATTATTGAGCATCTCAGTAAAACCGTAGTGACAAATGTCTTCTATTTCATTGGGTAACTCTTTAAAAACATAATTGAAGTCTTTATAGTAGACATCGCTTTCATGAAGATTTTTAAGTGCGTATTTCTGAAAGAGGGAGCGCCTGGCACCAAGGCCATAGGTTCGCGCTTTTGTATTTCCTTGAGCGGCCAGATATCCCATATCTACCAATGCTGAGAGATGAGCGTGAATGGTTTGGCGGCTGACTTTGAATATTTCTTGCCCATCATGAACAATCTGTTGATTATCAGCCTTAACTGCATTCAACAAGTATTTTCGAATCAGTCTCGAACGTTTTGTTTTCCCTAATGCATCACTGTTCATTGTTAAAAATATCACGGCATTATTGTAAGAATATGTCGCCTTTATTGTAAAGGTATGGAAACGCTATTGTAAAGAGCAAAAAAGGCAGGCAATTACGGTGCCGGAGGTAACTTGTCCTCCGTGCCAGAAATGACTATCCTGCCCGCTCGCCATTCACAACAGAGAAACTCATGTCAGACAACGAGCAGCGCGCTATCTTTATCTTCCCCGGCCAGGGCTCTCAATACCCCGGTATCGGTAGTGATCTCTGCGCCGAATTCGCCTCCGCCCGCGCCGTCTATGAGCAGGCAAGCGATGTTCTCGGTTACGACATGGTCAAGCTCTCCCATGAAAATCCGGATAACCAAATAAACCTTACCCGCTTCACCCAGCCGGTGCTGCTGACCCACCATATAGCCTGTCTCACTCTCTATCGTGAGCTGGCAGGGGAACCCATTATGCCGGTGATGGCTGCCGGTCACAGCCTCGGTGAGTACAGCGCCCTGGTAGCCGCCGATGCCCTCACCTTTGAAGATGCCCTGCGCCTGGTCTCCCGTCGCGGCGAACTGATGGGCACCCACGGCGAAGGGGAGATGGCCGCACTGACTGTCGACCTGGAGACTGCACAACCACTCTCCGACAAGCACTTCTGCGGTATTGCCGGTCTCAATCTACCGGATCAGACGGTAGTCGGCGGCTCATCTGCTGACCTCGATGCCTTGGCCGCAGAGATGGCGGAAGTTCACCCCAAGAGGCGTGCCGTGAGGCTAAAGACAGAGGGCGCTTTCCATACCTACTATATGGTCACCGCCGCACGCCACTTCCGTGAAGACCTCGACAAGGTGGAGATCAAAACAGCTCAAATGCAGGTGCTCTCCAACTACTCCGGTGGCCTTCACGAGGTGGATGCCGAAACGATCAAGTCGCGCCTCTTCTTCCAGCTCTTCCACCCCGTCAACTGGGTCGGCTGCATGCAGACCGCACTGGATGAAGGGATTAACCTCTTTGTCGAGTTCGGCGGTGGCATTGGCAACGGTGAAGGCCCGGCCGAAAAACGACCCAATCTGGAGGGGATCATCAAAAAATTCACCCGCCGTGCCAAACCGCGCCCTGAATATATCCCGGCTATCAATCTGGAGAGTATCAAAGAGGCGGCAGGTCGATAGCGTTTAAAAAAAACAGAACACCGAGTACGCAGAGAAAAACTTCTGCTATTGAACCTCATTTTCAGCGTAGGAGCGGCGACTTCGCCGCGATGAACGTCGCACAGGCGGTGCACGGGGCTCCTACGATTGAAGCCTGCCGTGGGGCCAGCAAAAGCTACGCCTGCTCCAGCTCTACCAGGGTGCCGCAGAAATCCTTTGGGTGAAGAAACAGCACTGGCTTGTTGTGGGCACCTATTTTTATCTCCCCCAACACCCGCGCACCTGCGGCCACCATCTGTGCAGCAGCCGTTTCGATATCGGCCACTTCGTAACAGATGTGGTGAACACCACCGGCCGGATTCTTCTCAAGAAATTTCCCTATAGGGGAGTGCTCACCCAGGGGGTGAAGCAGCTCTATCTTGGTATTGGGTAGTTCGACAAAGACAGTGGTCACTCCATGCTCCGGCAGGGCCAACGGGGCCGACACCTCGGCACCCAGGGTGTCGCGATAGATCGCCGTACCCGCTTCCAGATCGGGTACGGCAATGGCGACGTGATTAAGATTTCCAATCATTGTGGATGACACTCCGTTATCTCTTGTGCAGGTAGCACTGATAGAGGGGCTGAAGAGCGCGTAATCTCAGGCGAGTTACGAGCTACTCCGCTTTAAAAAAAGATCGAGAAGCCGTGCGGCAGCTAGGGTAGGTGGCAGTTGCCCCTTGGAGACCTTCTCTTCTAGCTGTGGTATCAAGGCTTTGATCGCCGGGTCCTCCCTTAGGGTGGTGACCAGGCTGTCGGTGGTTTCACTCCACATCCAGTGACACGCCTGAGCAGAGCGGCGCTCCGCCAGTTCACCACTCGCTGTTACTGTTGTCCGGTAGTCACCGATCAGCGCCCACACCTCAGCAATACCGCGCCCCTCCAGAGCGGAGCAGCTCTTTACCGGCACCTGCCAGTTACGGGTGCGGGGGTGGAGCAGACTGAGGGCGGCAAGGTAGTCAGAGGCCGAGTGGCGGGCCATAGCCTCCCGGTCACCATCTGCCTTGTTCATCAGGATCAGGTCGGCCAGCTCCATGATGCCGCGCTTGATCCCCTGAAGGTCATCACCGCCACCTGGGATCAGCAGCAGTAGAAACATATCAGTCATATCCGCCACGGCGGTCTCAGACTGACCGACACCAACGGTCTCCACCAGCACCACATCGTGACCTGCAGCCTCACACAGCAGCAGAGTTTCACGGGTACGGCGTGTAACGCCCCCTAAAGTACCCGCTGAGGGTGACGGGCGAATAAATGCCTCCGGCCGCCTGGAGAGGGTCTCCATGCGCGTCTTGTCGCCAAGGATGGAGCCACCGCTGAGGGCGGACGAAGGGTCCACCGCAAGCACTGCCAAACGCTCGCCCTGATCGATAATATGGTTGCCGATCGCCTCGATAAAGGTGGACTTACCCGCACCGGGTATACCGGAGATACCGATACGGATCGACCTGCCGGTATGGGGAGCCAGCCGTTGCAACAGCTCAATCGCCGCCTGTCGGTGATCAATACGGGTCGACTCTACCAGAGTAATAGCCCGAGCCAACGCTCTGCGGTTACCCGATAGAATCTCCTGACTCAACTGCACAGGATCAGACACTGCTCTGCCCCTTTAAACGGCTACAATTTAGCCGTGAATGAATGCGCATAAACGCGAGTACCTCGTTCATCACCAGTGAGTACAGCCTACCCATATTGTTACCGGTTATGCCGAACAATCCAGATGCCGATTTCAACAAGAACAAAGCAGAGATTTTAGGAACGAACTTGTTCACGATCAGCTCTGTGGCATCTTCCTCGCGAACAAGTTCGCCCCTACACCGGGTCACCTGATTATCTGGCATTACCACCATACATTTGCGTTCATTCCTGCCAATAACCACTGCTGTCCCGTTAACTCCCTCTCCCTTTGGGGAGAGGGTTGGGGTGAGGGGATCAATAGATAAGTCG
>MOXH01000020.1_pt1 | contig 32654 bp, 39 predicted proteins | sample 1471181 | NCBI WGS metagenome assembly MOXH01 (sample SAMN05806436, study PRJNA327811) | mollusc metagenome | isolation source: Phylotype A (SB4) bacterial symbionts from gill | host: Thyasira cf. gouldii | place: Canada: Bonne Bay, Newfoundland | collected 2010-05-07
ACTGGCCAAGCAATGCGGCTGCCCCATACCCCAGGCCGTGGAGGGACTGATGACGGCCTGGGGCACTGCCTGCTGGTGGCCCGTGCTCATGGTCTCGATATACTCGATGGTGTCTTTCTCGACCTCCAGGATAGCACCGGCTTTCACCAAGCCTGCCAACAGGGCCGTGCTTGGGGGTGTGACGGCAAAACGTTGATTCATCCCAACCAGATTGCTGTGGCTAATGAGATCTTCGGTGTCTCTGCAACGGCGCTGGCCCAGGCGCAAAAAATTGTGGTTGCCTGGGAGCGGGTGGAGAGCGAGGGTGGTGGGCTGGCCGTGGTTGATGGACGGCTGGTAGAGCGCCTGCATGTGGATGAAGCGGAGCGTCTGCTGGCATTGGCGGAGGCGATCGGGTGAGCGAGGTCGATACCGATTTTTTTCATCAACTGCTGTTGAAGCGGCAAGAGGCACTACTGTCAGTAGCTGAGACTGCGCCGAGGCGGCGGATACGGTCGCGCTGGATCAGACCCGGATGGGCCGTCTGTCACGGATGGATGCCCTTCAGGCCCAGGCGATGTCCCAGGAAGGAAACCGGCGTCGCGATCTTGAGTTGAAGCGAATTGCCTTGGCTTTGAGGCGGATCAAAGAGGGTGAGTACGGATATTGCCTAGACTGTGGTGAGGTGATTGCCGAAAATAGGCTTAAGGTGGATCTGTCGGCGCCACTTTGCATCGGTTGCGCCGGTAAGGCTGAGAGGTAACCTGGTGCCGGACAATAATATTGAACCTAGATTCTGCAGTTGACCGTTCCATTCTGAGGCTAACTTATTGATATGAGCGCCATTGACTCCGGCCCCGAGCACCAACTGAATAGTTACAGTTAATTTAGTATCGCGCTTTGTGATATCCGGTTGTAGGAGCGCTTCGAGAAAGTGCTCCTACAGTGGATTATCTGATTTTTGTGGGTAGCGAGTTAAGAATATAGATTGGCCATGAATCTGTGGTGGCCAGTAAGAAGCGATTAAGGAGTAAGAGTATGAGTACCAAGATGATGATACTGCCCAGCACCAACCCTGAGGATATCCGTTTGGTGACCCTGCCCGATGATATGGAGAGTCACGAGGCGTTTCGCCATGTTACCGGCCTGATTGCGGCTTTGGAGGATGGGGGTGGTAAGCCCGATCGGGAAGATGTGGCTGATGCCCTTGAAGATCACGGCTTCCAGATGGTGAAGTTTGTTCTTGGGCCTTCTGTGGAGTGATAGCTGGAATCAGTTAACTATTCGGTTAGTGTTTGGGGCGGAGTCGATTGCTGCAAAAAGTGGTACGCTCCTCCTTAATCTTACCGCACTCGAGCACTGTCTGGTTGGCTCGTAGATCAGAGCCTGAACCTAGGAGCCTTCCGAGAATAGGACAGGCTCCTAGATTCCGCAGTTGACCACAAACGCATACTTCACTTCGCCCAAATGCGGATTCTAGGCTGAATGGTTTTCGGCAGATAGCGATACCAGAAGCCAATTCCTGCCGAAAGCCCTTCGGGTTCGACACTACATGCTGTCTATCTATTTGCGGCTGAACTTTATAGCTAACTATGAGTGTGCCCAAGGTTACTTCTTGGCATAAAGTTTCCTGCAGTAATCCCGTGCATCCAGTTCAGCCTTTATCTTCGGCTCTCCCTGCTTCCGGTACTCCGCAGTCATATCTTTTTTACACTGCTGGTAGTTGAGAAAGGGTGGGGAGAGATCCGATGAACAGCCTGTCAGCGTCACAGCCGAGGCCCAGGTCAGAAGGATCAATCTCGACCAAACACGAGTTCCACATCTGTCAATAGAGCATTCCATCTTCTGACCCTTTTTTTGCCGACGTATTCGCTATTCTCGGGCAAACGCCTAGTCACTGCAACCGCTCCTGGTTTCTTCACAGATATGGTAACTGTTTTTCCCCGATCGTTTCACCTCATACATCGCTTCATCGGCGTGTTTTATCAGCTCATCAAGGCTGTTGGCATGCATCGGATAGAGGGCAACGCCGATGCTGCAACCGATATGGCATTCGGCATCCAATACAGTGAAGGGCTGTGAGATCGAGGTGATGATTCGCTGGGATACCTCTGCTGCTGATTCGGTATTGACCAGACTGTTGAGAATGATTGTGAATTCATCTCCCCCCAGGCGTGCCACCACATCCTCCTCACGGGCACAGGCCAGGAGCCGTTCTGCCACCTGTCGCAGGAGCTCATCGCCATAGTCGTGGCCATAGTCGTCATTGACATTTTTGAAGTGATCGAGGTCGATAAAAAGCATGCCGATGCAGTGCTTATGCCGGACAGCCCGCTTCATCGACAGCTCCAGGTGCTCAAGAAAGAGTGAGCGGTTGGCTAGTCTGGTGAGACAGTCGAAACTGGCCAGTTGTTGTAGCCGATCATTGGCATCCAGCAGTGCATGGGTGCGCTCATCCACCTTCTCCTCAAGCTCGCTATTGGCACTCTCCAGAGCGTTGACAAAGTGTGAAAATCGCAGGCTGATGACCATGCCGACTATCAGGCTGAAGAGGCTGCCGAAGATGGCGGTGAAGCCGATATCGCGCAGGGTGTTACGAAAGGAGGTGCGTGCCTCTTCCATTGATGCTTGGGATTTCTCCTTCTCCAGGTCAATAAAGGCATCCAGTTGCTGAAGTGATACGAGCTGCGCCGGAGAGACATCATCGACCATAAACCGGCTGGCCTTTTCACGCGCTCCCTCTCTTACCCAGTCGATGATCTGGCGCTGTTTGGCAACGATATCTCGGGCAAAATCACGGTGTCGTTCGAGTCTATCCAGCTCATCTTTTTCCAGCCCGGTGGCGATCAGCTTCTCACGGGTTTGGAGGAATTCACTGCCCTGACGCTGGAGTTCCATGATCAGGTCATCAGCGGCGAATGGATCCTCGGTACCGATAATGGCGTAGATAGTGGGGCTGCGCTCACGGGCCAGTACCCGCATATGCTGAGCAGCTCGACCCGGACATTATAGATATCGACAACGGTTTCGAATTTGATTTTGACCTGATCAAAACGCCACAACGCAATGACGGCAAGCACCACCATGACGGCAACAATCAAGGCAAAGCCTATGATCAAGCCCCGGACGGAGGTGGAGAGGGTCAGGTCTCTTTTAATGAAAGGTATCATTGGCATTTAAGTGTAGCATCGATTCTGGTTACTCCTGTTCAGGAGCTCCCTCCAACCATCACCACCCTGGACCTGCTGTGTCATCTGTGGTGTTAGATCGATGAGTGCTAGCTGGGCAAACTGATAGGCGATCAAGAAGACGAGCAGAATCAGCAGCAGAGCTGGCCCGAAGATATTGATATGATCTTTTAAGTATTGTTTTTTTTTCACTCACTGATAGGTCCCTCGACAGTGTAGGAGTGTGGCGGCAGCTCCAGGGGTTTCTAAAGGCCTAATAATAAAAGTGTGCGCTGATTGTTGTAAATAGCTGGGAGAACTCATAATGTTTTTACGAAAATCTGTTGATATGCCGACCCTGGAGCAGGCGCTGCCGGGCAGAGAAGAGTCGATAGTTGTACCTGAGAGCCATTTCGTCAACGGTCACCCCCTCTCTCCCCCCTTTCCTGAGGGGTTGCAGATGGCGATGTTTGGCCTCGGCTGCTTCTGGGGTGCCGAGCGCTGCTTTTGGCAGCAGCAGGGGGTCTATAGCAGCGCCGTCGGTTATGCTGCCGGTTTCACCCCCAACCCCACTTATGAGGAGGTGTGCAGTGGTCGTACCGGTCACAATGAGGTGGTATGGGTGATCTTTGACCCCAAACAGACAGACTACCCTGCGCTGCTGCGCTGCTTCTGGGAGAGTCACAATCCGACGCAGGGGATGCGCCAGGGGAGTGATGCCGGCACCCAGTACCGTTCTGGTATCTACTGCTACTCGGCAGCGCAGCGGGCTGCGGCGGAGGCGTCAATGATCGCCTACCAGCGAGCGCTGCACTCAAAGGGTCTTGGAGAGATTACTACCGAAGTGTGGATGCCCCCACCTTCTACTATGCAGAAGATTATCATCAGCAATACCTGGCAAAAAACCCCGGCGGCTACTGTGGTCTGGGAGGTACAGGGGTGAACTGTCCCGAGTGATTATCCTGCCAGCTTACTCCGGGAGCAACTCAATGATGCCGCTGATGCTGATCTCGACCCGGCGGGTGCCAGCCTCAAGAGCGGGAGGAGGCGCACTGCTCATCGCCAACACTCGGGGGCGCATGGAGGTGCGGCGTTGAGGTGGGTGATTGCCGCTAGCGATCTCCATCTCCACCAGGCGGTAGCCCGAGCGTCCCATCTCACTGCTGATCAGGTTGGCCCGCTCACTGAAGTGGATAAGGGCATCGCTGATCAGCTGGTTCTCTACCTCCTGCCTGCGTTCGACAGAGAGTGTGTAGGCGATATTGTTTACCTCCAGCTGCTTCTGCAGGCTGCCGATAAGCTCGCTGAGCAGGCCGCTGTCTGTGCTCTCCAGACTGATCGACTGACGCACCCGCCAGCCCGAGACGACACTTTTGTGGTAGACCGGGTTGGTGGTGTAATCGAGGGTCTGTACTTTTATCCCAGTCACTTTTTTTGCCTGTTCAACGGCACTGCTGACCGCCCGGTTGACCTCGCGGCTGAGGCGACCACTCTCCTTACCCTCCTTCTGGCTGAACATTATCGCTTTGAGTGTGTCGTTCTCCACCTCCTCGCCCGCACTGGCGGAGAGGGAGATGCGGTCATAGGTGAGCGGTGCCTCCTCGGCACTGATTGCAGGCGAGAGGAGAAGCAGTAGCAGCAGTGGGGTGCGGAGTAGATCCATAGTGAGCCTCCATCAGGAATTAGTATTAAGCCTGCCTTGTGGGCAGTGGTAAGCAACAAAAAATAGGTGTAACTATTCAGCTTCAGGTGCCGAAACATCTCCTTGCATCAGGATGTTGTCGGCCGGGGTCATGGGCGGTCATGCAATATCAAAACGCTCGAACTGGGTGCTGAAGAGCCCTCTGCCTTGGGTCATGCTGCGCAGTTCGGTGCTGTAGCCCAGCAGTGATGCCAGTGCCGCTTGGCAGTGGATGATACCGCTGTCGATGGTGCGCTGGGTATCCTGAATCAGGGCGTGGCGTGACTGTAGGTCGCCGAGTACCGTGCCGAAGTTCTCTTCCGGTACCACCACCTCAACCTGCATAATCGGTTGTAGCAAGGCGGGAGAGGCGGCTTTGATCGCCCTGACGAGGGCGCGGGCGGCTGCTGCACTGAGTGCTTCTGGGGTGGTGGCGGCACCAAACAGCTCTACCTGTTCGACGTTGACCCGCAGATCCTGCAGCTGCGCCCCTTCCAAGGGTCCTCCGCCGAGGGCGTGGCCGAGCCCCTCTTTCAGTGCATCGACCTGAATCTGGTTGAGTTGACTGCCCACCGGTAGAACCTCCGGCTCGACCTGGGTATCTATTCCCTCAGCTCGCAGCTGTGGTGCAACGCTTACCACCACTCTTGCCTTCAGTTCCGGGGCCTTGCCACTGCTGGGAGTCTGCGGCTGAAAAAGGTGGTCATAGGTGGCTCTCTTGGTGATGGTCTCTCGCAGGGCCACTGCCGGTCGACCACTCTTTACTTCCAGGTTGTACTCGCGCTCCAGTCGCTCAATGATAATCTGCAGGTGCAGCTCGCCCATGCCGCTTAGCAGACGCTGACCGGTCTCCGGGTCTTCAAAAAAGCGTAGCGTCGGGTCCTCCTCCTGGAGCTTGCCTAAGACATCGACAAACTTATCCTCCTGATCGGAGGAGGCGGGTTCAATGGCGAGACTGAGTACCGGCTCCCGGGTCTCAATACGCTCCAGCAGCAGGGGGTGATTCGGGTCGAAGAGGGTGTCGCCGGTGGAGGCATGTCGCAGCCCGCCCAAGAGGACGATATCACCGGCATGAGCCATATCCAGGCGCTTCTTGTGTGAGGCATCGACATCGAAGATGCGGGCGACCTGCTCCTGCATCTTAGTGCCGTCGTGCTGCTGATAGCCGACGGTGTCGCCGGGCTTTAGTACGCCCCGATAGAGACGGGCGAAGACATGACGCCGCCCCTCCCACATCTGCACCTTGAACGCGAGGGCGGCAAGGGGGGCGTTGTCATCCATGGTCACCGACTCTTGCTCGCCATCTTCGTTGTAGCCGATGGCTGCGGGGCGTTCTAGGGGAGAGGGGAGCAGGCAGGGGATGCTGTCGAGGAGTGGTTGCACGCCCAGGTTATGCAGCGCAGAACCACCAAAGCAGGGGCAGAGGGCGCCACTGAGGGTGCCGTCGCGCAGTGCCCGCCAGATTACATCCACCGGCGGCTCCTCCCCGGCAAGGACATGGTCTGCAAGTTCATCATCGGTCTCGGCAATGGCCAGCAGCAGGTTCTCCCGCGGAACGGCCAGACTGCTCCAGGTGGCATCGTCACAATCGCTGGTATCAACAATTTCACCATGCTCGCCGGAGAAGCGGATAAGGGTGCGGTTAATCAGATGAACCACCGCATTCTGCTCCGGCAGGGGTACAGTGACCGGGGCGGGCACTGTTTTCAGTCGCTTGTGGATGCTCTCCATCGACTGGTCAAAATCGGCCCCTGGACGATCCATCTTGTTGATGAAGAAGATGGACGGCAAGTTGAAGCGTGAGCTTTGACGCCATACCGTCTCCGTCTGAGGTTCAACGCCGCGAACGCCATCGAGAACGATAATGCAGCCATCCAGTACACGCATGCTGCGTTCAACTTCGATGGTGAAATCGACATGCCCCGGAGTATCGACGATCTGTATCAGGTACTCGTTCCAGCTCGCCTTGGTGACGGCGGAGGTGATCGTGATGCCGTGGTTTTGCTCTTCAGCCATATAGTCCATATGGGCTGCGCCATCGTGAACCTCACCAATTTTATAGAGGGCTCCGGTGTAGAACAGAATGCGCTCAGTCAGGGTGGTCTTGCCCGCATCAATATGGGCAGCGATACCGATGTTACGGACCTTCTGCAGATTATTTTTTTTGCTCATGACTTGCTCAGAGGTTCCTTGGCGGTTCCGGCCTCAGCCATCGGCCTGATGCAACGTCTCACCGTTCTCACTGATCACCTTAACACCGACATCGAATCCTTCACGCAGGCTGGCGGTGACGACACAGAAATCTTCAAATAGATCGAGGCAGCGCTTCATCCGTACCGCCTGCTCCAGCTCACCGTTGACGGAGAGTTGCACATCCATGCGTAGAATACGCATTCTCTTTTTGTCGTTGCGACCGATGGTACAGGTGGCGCTGGTTTTTACACTGCCTGCTGGCGGTTCATTTTTGGTGACGCAGAAAAGGAGGCTGGCACTGAGGCAGTTGGCAGCGGCTACCGCCAGCATCCGCGATGGATTTGGGCCGCTACCGGCCCCTAAGGGAGCGGGCTCATCAACGATTAGATCGTCCACTCCATCCAGGTCAAAGGTAACTTTGAACTGATAGCCCTCCAGCTGTTCCATCTCAATCGTGAACTGCCCCTCTTTCGACATATCGCCCCCTTGGTGGTGAGTTGGCTGGACAGGTCTCCGCCCAGATTGTAGTTTTAACCGAACAATTATCGCAATAACCACCCTTATTGAATAATGACATAGAACAGCTATTTAGTGTCTGAATGGGATTTAGAAAATTCAATAAAAACAAAATGCTACAGTAGAAACATACAATGAAGAATTCAATGATGGGCGTCAATAGAAATCTCTTAAAATCCCTATCCTATTGAAATATATGAGATAATTTATTTGTCGGGATACTAACAAATCAATCATTCGAGAAATCTTCGTTATGCGCCATACCCTATCTCCCCAACTTCAACTTGGTGAATGCGATATCTCCGCCATCGAGTTCGATGCCTATTCTCGTGACGATATTCCCCAGCTTCTCTGTGGGCTGCAGCACCTATACGACGACAAAGAATGCCGTAATGTGGTGCTGGAACTGATGAAAGAAAATGTGCTGGAAATGGTCGATGCGGATACTGGACGCCCTGGGATGAGCTTATGGGCTGTGCTGGTGCTGGGTGTTGTACGCTCAGGACTGAATTGTGACTATGATCGGGTGATGGAATTGGCCAATGAACACAATACCCTGCGTCAAATGTTGGGACACGGATTGCTCGATGAACAGAAGCGCTACGGTTTGCAGACGATCAAGGATAATGTTTCAAAACTCACCCCTGAGATCATAGACCTGATCAACTGGTTAATCGTAAACCAAGGGCATCATCTGCTCGGTCAGGATGGGCAGTCGCTACGAGGCCGCTGTGACTCATCCGTGGTGAAGACCGATGTCCACTATCCCACGGATGCCAATCTATTGATGGATGCGATGCGCAAAATACTACGTGCTTGCGGAAAGGCCGGTGGCATCTTTGCCTCGATTGAGGGATGGCGACAGTATGAGCACCTCTATCAGAGGTTGCGCAACCTTTACCACAAAGTCCGTAAGCTGAAGAAGTCCACTTCAAAAAACCCGGCTACAGTTCAAGCACGACTGGAAGTGATAGCAACATCCTGGCAAGCCCTGCGTGATCTGTGCGAACGACTGCTGAAACGCGCAGCCGGCACCCTTACGCAACTGCGAACTATCATTAATCCGGCAGCGCTCTCTTTTGCCGAAGATATTGAGTGCTTCCAAGCCCATGCCGAGCGGCAGATCGATCAAATTCATCGTCGTGTTATCGACAGCGAAGTGATCCCACATAGGGAAAAGGTATTCTCACTGTTCGAGGAACATACCGAATGGATTGTCAAAGGTAAGGCGGGGGTGCCAGTAGAACTGGGCTTGCGGGTATGCATACTCGAAGACCAGATGGGCTTTATTCTCCATCACAGGGTTATGCAACAAGAGACCGACGATAAGGTCACCGTGAGAATGATCCGTGAAACCCAGGTGCGTTATCCCATGCTTCATGCATGCAGTTTCGATAAAGGCTACTACACTCCGGATAATCGGGTACGCCTTGAATCATTACTCGAACAGGTGACACTGCCGAAGAAAGGTAGATGGTCAGAAGCGGATCGCGTACGTGAAAGTGACGAGGACTTTGTCGCAGCACGTAAGCAGCATTCTGCTGTCGAATCGGCTATCAATGCGCTGCAAGTGCACGGACTGGATAAATGCCCTGATCATGGAATCGAAGGCTTTAAGCGCTATGTCGCCTTGGGTGTTCTCGGGCGCAACCTGATCAAAATAGGTGCAGTGCTACAACATCGCGAACATGAACGGTTACGACGCCTCGCAGCGTAAATTGTAAGACGGAGGAGTTATTAAGTGCCGAGGGGTTAGTCCGTCTGGCGGTGTGGATTTGTACAAATATTGGTCATTTACCTTGCGTTAAGTATGTGTATTTTTACTCTGTAGCTGTCATAATTAACGAAATTTTGTGCTGGCCACCAGGCCGCCTGCGGATATTTTACGGAAATTCGGCGTTTTCGTTCAGGCACTATTTATCGCAGCAATAGATAGTCTCAATCTGATCGTAGATGAATTGTTCAGATTAATAGTCTATTGTACAGCGCCTGTTTAGAGCTTTTTAAAGGATTCTGAACTGGTTATGATCCAATTTTGAAGATAGATAAAATTTAAGGAGAGCCCTGATGGTTTCTAACCCCGTTAATATAGCCGTATTGATTTGCCCACTCCTCTTAGCCTTTTTTAGCGGGGTGTCGATGGCTCAGGAGGCTTCAGGCACAAGGGGAACTGGCACAAGAGAAGCCAGTAGCGGAGAAGTTCAAGGACTGGAGCAAGCGGTGTGAGACGCCTGAGGGATTGGATCAGGAGATCTGCTATATCTTTCAGAACGTCACCGTGAAGAAGAGCGGCCAGGTGATTATGAATATCAATATTCACTATCCTGAAAATAAGGATCAGGCGGCGATGGTGGTCACCCTGCCGATGGGAGTGGCGCTGGTGCCCGGCATACGCATTCAGGTGGGTGAGGATGAGGGTATTGGTGTTCCCTACAGCGTCTGCATTAACAACGGTTGCCGCGCCGGTTTCCCCATGGATGAGAAGCTTATCGACAGGATGAAGAAGGGCAGCAAACTCAGCATCAGTTTCGCCTCTTTGCAGGGTAAGGGGACAAAATTCACCACCTCTCTTAGTGGCTTTACCGCCGCACTTGCTGCGTTAAACCCAAATAGCTGCGACAGCTTCTCACCCGGCTCATCGGCACGCATAAACGCCTCTCCCACCAGGAAGGCGTTGATGTTGTGGGCACGCATCAGGGCCACATCATCAGCACTGTGGATGCCGCTCTCAGTCACCAGAATGCGGTCGTCGGGCACCCTCTCAAGCAGTTCGATGGTGGTGTTCAGATTCATCTTAAAGGTGCGCAGGTCGCGGTTGTTAACACCAATCAGCCGGTTCTTCACCTGTAGTGCCCGTGCCATCTCCTGTCGGTCGTGCACCTCGATCAACACATCCATGCCCAGTTCGTGAGCGAGCTCGTTGAGCTCAGCCAACTGCCTGTCACTGAGGCAGGCGGCGATCAACAGTATGCAGTCCGCACCCAGGGTGCGTGCCTCGGTGACTTGGTAGGGATCGATAATAAAATCCTTACGGATTACCGGTAACTGACAGGCGGCGCGTGCCTGCTTCAGGTAGTCATCCCCCCCCTGAAAGAAGTCTATATCGGTAAGCACCGAGAGGCAGGCTGCCCCCCCTTTCTGATAGCTCTCAGCGATAGCTGCTGGATGGAAATCCTCCCGGATCACCCCCTTGCTGGGAGACGCCTTCTTGATCTCTGCAATCACCCCCGCCTTGCCGTTGCTGATCTTTCTGGCAATGGCATCGGCAAAACCGCGGCAGGGAGAAGCCTGCTCCAGTTGCTCGCTTAACTGGCTTAGTGGCTGCTGTGCAACGCGCTCAGCGATCTCTTCAAGTTTGCGTTTGACGATCTTCTTCAGAATATCAGGGGTGTCGCTCATGATCTTTTCTCTGGCGAAATTCAGTTTTGCCGGGTATTTTACACTCTTCGCAGCGTAACAGTTATTTGCCATGGGTCGTTATCGTCCACCACAGCCTAAGAGTTCCCCCTATATCACCCGCCAGGGCTACGATGCATTGCATGCTGAGTCCAAGGCGCTATGGATCCGACGGCGGGATGTCACCAAGGCCCTGACGGCTGCCGCCGCCGAGGGCGATCGATCAGAAAATGCCGAATACATCTATCGCAAGAAAGAGCTGCGGGAGATTGACCGGCGGGTGCGCTACCTGCAGAAGCGGTTGCCTGACTTGAACGTGGTCGACCAGCCCCCCTCCGACCCCAACGCAGTCTTTTTTGCCGCCTGGGTCACCCTGGAGGATGAAGCGGGGGATCGGGTAGTTTATCGTATTGTCGGCCCTGATGAGTTCGACCCCGCCAAAGGGTGGATTAGCATGGACTCACCTATGGCTCTTGCGCTAATGAAACGCCGTTTTGATAATGAGGTGGTGGTGCATACCCCCCAGGGCGACAGGCTCTACTGGATAGTGGAGGTGCAGTATGAGTAGGGCAAACCCGAACGCCTGCCTGCTCCACAACATAACCCTGCATTTTATGTGAGTTGGAAAGCGTGACTTAATTGGTATCTATTTTACAGGGAGATGATTATTATCAGCTGTGATACTTGGGGTTTACATCAGTGTTTCTCTCTGAGCAGAGAGGATATATTGAGAACTTATCCGATACTACAGTCCTCGTAACTATTCAGTTGGTGCCCGGGGTCGGAATCGATTGCGGTGAGATGGTGGGCAAATGCACTTTTTTTTCGCCGCAATCGCGCCGCCGGTAAAATAGCCTCGTAACAGGGGCCTTTGAATAGTTGCCAGTCATCTTAATTTCCAGTATCGGCCAATTGGGATTTAATCAAGGCAGGGAAGCGAACATCAAGCAGGGAGCAAATGCGAGGAGTAGGTGAAAATGAATTTCAGAAAAAGAGTGCTGGCTACGGCATCGCTTATTGTGTTGCTGGTTTTACCTGTGGCAGCCCATGCGTTGGAGCTGGCCTGGGTGGGTTGTGGTATCACCCGCAAGGCCTTTATGGCTGACCTGGCCGAGGCCTATAAGCGTAAAACCGGGACGGATATATCTATCGCCGGTGGTGGTGCCACCAAAGGTATCCGTTCGGTTGCCGCCAATGAGGCCGATATCGGTGGGGCCTGTAGATTCCGCCTTGACAGAACCCGTATTGAAAGTGCAGTAAAAATGATCCCGGTGGCATGGGATGCGCTGGTGGTGATTACCCATAAGGATAATCCCGTTAACTCCGTATCACTCCAGCAGCTTCGTGACCTCTATCTCGGCAAAATCACTAACTGGTCGGAACTAGACGGTTCCGATGCCCCCATTGAACTGCTGATCAGGGAAGGGACAATCTCCGGTGTGGGGTATACGTTGCGTGAACGCCTGTTTGAAAATGTTAATCAGGAGTTTGTAAGCAGCCATACCTTCAAGTCCTCCGGCCCTCTTGAAAAAGCGACCGAGACTAATCTCAACGCCATTGCTGTTACCGGCGTCGCCAGTGCCAACAAACGTGATGTGAAGATCCTGCAGCTTGAGGGGATGGACCCATCATTTGAAAATATACGGAAGGGTAATTACATCCTCTATCGTCCCCTGTTTTTGACCTATAACAAAAAATCGGAGCGTAATGGAGAGGCGGATAGGTTTATCAAGTTTGCCTTGGGGCCGCAAGGTCGTGGGATTATCAAGCGCAACAAAGTGGTACCCTATTTTGACGGCATGCTGCTGATTCAAAACCGGCTGAGAGAGTGGAAGGGCATTCGCGATAAAGCGCTGAAAAAGGAGATGTAAATCTCACTGCCGACACCGATCTTACGGTAGGAGCGGCCTCTCGGACCGCGATGAAACTAGCGCCTTGGTACAACGGCTCATCGCGCTTCGAGAAAGTGCTCCTACAGGGTGAAATCTGGATCAGCTGGCCATCACGCCAGCTGATCGGCCGCTACATGGTAGGTGGGGTCTTCGATCACGTTTACCTCTACCAGATTACCTGCTTTGCGCAGCAATTGACGGCACTCGCTGCTCAGGTGGCGCAGGTGCAGCCGCTTACCGGCATTCATATAACGCTCAGCGAGGCTATCGATCGCCTCGATAGCTGAGTGATCCATCACCTGAGAGTGCTGAAATTCAACCACCACATCATCTGGATCATCCCTGGGGGTGAATAGATCCTGAAAGTTGTTTACCGAGGCGAAGAAGAGTGGGCCGTGAAGTTCATAGACCTTGGACTCATCGAGTTTGCCTGGATAGGTGACTACATTGATATGCTTGGCGTGCTCCCAGGCAAAGACCAGGGCCGAAACAATAATACCCACCACCACCGCAATGGCCAGATCGGTAGCTACGGTGACTCCTGAGACCAGTATCAGTACAAAGGCGTCTGCACGGGGGATCTTGCCTATGATTCTTAGACTTGACCACTCAAAGGTGCCAATTACCACCATGAACATCACGCCGGTGAGCGCGGCCAGAGGGATCATTTCGATCAGGCCGGAGGCGAAGAGGATAAATATCAACAGGAAGAGGGCGGCGGAGATGCCGGAGAGTCGTCCGCGACCGCCTGAATTCACATTGATCATGCTCTGGCCGATCATGGCGCAACCGCCCATGCCGCCGAAGAGGCCGGTGACCGTGTTGGCGATGCCCTGGCCGACACACTCCCGGTTACCACGGCCTCGGGTCTCAGTGAGTTCATCGATCAGGCTGAGGGTTAGTAGTGACTCGATCAGACCGATGGCCGCCAGGATTACGGCGTAGGGGAGGATGATAATCAGGGTCTCCATGTTGATCGGTACCATGGGTATATGGAAGCTGGGAAAGCTACCGGCGATGGAGGCCAGATCGCCCACGGTGCGGCTATCCATGCTAAAGCCGGTCACCAACAGGGTGACGACGATAATGGCGGCAAGTGAGGAGGGAATCGTTTTAGTCAGTTTTGGCAGAAAGTGGATGATCGCCATGGTCAGTGCCACCAGGCCAAACATCAGCCAAAGGGGCAAGCCCTGGAGCCACTGCATCTCACCACCAGCATCCTTGATCTGAAATGTGTTGAGCTGGGCGAGGAATATGACGATGGCCAGTCCGTTGACGAAACCAAGCATCACAGGGTGAGGCACCATGCGGATAAACTTACCCAGCCGCAGGGCACCCACCAGGATCTGGATCAGCCCCATCAAGACCACGGTGGCAAAAAGGTACTCAACGCCATGTTGCGCAACCAGGGCAACCATGACCACCGCCAGGGCGCCAGTGGCACCAGAGATCATGCCGGGTCGGCCACCGATAACTGCGGTGATCAGGCCGACGAGAAGGCTGCGTAGAGGCCAATCAGGGGTTCGACGCCAGCAACAAAGGCGAAGGCGACCGCCTCAGGCACCAGGGCAAGCGCAACAGTAAGTCCCGAGAGGATGTCGTTTTGGGGGCATCCCTGATCGGTACATTTGAAATCGAAAAGCATTGCTCACCTCGGCCAAAGGTATATTTGGCTGTGAAAAACAGACCATTTTAGCAAATTACTGTTTTCTAATAAACAGCTAATTAGGCTAGAGTGGAGTGGTCATTGAGTGGTTAGCTGGCCGTAGATCAATAGGAATGCCATGCTTGTTAAGGTGCCTCTGAGCAAGCTATGACCACTCAGGAGTCACAATATCTACATTGAAGATCGTAACTTCTCAATAACCCAGTGCAGATGGATAACTTTCAGGTGGGTGCAGTGACACCTTTAACTTCAGGGATCGGAGTCAACATCGGCTAAGCTATTGATGCTGTATGATTAGATCCAGTAAGGTAGCGGAGTCGCTTCTGTACGGTAGGGGTCGGAGTCAAACCGTGATACAAAGGTAGGTAAAATTGATGTGGTAGGACGGTTTGACTCGACCCGAGGTAGAGGCGACTCCCTACCTCGTCCGGCCCCCGAGGACGAACTACGTCCCGAGTATGACAACCCCTATGGCACGGACTTTTTGAGAAGTTACTGAAAATCTTGCTAGTAGATTGAATAGATAGAAGAGGGAGAGGGCAATATGACCCACTTTATGAAGCCGCATTTTCTCGATCAAGAGCAGAAGTCAGCCCTTGAGACGGCTACGGAGAGACTGGATGTTGGCGATGAGAAGAGTTGGAGAATCTTTATTATCGCCCTCGATTATGAGTTGACCGAGTACGATAAACTGCATCGGCGGGAGAGACCGAAAACCGAGGTTAGCGATGATAACCTGGAGAAAATCGCTGCTGCCGCCGGGGCACTCTCGGATATGCTGCAGCAACTACCCAAGAGCAGTTATACCAAGCTCTCTCAACAGCTCTCAGAAGCAGACGATTTTGCTCGCCAGTATAGTGGCCGCTACCTCAGCGCCCTACAGGATGAGGTTGAGCGGGTATCGGTAGCCTGTCGTAGCAAAGCAGTCATACATCATGGTTTGGGTGTGGAGAGATCTGATCAACACCTGGTCGCCATGATTGTAAAAACCTACCGGGAGTGTTTTGAGCGGGAGCCACTGGAGGATGACCGGGCACTGTTTCTCGACCTACTAGGTGAGATTATCGGTATCTGTGGTCTGGATATAGAGGGTGACCTAAGCGTCTTGCTTGATGTCTCTCAAAGGGAGCCGTGAACCTGCACTCTCTCCACCCCAGCTGTCGAGCTTAGTTCCAGACATCGGTACTCAGATAGCGCTCGCCGGTGTCGGGTAGAATCGCCAGTAACACTTTGTCTCTGAACTGCTCGGTACGGGCGGCTTTGACCATGCCAGCCACGGCGGCACCAGATGAGATCCCGGCAAAGATCCCCTCTTTGCGTGCCAGATGCCGGGTCGCTTCATAAGCCTCTTCTGTGGTGATGCTGATGATCTCGTTATAGATCGACCTATTTAGTGTTTCCGGTATAAAGCCGGGAGCGGTGCCCATGATCTTGTGCTTGCAGACGATCCCCCGGGAGAGTATGGGCGAGTCAGCGGGCTCCGTGGCGATTATCTCCAGATCAGGATTGTGCTGGTGCATATAGTGACCGACACCTGAAATGGTGCCGCCGGTGCCTGTGGTGCAGACAATGGCATCCAGCTCCATGCCGAAGTCACTCCAGATCTCCTCTGCGGTGCTCTTATGCGCGGCAGGATTGTCAGGATTGAAGTGCTGACCGACAAAAAACCAACCGTTCTCGGCGGCCAGTTTCTGTGCCTTTTCAATGGCCCCCTTGGTGCCACGCTCCGCTGGTGTCAGTACCAGTTTGGCGCCGAAGGCGAGCAGAATCGCTTTGCGCTCTTCACTCATGTCGTCTGCCATGACAAATACTGCGGGGTAACCTTTCTCCGAAGCCACCATTGCCAGTCCAATGCCGGTGTTGCCGGAGGTCGGCTCGATGATGGTGTCGCCGGGTTTCAGTGTACCGCGTCTCTCTGCGGCCTCTATCATATTGAGGGCGGGGCGGTCCTTTACCGAGCCCATCGGGTTGAAGCTCTCAACTTTTACCCACAACTCTCTGGCCAGGATATCGGTGACTTTGTTGAGGCGGACCACCGGAGTGTTACCTATGGTCTGTAAAATATTGGCGTATTTCATTACATCGAGCCCAATTTTGCGAGCCGCAATGATAGCGTATTTAGATGGCTATTGGGGTCAAAAATCGACTGGCAGATAGAAAAAGACAAACCGCCCCTGCTCTATATCTACCTTAAGGGTTGCGTCGCGGTAGAGGGCGTAGTCGATGTAGCCGGGTATTGCGCTGTTGGCGTGGCATTCACTGCTATGTTGGGGTGATTCAAAGTCGCGGTCACGGTCATACCAGGAGAGCAACATATACTCTTCCAGCCGCTGGTCCGCTTCACGGTTGGCCAGTGCCATAGCGGCAAGGTAGTCATCCAGTGGTGGCGCGGGTGACAGTTCGATGATAGTGACGCCGCTGTAATCCGGCTCAGTGGGGATGTTGCAGACCGAGGTGGTGGGTTTTTTCTTATTCATGAGTTTGCTGGAGGCTCCTGTAACTTCTCCAAAAGTTCGTGCCATAGGGTGCGTAACCCCTTTTCAGGAGACGCGGTGAATAGATCCCGGTACGCCCACAGCAGCATCCCTGCTGCTTTACGTCCTGAAAAGGTGTCACTGCACCCCACCTGAAAGTTATCCATCTGCACGGGGTTATCGAGACGTTACAGACTCCTTATGTGTCTGCTACTCCACCACCACCTTGGCTTTTGGCGCGGTACAGCGCTTGATCGGCACGCTGAATAACCTCTTCAAGGGGTTCATCAAAGTGCTTCATCGGCGTGATACCGATACTGATGGTAATGCGCAGGCTATAGCTTTTGTGGTGCACCGAAGTGGTGCCGACAGCATCGATCAGTCGTTGGGCAACCTGTAGTGCGGTGTTGCTGTCACTCTCGGGGAGGACGATAGCAAATCCACCGCCATGGATGCGGCCGATGATATCAATATCCCGTAACTGATTACTGCAGGTTTTGGCTACGGTGTAGGTGGCTTCATCTCCCATGCCATAGCCGTAGGTCTCGTTGATCTCCTCCAGCTTGTCGATCTCCAGCAGCATAATAATGAAAGGTCTGTCGAAGCGTTGTGCCCGTCGCAACTCACACTTAGCAAGTTCCTGGAAGTGGCGTATATTGTGGAGGCTGGTGAGCGGGTCTGTAATCGCTGTATGGCCGTCTCTGCCGCCATCATTTTCATCGGTATCACGCATCACCGTCACCATAACCTCCTCACCGTTAAGGGGTAGGTGCGAGGTGCGTAATTTCAGCATCAAACACTCTCCACTCTTGTGGGTGATGCCCACCTGTAATGGTGTGTGCTGTTTTGATGTGAGTGCCCGCTCCAGTACTCCCCGGTGTTCAGGGCAGACAAACGCCAGCAGGCTCTTCCCTTTGACCTCTTTAGCCGAGTAACCGAGCATCTCCTCAAACGCCTTGTTGGTGTCGAGGATGACGTTGCCGGTATGGAGCACGACAGATTCAAAGGTCGCCTCTGCCAGCCGTTTGTAACGCTCCTCGCTTTCACCCAGTTCACTGTTCTGGGTATCTACCCGTTGGCTCAGTTCGCTGTTCACCTGACGCAAGGCGGCCTGGGTATCTTCCAGTTTCTTGTTATTGCTTTTGAGGCGACTGAATGAGCCCTGCAGCTGTTGCGCCATGATATTGAAGGAGTTGGCGAGAGAGTGCACCTCTTCGGTTCCATCATCCGGTATCTGATGTCCCCAGTTGCCGGTGGTGAGGGAGAGTGCCGCCTGTTTCAGGTTTGAGAGGGGGACGGTTACCCGCCGTGCAAGATAGAGCTGAGAGCAACGGCGATGAGGAGGGCGAGAAGGCAGAGGCCGATGGAGATGTAGGTGTTTTTTATCATCCTCTTCATAAAAGAGGCTTCAGGTGCTGCTATGGCGATCAGCCACGCAATTCCCCGTGGGTCACGAAATGGACTCAGCTGCAGAAACTGTCTCTGACCATCAAACTCAAACTCCAGGCGATGCTCCTGCTCTACTCTCTTAAAGTCTGGAAACTGCTGGGTCAGCTTGTGATAGGCCGTGCGTATGAGTGGTGAGGTACTGTCACCCACACTGATGCGGGAGATATTTTTGCCCATTTTCTCCCCCCCCTGAAAGGGCGCAGGTCACTGGATGAGGCGACCAGCAGGCCAGAGGGTTCAAAGATAAAGATCTCTCCTGCATCGCCCTTTGTCAGCTTGCTGAGATCCTTCTGGATATGAGAGAGCAGGATATCGGTGGCGAGTACACCCAGCAGCTCGCCACCCTGGTCGTATAGCGGTAGGGCGGTGGTAATGCCGAGCGTCCCCTCAAGAAAAAAAGTGTAGATCTCTGTCCATATAGGCCCACCATCAGCTATCGTCTTTTTATACCAGGGGCGCCCTCTGGAGTCGTAAGTCTCCCGGCGCTGTAGTTCTTCTCTGCGGTTGCCCTTGTCAGACATTGAATAGACGCTGGACTTGCCAGCGACAAAGTTGTCCGTCTGCCGGGCAACAAAAGAGCCATCGCCACGGCGGGCGACCAGCATGATCCCCCCTGCGGTGTTGCCGAAATAGATATAGCTGGTGGTATCAAAAACCTGTAGCTGTTGCCAGAAGTAGTTCTGCAGGGCGATTGGATCATCCAGATCCATACCGCTCATCTCGATATAGTTTTTATTTAGCCGGTTTACCTGATGGGGAGCGTCAAGAAATCTCTTCAGGTGATTCAGAACCTGAGCGTAGGCGTTATGCCGCACCTCATCGGCCACCTCTCTGACGGCATCACGGCCAGTAGTGAAAGAGAGATAACCGACCAGTGTGACAGTGGCCACAATAAGAACGATAAAGGGTATTGCGATGGTGGCCTTGAGCGACAACCTTCCCTGGAACATGGTCTATCTCACTCAAAGCTCTGGCTGAGAATAACCAGCTGGTCGAGGCGGTTGCGTGCTTCGCCGCTGGCGATCACCTCCCCTGCCTTGGCAATACCGTCTGCCAGGGTATTGGTGATGCCTGCGGTGAAAATGGCAGCACCCGCATTGAGCTGCACGATGTCGCGGGCGGGCCCCTCTTGGTTGTCAAGGACACTGCGTATAACGCTCAGGCTCTCTTCGGCATCCGCCACCCTGAGGGTGTCGATAGGGGTGCGTTTAAAGCCGAACTCTTCAGGTTGAATACTGAAGCGGCGTACCCGGCCATCTTTGAGTTCAGCCACATCGGTCTTGTCACCGATACTGATCTCATCAAGACCATCACGGGAGTGAACCACCATAACGTGGCGGCTGCCCAGTTTCTGTAGCACATCGGCCATCGGGGTGAGCAGTTCGTCACTGAAGACCCCCAGCAGTTGGTTGGGTACACCGGCTGGATTGGTCAAGGGGCCGAGGATGTTAAAGATGGTGCGTACCGCCATCTCTTTGCGCGGGCCGATGGCGTGCTTCATGGCGCTGTGATGGGCGGGGGCGAACATAAAGCCGACACCCAGCTGGCGTACACACTGCTCCACCTCACCCGCCGATAGCGCTATGCGTACCCCTGCGGCCTCCAGAGCATCGGCAGCACCGGATTTGCTGGAGACTGAACGGTTGCCGTGCTTGGCAACATTGCAGCCGGCAGCGGCGGCGACAAACATTGAGGCGGTGGAGATGTTAAAGGTGCCTGATGAGTCACCGCCGGTACCGACGATATCCACGGTGTTGGATAGATCGGTAAGCTTTACGCCACTGGCAAGCTCTCGCATCACTGATGCCGCCGCCGCGATCTCGGTGACACTCTCCCCCTTCATGCGCAGGCCGATGAGAAAGCCGCCGATCTGTGCCGCTGTGGCATCGCCGGTCATGATGGTGCGCATTACCTCGGTCATCTCTTCCGAGTTCAGGTCTTTGTGGGCAAGTACGCAGTTGATCGCTTGTGGCATATCCATTGGCTATTACCTGTCTATCTGATTGTTATTGTGGATCACAGAGAACACAGAGGAGCCCTGAGAAGAGGTAGCTTTGGTATGGATTATAACTTTTTGCTCTCTGGCGGCAATAAGAGTGAGCGGTAAGTAACCCAATTCTCCTCGGCGGAGTGACTTCGTCATTGCGGCGCACCTCCCTGTAGGAGCGGAGCCCTCGCCGCGATGAACGTTGCACACTCCCGGTAAAATACCATCACCCCGAGGGCGGGCCTCTCTGAGTTCTCAGTGGTCTATATCACTTCCCCTCAAGGAAATTCTGCAGCAGGTCGTGGCCATGTTCACTGAGAATCGACTCCGGGTGGTACTGCACCCCCTGCACATCCAGTTCACGATGGCGGATACCCATGATCTCATCGACGGCACCGTCTGCGGTCTGGGTCCAGGCGGTCATCTCCAGGCACTTGGGCAGGCGCTCTCTCTCCACCACCAGTGAGTGGTAACGGGTGGCTTCATAGGGGTTGTTCAGACCGCTGAAGAGGCCGGTGTTGGCGTGGTAGATGGGGGAGGTTTTGCCATGCATCACCTCGCGGGCGTGAACGATCCTGCCACCGAACGCCTGGCCGATCGACTGGTGGCCAAGACAGACACCGAGAATGGGGGTGCGTCCGGCAAACTGCTTGATCACCTCTACCGATATACCCGCCTCATTGGGAGTACAGGGGCCGGGAGAGATGACGATCTGATCCGGCTTCAGCGCCTCGAGTGTCTCTATATCCACCTCGTCATTGCGATAGACGCGGACATCAGCCCCCAGCTCACCGAAATACTGCACCAGATTGTAGGTGAAAGAGTCATAGTTATCGATCATTAACAGCATAGCTACTCTCCCTCACAATGGTTGGTATCGAGACCGGCCTCGGCTAGCGCCACGGCACGGAATACGGCGCGCCCCTTGTTCATGGTCTCCTCCCACTCCATCTGCGGCTGGGAGTCAGCGACGATACCGGCACCGGCCTGGATATGCAGCGTACCATCCTTGATCACTGCCGTGCGGATGGCAATGGCGGTATCCATATCGCCGTTCCACGAGAGGTAGCCGACGGCACCGGAGTAGATGCCGCGCTTGACCGGCTCCAACTCGTCGATGATCTCCATGGCACGAATTTTAGGTGCGCCGCTGACGGTGCCTGCGGGGAAGGTGGCGCGCAGTACATCAATGGCGTTCATCCCCTGTTTCAGCTTAGCGGTAACGTTAGAGACGATGTGCATCACATGGGAGTAGCGTTCGACAATCATCTTATCGGTCAGCTTGACCGTGCCGATCTCTGCTACCCGTCCCGCATCGTTACGGCCCAGATCGATCAGCATCAGATGCTCTGCCAGCTCTTTCGGGTCGGCCAGCAGCTCCTCCTCCAGCGCCTTGTCCTGTGCCGGTGTCTCGCCACGGCGGCGGGTGCCTGCGATGGGGCGCACCGTCACCTCACCATCCTCCAGGCGGGTAAGAATCTCCGGAGAAGAGCCGACGATATAAAAGTCACCCATATTGTAAAAGTACATATAGGGGCTGGGGTTGAGGCCGCGCAGGGCACGATAGAGATCCAGGGCGCGGCATGAAACGGAATCGAGAGGCGCTGGGAGAGCACCGTCTGCATACAGTCCCCTTCGAGTATGTACTCTTTTGTGCGCACCACTGCCTGCTTGAACCCCTCCTCGGTAAAGCCGGAGATGAAGTGTGACTCATCAATATTGCGGCGCTTACTCCTGGGCTGCATAGGCAAGTTTTCGCGCATCTTCTCCACTACTACCTGCAACCGTTTACGTCCCGACTCGAAGCTGCCGCCATTGGTGGGATCGACATGGATGATGACATAGAGAAGGCCGCGCAGATTATCGAATACCACCACTTCATCCGATACCAGCAGCTGGATATCCGGGGTGTTGAGCAGATCCGGGTTGGGGCAGCTGGCCAGCTTGGGCTCAATATAACGGATGGTGTCGTAACCAAAGTAGCCCACCAGCCCGCCGGTAAAACGCGGCAGATCCTTGTGCCCGGCTACCCGATAGCGCTGTTGAAACTGCCCGATAAAGGCGAGTGGATCCTCCACCTGGTGCTGTTCAACCACCTCACCATCGGTCTCAATGGTCACTTCAAGACCCGCTACTCGCAGCAGAGTGCGGCAGGGCAGGCCGATAATCGAGTAGCGGCCCCACTTCTCGCCACCCTGCACCGACTCCAGTAGATAGGAGTTGGGGGCGTTGGCCAATTTGAGATAGACGCTAAGGGGGGTGTCGAGGTCGGCAAGCACCTCGCACATCAGGGGAATACGGTTGTGGCCTTCAGCAGCCAACTGGTCGAACAGATCGGGAGTCATGATCCTCTCCACACAAGGGGGGGTTTAAGCAGATATATTCACAGCGTGCGCATCACCAGCGCCATCGTGTGCCTCTCTTAAACATCTTATAGTGGTGTGCAAGGGACATAGATCACCCGAAAAATTGAAGCGCTAACGATAATCGAAATTGGGTTAACTATCCAGTGGGCTTTGGTTTAAGAGCTTAAAAGCGGGACGCGGAGGTCGCAGAGAAGTCGCAGGGAGCGCTGAGAAAACTTTTGTCAGTGAGGAGTGATGTCCTTGGTTGAGCTTGCGAGACCCAGGTTAGGTTGGTGAGTCCTTTACGGTACAAAATAAGGGTACCGAATTTATGGAAATTGATTTTATGTTGTTGATCTAGTTTTTATCACATACCAAATGGAGAGAGTAATGATGATTGAGGTGCAAACGGCTATCGATGAACTGATGAAAGCAATGATGAGTGGCGGCACCAATGCGGTGGCCGACATAGTCAAGGGTGGGATGATCAGTGGGTGGGAAAAAACTACAGAGCTTTGGAAGCAGATTTTCTCAAAGAACGAGGAGGCTAAGCTGCTCGCTGACCGTGCAGTAAGAGCGCCTGATGATCTGTCGGCACAGGATGAACTGCGCAAGCTGCTGCTGGAGGTGCTGGAACAGCACCCTGAGTTGCACCAGGGCATTAACATAAGTGCAGACCACGGCAGCGTTGCTACAAAAGAGATAAGTGGATCGACAATCACTATTAACAACTGATGGCGCCAATCCAGGGAGTGCGCAAATGAAGGAGATCACAGCAAATAATGGATCAGTCAGTGCAGAATCAATCAAAGATTCCATACTCAATTTCAACTACAACTACAACGGAATAAGCGAGGTAGATGCAAGGGCCCATGAGCATCAATACCTTCGGCGGCTGATCTGTGATTGCCGGGGGCTGGCGTGGCTCTCAACAGTTCAATACCAGGATGAGAGTACCCCTGCACTCGCCCTTGATCAGGTTTTTACCGCCCTCCTTGCCGATGAGTTGAAAGAGTCTCCGCAGGAAAAAAAGAGTGTCCTACGACGCCACTCCGAGGGCAAAGTCTCCCTCCTGGAAAAGCTCAACCAGGAGTCCTCCCTGGTAATTACCGGCGATCCGGGCAGTGGCAAGAGCGCATTTGTCAATTATATCGCCATTGCCCTGGCAGGCGAACTCCTGGGCGAGGAGCAGTGCAACCTAAAACCCTGACCGAACCCCTTCCCAATGATGAGGGAGAAGCGGGTGAGGAGAGGCAGCCGTGGGATCATCAGGGGCTACTGCCGGTTCGTATTATTCTGCGTGATTTTTCAGCCTCCCCGCATTTTCCAGAGAAAGGGAAGAGGGGGATGTCTGTCACCTATTGGCATTTTTGGCGGCCGAGTTGGAAGAGAGGGAGAGTGGTGACTACTTTCCCCTACTAAAGAAGCGACTACAGGGGGGCAAAGCCCTGGTGATGTTCGATGGCCTCGATGAGGTGGCAAAGGCCGGTGAGCACCGCGCACGGATGATTCAGTGCATATCCGGCTTTCGTGGCAGCTATGAAGTGCGGTGTCTGGTGACCTGTCGGCCCTACGCCTACGACCAAGCCCGCTGGCAGATTGAGCGGTTTGTTCATACCTCAGTGGCCGATTTTGAACCGGGACAGATCAGGCAATTTATCCACCGCTGGTACCATAGCCTTCTCGCCACCGATGCGGAGAGTGTGAGCAATCGTATCGGCAAACTGGTGAAAGCCTGCCTCGGTCGGCGTAGCCTGAAAGATCTTGCCAAGCGCCCTCTGCTACTGACCATGATCGCCTACCTTCACAGCAACTGGCACGAACTGCCCGAGCGTCGGGCCGACCTCTATGAGCGGCTGTTGCAGCTGTTGTTGGACAAGTGGGAGTCGGCCCGTTTCGGTCCCATTGATGCTGATGGGGCTAAGGAACTGAAACAGTACAGCTTGGCTGAATACCTGCGGGTAGGGGTGGATGACATTCGTTTGGCACTAAAGCGGGCTACATTCAATGCGTATACTCGGCAGGGTGTGAAAGAAGGGACAGTTGATATTGCCGCAAAGGATCTCACCCATGAACTGCTGCGCTTACAAAAGGACCGCACTGAGAGAAGTGCCTTAGATGCCCTAATATTGAGTGATCACCTCTGTAACCGGGTGGGCATACTCTACCAGCGTGGTGGTAAGAGTGAACATGATGCCATCTACACCTTCCCTCACCGCAGTTTTCAGGAGTATCTGGTGGCGGACCACTTTCGCAAGGGGGAGAGTCCACTGTTTGACCTGGTGACTGTAGATGATGAGGCGGAGTGGACGGATGCAGCCGCAGAATTGGTAACAACAGATCCCGATCGATGGCGAGAAGTGGTGTTGCTGACAGCTGGAATTGATGCGACCAAGTCCCCTGGGCCGGTCTGGTCACTGGTTAAGGCGCTCTATCCAGAGACTGTTGGTAAGGATGGGTTCACCAAGAGCAGCGCATGGGGTCTCCGTTTTGCCATCGAAATTATAGTTGAAAATCTGAGCCTTAATGAGTTGCGGCCCGGCTACAAGAGAACCATGGAGCGGATACGGATAGATCTGCCACAACTTCTAAGAGCCCCAATACTGGACGCCACCGAGCGCGTGGCGGCGGGTCGCCACCTCGCCACACTGGGCGATCCTCGTAGTGAAGCCATGGAGCTGGATGCGATGGAGTTTTGTCACGTCCCCCCTGGGCGTTTCTTCTTGGGCGCTGAAGATGAGAGTGCCTTTGACGATGAGAAAAAGGGGGCAGGCCCACACGAGATGGAAAAAGGCTACTGGCTGGGTCGCTATCCCGTCACCGTTGCCCAGTACCAGGACTATCTGCAGGAGGCCAAAATTGAACCAGGTAATAAGAGGTGCCTGAGTGGGGCGGCCAATACCCCTGTGGTATGGGTGAGCCAGGAAGAGGCCATGGCATTCTGTGGTTGGCTCGATAAGCGCTGGCGGCAGGCGGGCTGGTTGCCGGAGGGGTATCGGGTGACCCTTCCCTCGGAGCCGGAGTGGGAGAAGGGGGCCAAAGGGGGTGATGAGATACCGGCTAAAGGCCAACAGCAGACCCTGTCCGTTAGTGCATTGGCTAGGGCAGACCAGCCCGTTCTTGAGGAAAACAGAATGCCTCAGCGCGACTACCCCTGGGGAGAGCAGGCCAACTCCGAATATATGAACTTCGATATGAATATCGGTGCCCCCTCTGCCGTAGGCGCCTATCCCGCCAGTGCCTCCCCCTACGGCTGTGAGGAGATGAGCGGCAATGTTTTGGAGTGGACGCGCAGCCATTTTGCCGACTACCCTTATCCCACAGACCCTGATGCAGTGAAAGCGCGTGAGAAGAGCGGCGATGTTCCCCGTGTGTTGCGCGGCGGTGCCTTCTACGACGGCCAGAGGCTCGCCCGCTGCTCGTATCGCTACTACTACGATCCGGGCTTCCGGGACCTCGACTTCGGGTTTCGTGTTGTGCTGTCCCCATTACTCTGACCGATGAAACCTCTGGACGATGATCCTCTGAGAGAGTCTGCACCGGTTTTGATTTAGGCAGGCCACGTGCTGTTATCACCTCGGTAAATCAGCAATATTGGCAGCAAATAAACGCGTATGAACGCGAGTATTTGAAAAATCCTCACATTGTGATTCATTTGAATATACCTCGATGAGTATTTACGCTCAGTACGCTGGGAATTTATCTGCAAAGAATAATTTTAGAGACATATTCACGATTATTTGCGTTCATTTCCGGCTGAGCTTCAGGGGTAATCAGATAACCATTTACAAAAAAGGTTTCCTCTGTGTTCGTTGCGTCTACTCTGGAACCACCGCATCCTGTTATTTATCCCTGCCCAATTATCAGCCCAGCCAGCTTGGCAAGGTTGTCGACCACTGCACCGGGATTGACCTCGTGGATGTCGATGCCGTGGTTGTAGCCGTAGGGGGCGCTCACTGCCTGGAAGGCTGCCGCACGGGCGGCAGCAATATCGTGTATCGAGCCACCTTAGGTACTGTGTGTAAAGAAAAGGTGCTGCGAGTGTAGGTTAAATATGCCCAATATCCGCCTCAAATGATCGAAAAAATGGATTGAACATGAGCATCCCTCGCCCTTTGCTCCCTTGCATTGCAGAATCAATCGATTGAAACTATACTCTAACTACATTTGTAGTAAATCCAACAAGAAGGATGATGCAATGGGTATGCCGGTTCGCATCGATGACACCCTATACGAACAAGCCCGCAGCGAGGCTAAAATCGAGCGGCGCACAATAGCAGGGCAGATTGAATACTGGGCAATGGTGGGGCGTGCCGCACTTGATAACCCGGACTTGCCTGTCAGTTTTATAGCGGAATCCCTGGTTTCAATGGCCGAACCGCGTGATCAGGCAACACCTTTTATACCGAGAGACCGTGAGGAGTGAGCTTCGACGTTCAGCAAACTCGCCGCTTTGCCCGACAATACAAAAAACTCCATAACAACATAGCTGCCGATGTAGATACCGCTGTGAAAGAGGTGGTGGCCCAGCCCTCACTTGGCGAGCGCAAACAAGGTGATCTCGCGGAACTATTTGTTCGCAAGTTTCATAGCCAGGGGCAGCTATACCTACTGGGTTACACGGTTGAAGAGAGCGTACGACTGATCTATCTAGAGGCTGTTGGATCCCATGAAAATTTTTATCGTGATCTAAAGCGGTCTTGATTTTTCAGGTAGCTCCGATTTAATGGGTGCGCACCGATCACCATTCGAAGCTAATACTGAGGTCGTACATCATAATGACCCGTTTAAAAGACCCGGACACCCATCAACTGGTTCATCCAAGCTAATGTGTGTTCTGATCAGCGAGGCTTCCGAAGGGAATCGAGCGCTGGTACATTCAAATTTATCAGAAGCTGTGCTTTATGGCCGCCCCCTGTATATTCAATGGCACACGTGAATGCTTTAGTTAATACCAGGAAAGTGCGATGACGGATCATGAATTCGGCGGTGGCTGGCCGCAGATAAAACTTGAGGTGTTGGCCGATATTTTCACTATTCTTTGCGGTATCCAACAGGCCTGCAATCCCGGTAGCCACCAGGATTGCAGACTATATCCTCAGCAGGGCGTGACTGATGGTGGGTACTCATCGTAGATTTTCCCATTCAATACCCGCCCATTCAGCTGTTTCGCCCGCTTCACACCATCTGCGCCCCAGGTACCCCACTGCTTAAAGAAATAGGCTGATCCTGCCGCCCTGGCATACCGCCGCACACTCTCTGCCCAGGCCGCCTTCATGGGCCGCGCCTTCGGCCCGGACTCACCACCCACGATAACCCAGTGGATGCCTGAAAAGTCCACGGGGCCGATGTTCTCCAGTAACGGCTCAACAGAGACAAACCGCACAGTAGCATCGACTTGACGTAGATAGTCTATGCGCGGCACGCCGTACTTTTTTATCTTCTACAGTTACCCCCCAGCCAGACGTTCTTAGGACAGCTACGATTAGCAAAATAGAGAGGTAGCCGCTCTGCCCGTTTGGTTAGTATCTGGTAGGTGTGTTGAGGCGTACGCCTGATGGTATCGAAGACCTGGTCGAGATAATCATCATGAACCTTTTCATGAAACAGATCCGACATGGAATTGACAAAATAGATTGTCGGCTTCTTTCGTCTTAACGGCTGATCCAGCCGGTGCGGCTGCAGTGTCAGATCAAAACCATTCTGATAGCCGCCAGCACGCATCGCCTTGAGTCGCCGGGCCATCACCTCTGCATAGCAGTGCTTGCATCCAGGAGACACCTTGTCGCAACCTGTTGCCGGATTCCACGTCTGCTCGGTCCACTCAATCTTTGATTGTGCTGTCATCCATCGCTCCGTCTCACTTCCAGCTTTGTGGGGCAATCTTAACCCAAATGTAGCAAATTTCCGCTGATCAGTCAGTTCATCATGAATGTGGGCGGGTAATGACAAACATATTGATGGCGCAGAGCCAGCCAGGTTTAAAGAGGTCACCTCTGCGCCCCGCTTTCAGCTATGCTCGGCAATCAGTCCAGGTAGATCGGCGAGGCTGTCGATCACGGCATCGGGGTTGGCTTCACGGATGTCGATGCCGTGGTTGTAGCCGTAGGGCACACTGACGGCCTGGAAACCGGCTGCACGGGCGGCGGCGACATCGTGCATGGAGTCGCCTACCATCATCGACTCTTGCGGGGTGGCATCGAGTTGTTTGGCGGCGTGGAGCAGGGGCATGGGGTCAGGCTTCTTCTTCGGCAGGGTGTCGCCGCTGACGATGATGCTGAAGTCGCCATGTATGCCCAGTGCCTTGAGCAGGGGGATGGTGAACTGTGCCGCCTTGTTGGTGACGCACCCCAGGGTGTAACCCTCTGCTTTCAGATGATCGATGCCTTCACGGATGCCGGGGTAGAGTGTTGAACGCTCACCGTTGTGTTTGTCATAGCTATCCATGAAGAGGGGGTAGCCTTGGTCAAAATCTTCACGGGAGGGTTCGGCATCCAGATCATCCATCAGGGTGCGCTTGACCAACTTCTCCACACCGTTGCCGATCCAGTTACGGAGATGGGACTCGGTACAAGAGGGACGGCCAAGTGCCGCCATCATCTGGTTAACGCTAAAGAGAAGATCCGGCACACTGTCAACCAGGGTGCCGTCGAGGTCGATCAGGATCAGTTTTGGTCTGTTCATAGCGTTTATTTGCAGCCTGGTTGGGTTTAAGCGAGTGGGCACAAAAGAGCTGCCCTGCCGGCCTTATATCAGCCCGCCTTGGCCAACTCGTCACGCATCTGCTGGATGATGGTATTGTAGAGGTTGGGATCGGACTCCTGGCGTTGCCAAAGATACCGGAACCGGCGACGAAGGTATCGGCACCCGCTTCGGCGATTTTGCGGATGTTGTCGGCTTTGACACCACCGTCAATCTCCAGGCGGATATCGAGGCCGGAGTCATCGATCAGCTTGCGGCAGGCGCGTAGCTTATCCATGGCAGCGGGGATGAAGCTCTGGCCACCGAAGCCGGGGTTGACCGACATGATCAGGATCATATCCACCTTGTCCAGTACATAATCAAGGTGGCTCAGGGGGGTGGAGGGGTTGAACACCAGGCCGGATTTACAGCCGTGCTCACGGATCAGTTGCAGTGAACGGTCGATATGCTCACTCCCTTCTGGATGGAAGGTGATGTAGCTGGCCCCCGCCTTGGCAAAGTCAGGAATAATACGATCCACCGGCTTAACCATCATGTGGACATCGATCTCGGCGGTGACGCCGTGCTTGCGCAGGGCTTCACAGACCAGTGGGCCGATGGTGAGGTTGGGGACATAGTGGTTGTCCATAACGTCGAAGTGTACATAGTCGGCACCGGCCGCCAGAACATTGTCCACCTCCTCGCCCAGCTTGGCGAAATCGGCGGAGAGAATGGAGGGTGCAATCTTGAAGTCTGCCATGATAGATACCTCTGGCGGCCCTGAGTTATAGGGCGTTGGATGTAAGGAGTGTTGAGCTTGGCGGCCACTCTACCCCATGCGGCAGCTTTTTTCACTCAATTATTATTGTAATATCTCTATATAAAAGAGTAACTTATAGGGTTCATAAGATTACCTGATTCTACCGGTACGAACGGGCTGGTTTTCTGCCGAGTTGCTGACAATAGGGTTTGAGGGCTGGTGTTGGGGTGGTTTACCTATCTTGAAGGAGGTTGATATGCGTTTATTACTACTGCTCTGCCTGATCTGTTTTTCCACCTTGCTGTCAGCCGCTGATCTGGTGCGGGAGCGGCGAATAGGCGATGAGATTGAAGAGATGATCATGGTCGGAGAGGCGCTCAGGTTGCAGGCGGGGGAGGCTGATTTTCTTGCCATCTATGCACAGGAGGAGACCCGTTACGCCCAGGGTGCTGCAATCATTCTCCATGGCCGTGGTGCACACCCGAACTGGACCGAAGTGATTCAGCCCTTGCGCACGGAGCTGCTTGGCTATGGCTGGCGCACCCTCTCGATTCAGCTGCCCGTTGCTTCGGCAGAAGCCCCTTCAGGGGCCTACCGGGAGTTGATCCCTGAGGCGGGCCGCGTATTGCCGCTGCCGTTGACTATCTGAAAAAGATGGAAGTCGAGAACATTGTCATTATCAGTCACAGCCTGGGGGCGCGCATGGCGGTAGAGCATCTCGCCGGTGGGAAGTCGCCGGAGGTGCGGGCGTTGGTGACGGTCGGCTTAAGCGCCGACAAAAACGAGAGAGAGAGCGGTACTCTGGGCGCGTTGCAGAAGTTGACGCTGCCTCTGCTCGATATCTATGGCAGCCAGGATTTAGAGGTCGTACTCAACACCGTCCACGAGCGTGCGGCAGCGGCAAAAAAAGCGAAAAACAGCAGCTACCGGCAGACTCGAATTGAGGGGGCGGACCATTTTTCCGTGGTCTGGATGATACGCTAATCGCCACAGTGCGGGCTTGGCTGGGGAAGGTAGCGCCAGGTAGTAAGGTGGAGTAGGAGCCTGTACGAGAGTAGGCTCTTGGGTTGTAGGAATTCAAGCCCTGAAGCGCGACCGTAACAAACCTACCACAGCAAGGCCTGCCTACCCCTGTTTTGATGGGGGGTTAAGAGCATATAATTCAGCTTTCGTCTTTCGATAATAGCTCAGTGGGGGTAGATCTCTGGCTTCTGTCTTTAAATCTCTGGCCAAAGTCGGGTCGAACACCATGCTCTCGCGGGTGCTTGGTTTTGTTCGTGATCTGGTGCTGGCGCACACCTTTGGTGCCAGTGCTGGGACCGATGCCTTTTTTGTCGCCTTCAAGATCCCCAACTTCCTCCGTCGCCTCTTTGCCGAGGGTGCCTTTTCCGTCGCCTTTGTGCCGGTGCTTACCGAGTACAAAGAGAAGCGAAGCTCGAAGAGCTGAAGCTGTTTGTTGACCATGTTGCCGGTACCCTGGGTGCCCTACTGCTGCTGGTCACTATTATAGGGGTAATGGGCGCACCACTGCTGGTGATGCTCTTTGCCCCCGGTTTTATCGGTGACGGCGATAAGCTGGCGTTGGCGGCGGAGATGTTGCAGCTTACCTTCCCTTATCTGCTGTTTATCTCTCTTACCGCCTTTGCGGGTGGCATTCTCAATACCCATGATCGTTTCGGTGTACCGGCCTTCACCCCGGTACTGCTCAATATCATCCTTATTGGTTGCGCGCTCTGGCTATCGCCGCAGATGGAGCAGCCGGTGATTGCCCTCGCCTGGGGCGTGCTCTTTGCCGGTATTGCCCAGTTCCTCTTTCAGCTGCCATTTCTGCATCAGATTGGCCTGGCACCTCGTTTTCGATTTGCCCCCAAGGATGAGGGGTGCGCCGTATCGGCAAACTGATGCTGCCCGCCCTGTTTGGTGTCTCGGTGACCCAGCTTAATCTGCTGTTGGATACCTTGATCGCTTCGTTTCTGGTCACCGGTAGTATCTCCTGGCTCTACTATTCCGACCGCCTTATGGAGTTCCCGCTGGGAATACTAGGTGTCGGACTGGCGACGGTGATCCTGCCCAGTCTCTCGAAAAAGCACGCCACCGAATCCCTTGAAGGTTTTTCACGCACCATCGATTGGGCGTTGCGCTGGGTGTTGCTGCTGGGATTGCCTGCGTCGGTGGGGCTGCTGTTGCTGGCGGGGCCGATGATCGCCACCCTCTTTCAGTCCGATCTATTTACCGCCAGTGATGTGGTGATGTCTCAGCGCAGCCTGATGGCCTACTCCCTGGGATTGGTGCCCTTCATTCTAATCAAGGTATTGGCGCCCGGTTACTATGCCCGCCAGAATACACGCACACCGGTAAAAATAGCCGTCATCGCCATGGTGAGTAATATGGTGTTCAATATCATCCTGGTATTTCCTCTGGCCCATGCCGGGCTGGCTTTGGCCACCACCCTCTCTGCCTGCATCAAC
>MOXH01000021.1_pt1 | contig 32407 bp, 38 predicted proteins | sample 1471181 | NCBI WGS metagenome assembly MOXH01 (sample SAMN05806436, study PRJNA327811) | mollusc metagenome | isolation source: Phylotype A (SB4) bacterial symbionts from gill | host: Thyasira cf. gouldii | place: Canada: Bonne Bay, Newfoundland | collected 2010-05-07
GGAGATTCTGCCATCACCGCCCCCTGTGGAACGATATCTGCTGCGCCGGTAAAAGAGAGTCCGCCAACCCCATTACCACAGCAAGCGCCCGTCTCTAAAGATCATTTTCTCGCCAACCTGCTGGCCCGCATCGAAGAAAATAAGTCCTATCCGAAGGCAGCAAGACGAAAGAATCTAGAAGGGAGCATAAAGGTGACCTTCACTCTGGGGTGTAATGGTTCAGTTGAAAATCTCAAGGCATCAGGTGGACACAAGCTATTGAAACGATCAGCAAAACAGGCGGTAAACGCCTCTCTTCCCCTGCCTAAACCACCCACTGGAATCAGCTGTCCAATGCTGATCAACTACAATATGGCCTATACACTGAACGACGATTGAAGTAGTAATCCAGCGTGACACAGCAGAAATTTCTGTCATGATCATAGATCAGCGGTAGATTTTGCTGTCCTCTTCTGGTGAAATGTCTACAACGTAGTAACTATTCAGTAGGTGCTCGGGGTCAATTGCGGTGAGATTGTGGGTAAATGCACTGATTTTCATCGCAATCGACTCCGACCCCTGGTAAAAATAGCCTCGTAACAGGGGCCGCTGAGTAGTTACACAACGTAGAGGTTCTAAGAACACGATAATAACGACCCTTCGTAAAACTGCCTGAAAGGCACTGTTCCTCTCTCTTATAACGACTCCATTCAGCGCCGATAGTATGACTATAGACAGTCCCAACTACCGAGTGACTTCACTCGGGATGTTAAAAAAAAAGGCAATGGACGTATTCGCTTTGCGCTGATGCTGTTGTCCGTTGCCGGCGTCGGCTACCTGGCCTTCACCTTTCCGCTGAATAAGTCCCCCAAGACGCCGCTGGTAGCGCAAGACAACAGACCAGAGATTGCTCCGATAGAGCGCATGCCAATAGTGGGGGAAGCTCGCCCTGACGAGAAAAAAGAGACCATTGAGGTTCAGATACCAGAACCCCAACCGGTTGAAAAGACGAAAGTAGAGCAGCAGCCGCTACCGACCATAGCGCCGCAACAGCCTGCGGAGCCGCCACTCAAAGTCACCCTGAACCTGCCCGATGGAGAGGCCGCCCGTACCTTGATCGCAGCTGTACGCAACACAACAGACGCTACCGATTACGAGAAGCTCTACCACAAAGCCCTCCTGTTCCAGCAACAGGAGAAACATACCGACGCCTTCCTTCTCTACTTCTTCTCTGCCCGTGAAGGGCACGACAGATCAGCACTGAAGCTTGGAGAGATGAATGACCCCGCCCACTTCACCGGTGAGGGTGATCTACTGGAGGCAGCCAATCCATCACAGGCCTACAAGTGGTACAGGCGTGCGGCAGAGGGTGGACTTGCCGAGGCCGAACAGCGGCTCTCCGCACTACGCAGCACCACCGAAGCGGCGGCCGCATCCGGCGATAACGATGCCCAACGCCTACTGCTCAACTGGAAATGACCGTTAGGAAACAGATCTCATGTCACTAAAACAGATTACCCTTTGGCTCCTGGCCCTCCTCATGGTTCTCAGCAGCCCGATAAATGCCCAGGAACCGCTCCGTCCGCTACTGATGGAGGGGAAACAGTCCCTGTTTCAGCGCGCCCTGGTGATACCGGGTAGCCAGATCTTCAGTGAGCCCGCCGCCACAGAGGGTAGCAACACGGTGCCGTTTACCGCTTACTACCTCTACGCCCGCCAGACCCATGGTGACCACGCCTGGGTTCAGGTGGGCGTCAATCGGCACGGAAAAATCAGCGGCTGGATTCCCGAAGCGCAACTGATCTCCTGGAACCAGGGGCTAACAGTCGCCTTCCGTGATCCGGTAGGTCATGACCGTGCACTGCTTTTCCGGGACAAAGCATCGATCGAGCCGCTACTGGTGGCTCCCGACCTAAGCCAATACCAGGCCCTCTACCAAGCGGCAGAGAGTGGGAATCTGCCTCTGGAGTCACCCGTGGTCGCCATTCAGCCAGCCACTCATATTGATATTCTTAAAGAGTTCTATCTGGTACCCATTCGCGATCACGAGGATGTCTACCTCGGCAATGAACAGGCGCGTATTCTCCAGGTCTCCAGCGTTCCACTACAGATGCCGCAAGCGAGCCAACCCGCCAAAACAGAACCGGCGGTCACCGAGGAGAAGTCTGTAGTGCCTGAGCTCCCGCCTTTCCGCTCAGGCGTTGTCTTTGTTATCGACTCCACCCTCTCCATGGATCCCTATATCGACCGTACCCGGGAGGCGATGCGTAAGATCTACGACACCATCACCCGTGAGGATCTAAGTGGCGATGTCAGCTTTGGTCTGGTGGCATTTCGTGACAACACCGAGGTAGCCCCCAAGTTGGAATACCTTACCCACAATTACGTCTCTCTGCGGCAGGGCGAGAGCGAGGAGAGCTTTTTCCAGGCGGTATCCACCCTCAAGGCGGCCACGGTCTCAAGTGAGGGGTTCATCGAAGACAGCTATGCCGGAATCTATCAGGCAATAGACAATATCGACTGGCACGGACAGGATGCACGTTATGTGATACTGATTACCGACGCAGGCCCGCGTGATGCCACCGACCCCCTCTCCAGCAGCAGCCTCAGTGCAGACACCCTGCGCCGTCTGGCACAAGAGAAGGGTATCGCCCTGTCAGTACTGCATCTGCTGACGCCTAGCACCATGGCCGACCACAAACAGGCGGAATCCCAATACCGCGATCTCTCCTACTACCCCGGTATCGGCAGCTTCTATTTTGGCGTGAAAACCGGTGATGTTAACCGCTTTGGCCGCGTCCTCGACGCCCTTGCCCAACAGATCACCGACCAGGTAAAGATTACCGCCATTGCCAGTGTAGGGCGGCAGCGGGGAGAGCAGCGTTTGGTGCAAAAAGAGGCGCTGCCAAAGCAGGCACAACCGCCTCAGGATGAGCCTCAGTTAGCCCAGTTTCAAGCCAAGGTGGCAAAACTGGGCCACGCCCTGCGCATGCGCTATCTACAAAAGGGCAAAGATAACCGGATCCCCAATGTCTTTGATGCCTGGCTACTGGATCGCGACTTTAACGACCCGCAACGCCAGACGCTCGACGTACGGGTGCTACTGACCCGGGATCAGCTCAGCGACCTCCACTCCATCCTCAAGCAGGTGCTGGAGACCGCCGAAGAGGGGCTGCTGTCACCACGCAACTTCCTCAACGACCTGAAGAGCCTTGCCGCCACCATCTCTCGCGACCCCGAACAGCTAGGCTCTACCACCCGCACCGCAGGTGGCCAAGAGGGAAACCTGGCGGATATGGGCTTTATGCGCGAGTATATAGAGGACCTCCCCTACACTGGCGAAGTGATGCAATTGTCACTTGACAGCTGGCAGGATTGGCCGGCACGAGAGCAGGTCGCCTTCATCAATCGCCTGGAAGCGAAGATCAACTACTATCAGGCGCTACATGACCATACCGACCTCTGGGTCTCCCTCGATGGCGGCGCAGTCTCCGGCGACTCACTCTTCCCCATCGCACTGGAGATGCTGCCCTGAGCTAAAAAAATTACCTGACCCTCTCCTGGGTAAAAGCACGCTTGGTAGGTCGGGTTAGCGCAGCGTAACCCGACAACCTTTTGATTTTGTTTGGTTATACTGTGCTAGCCCAATCTACATTATGGTTTTTACATCAGTCTACCCAGGGAGAAGGGGTACTCTATTGCAGAGTGTCATGTTGATATCTAAGATACACGCCTTGAAAAGCAGCAACGGTAACTATTCAGCTAGCCCTCTTTTGGGGCTGTTTTCACCAGGGATCGGAGTCGATTACCCCAAACTCAGCTGAATAGTTACTCCAAAATAACGAACACTCGACACAGAAAGCACCACTGATTCAACCTATTTACAACAAGGCCAGATAAAAACCAAGTGAACACCATCCCGCATCACGAAGCGCTTCCGCTCACCAGCGACAGGTATTGATCTACCACCTGCGCGATGTCATCAAAACCCGAGAGTCCGAAGGTACCGCCTTCCGTCTGCGGGTTCCCAGCCTACAGATCGCTCTGGGAGAGAAGATCGCCCTGATCGGCGAGAGCGGCTGCGGCAAGAGCACCCTACTCGATATGCTGGCGATGATTTCACGCCCAAGCCACAGCGGCGCGTTCCGCTTCCGCCCTGAGATGGGTGCAAAACCACTCAATATTGACCACTTATGGCAAAAGAAAAAGCTCAATAAGCTAGGAGATTTGCGACGCCTGCGCATGGGCTATGTAATGCAGACCGGTGGTCTGCTCCCCTATCTGACAGTGCGAGAGAACATCACCCTCTCCCGCCGGCTGCTGCAGCTGCCGGATGACAACCTGATTAACGACTTGGCCCACCGGCTGGGAATAGAACGTCACCTCGAAAAACGCCCCCACATGCTGTCGGTAGGAGAACGCCAGCGGGTAGCCATAGGTCGCGCCCTGGCCCACCGACCCTCCATCGTCATTGCTGACGAGCCCACCGCCTCCCTCGACCCGATTGCCGCTGAACGGATCATGGCGCTCTTTATCGAACTGGTAGAAGAGCTCAACATCACCGTTATCGTCGCCAGCCATGCTTGGCGTCACGTACAGCGGTTGGGGCTGCGCCGCCTCGCCTTGCGCACCCAAAGAGAGGATGACGGCTCACTGACAGAAACAGTGGTAAGCGGATAATGGGACACAGACTGGGCAATATCTCCTGGCTGGCCGCCCGCGACTATCGTGACGAGTGGCAGATGTCCGGCTTCTTCATCCTCGCCCTGGCCGCTGTGCTGGGACCGATGCTGGTACTCTTCGGCCTCAAATTCGGCATTATCAGCAGCATGGTCGATAACCTCGTCGAGGACCCCCGTAACCGCGAGATCCGCCCCATCGGCAGCGGTCACTTCGATCTCGCTGGATAGAGGGACTGCGCAGCCATGCCGATGTCGATTTCATCGTCCCCCGTACCCGTGCTATCGCCGCCACCATCGAGCTCAAAAGCGCAGTTGCCAAGCGTATTTTGCAGGCAGAGATGATTCCCACTGATCGCGGAGACCCACTACTTGTCGGACTAAAATTACCCGAAAACATGCAGCAGTTGGTACTCTCCACCTCCGCTGCCCGCAAATTGAAGGTCAAATCCGGCGATAAAATAAGCGGTAGCTTCTCACGCCGATTCAGAGGACGTAGCGAACGAGTTCATATTGAGCTGACCGTGGCAGATGTCGCCCCGGCCGGTGCCTTCTCCCGCGACGGTGCCTTTGCACCGATCTACCTTGTAGAGTCAGCAGAGGACTTCCGTGATGGTCGTGCCGTACCGGCTCTTGGCTGGAAAGGCGACAAGGAGAGCCGCGACAGCCGCAGCTACCCCGGCTTCCGGCTCTATGCCAAATCAATCTATGGTGTCGCCGAACTCTCCTCACTGCTGATAAAAGAGGGCATAGAGGTGCACACACGAGCGGCAGATATCGACATTGTGCAGAACATGGACCGTAACCTCAGTGCCGTCTTCTGGCTGATTGCGATAGTGAGCATGTCTGGTTTCGCCTTCTCCCTCGGAGCCAGCTTGTGGGCCAATGTCGATCGCAAACGTAAAGAGCTGAGCGTACTGCGGCTGGTGGGGTTCCGTACCGGAGACATCATCTGGTTCCCGGTAATCCAGTCACTCTTTACCGGGCTGCTCGGCTGGGGTTGCGCCACACTGATCTATCTTGGGGTCGCCTACAGCATCAACAAAATGTTTGTCGGCCAACTACAGAGCGGCGATACCGTCTGCCGTCTGATGCCAGAGCACTACCTCATCGCCCTCGCCATCACCCTTGGCTCCGCCACCATCGCCGCCACCATGGCTGGCTACCGCTCCGCCCGAATCGAGCCATCCGAAGGGTTACGGGATATCTGATGAATGTGGTAACTTACCCAACAATTAATCCGATAGCCCAAGGCTGACACCCCCCTTCATGCGCATCTACATGCAGACACAACCATCAGCGGAGCAACCGCTCCGCTTCTACCAGCTACAACTCCAGCAGGATCTCCTGGGTGGCTGGAACCTGATACGCGAGTCAGGCATTCAGGGTATGCGGGGGCAAGTAACCAAAGAGTACTTCAGCGACCGCGACGACGCCGTTCAGAAACTGATGAAGCGACGGGACAGCCAACTGCGGCGGGGATTTCATACCGTCTTCCGGGAAGGGATGCCGAGTGAGGTTTAAGCTGGATCTAGGTTTACGGTAGACTCCGACCCCGAACCCAGCTGAATAGTTACACGTTTAATTGGGTTTCACGCTCATGACCTGATTAAAATTAAAGTCTCTGACTTATAACTTCACCACCACCAACAGCCCTCCCAGATCAGTCGAACGACCAAACTCCAGGGTGCCACCGTAGCGGTTGACTACATCCCGGGCGATGGCCCGGCCCAACCCATGGCCCTCTACCGACTCATCGACTCGCACACCCCGTTCACCCAGCTGTTTGAACTCATCATCAGAGACCCCTTGGCCATCATCTTCCACCGTCAGCAGGGTTAATTTTTCGTTGAATTCAAGCCGCAACCTAACCCGTTTCTGAGCCCATTTACAGGCGTTATCCAGGAGATTGCCGAGCAGTTCCAGCATATCCTCCCGATCCTGCGGCAGTCGCTCTTCGTCCGGCAACTGGTACTCAATATTTAACTTACGTTCGGTATAGATCTGTTGCAGGGCACCCACCAGTGCGGGGACCTCCTGCTGGGCAGAGAAGCGCTCGGCGGCAATGCCCGACCCGGCCAACCGTGCACGGGTCAGCTCCCGCTCCATCAGCTTACGGATCCGCTCTATCTGGAGGTCCATTGCCTGCCTCACCCTGGGATAGCTTGCCAGCTCCTCGCGTTCCAGCTGCCGCATCAATAGGTTGAGTGAATCTATGGTCACTTTCGTCGTAAAGTGCGTTGTTGAGGAGCCGTGTGCGTAAATAGCGCCCGCACGGTTCTGTGAGGGGTGTGATGACAATGGCTGTATGGAGAGGATATTGTGGCACCGGCGGGAAACCAGCCGGAAACAGAGAAGACAAACACGATCCTAAGCAGCCAGAGAAACCCATCTACTCGACCAAGATATCTACCTCATGAGCTGCCAGAGTATTTGCACTGAGCAGCACAAAAAACACCAACTCCATAACGGTTGTGGTTTTTATTCCGGTATCCTTTATTTCATGCTTGTAACTATTCAGCCGGACTTGGAATTGGAGTCGGTTTCGCCAAATGCGCAGAGCATTACCCGGCAGTAGTCAGCATAATCAACTTCAAGTCATCCTAATAAATATCTCTTTATCGATACTACTGGGTAGTTATTCAGATTTTACAGCGTCCAGTGCCTCCTGCATTCTGGCGACCACGGCATCATCGGTATCTTTCTGAATGGCGATGTATAGCATCGACTCTTCGAGTTTATGAACAACTTCGTAATCATCGAGGTTCTCTCCTGCCTCTCTCAGGTTCCACAGAGCTACCTGGGTCTCGTAGGCCCACATGTCGATACGCCCGGAGGCCAACATTTTTGCTGTGTTGGCCGATGAGTTGGTTAACTGTATTTTTTTGGCATCAAAGCCGCCTTTTTTCAGAAGCAGTTCACCGATATCTTCACGGATCGCACCCAGACGGTACCTCTTCAGGTCTTCAAAGCTGCTGATCTCCGCTTTCAGCCCTTTTTTTGCGATTATGCCGATGGTGGTAGGGAAGATGGGGCCGACCCACTTGAACATATCCTCCCGACTCTTGGTGCGGGTCATCGAAAACAGCACCGTATTTTTCTTCGCCTGGGCGAGTTTGTAGGCTCTGGCCCAGGGTACTACCCTGATGTCGCTAAGCCTCTTGGATGATTTGGCCTGCTTGAATATTCTCAACATCAGTCAACCGATATACCCTGGGTTTCCCCGTTTTGACTGTAGTTGAAGGGGGCGTAGTTTTCGGTCAAGAAGGTAAGGTTCCTGAATGGATCCGCCGATACATTGCCCGGTGCAAGCAGGATTCCGGAGATGAGTAAAATCAGGATGCTCAGAGTGTGTAGTTTTTTCATTGCAGGTCACCTATCATTTCATTCGTATCCTAATACTAGACAAAATCCTGAAGGTTTGTGGAGAATTTGAGGCATGCTTCCGGAGTGCTTTTTTTATTATGATCGGTACTAAGCTGGCATAAAAATAATCAATTGTGATGCTTGAAATATTCTTTTGTCGTGAATGTGATTAGTATTGTTATTCTGATCTGTATCAATCCCATAGCAAACTGATGCGGGATTGTGTGTTACTTTTGTAACTATTCAGCACTATGCTATAACTGTTCGATTGCCCCCTAACATTCGTCAGATCAAGGCGCAAAATGTGGGTTTACAACTGTGCAACTGTAAATGATCATTTTGTAACGCAGAAATGGCGGATTTTAGGGTGAGCTGAATAGTTACCTTACTTTTTTAAGTTAATCTGGGGGACGACGACTATTCTGTATAGGAAGATCGTAGATGTAACAGAGACGTTGGAGCAGGTTGGTTTGAACTATTCCAATCGGCTGGGTGGAAGTTCTTGGTCGGAACGACCGATCAGACTCACGGCAGGATGATGAGAAGCCTCAAAGTAAAACTCAATCTGAGCTTTGTTGTGATAGTCACACTGGTACTGACGTTATCAGGCGGCTACGGCTATTTTCAACAGCAGGAACAGCTGACCCGTTGGCATCAACGGCAACTTGATACCGCCCTTGATCGGATGGAGACAAGCCTACCCGAACCCCTGTGGAATTATGATGAAAGGGTGGCCAGGCAGATTGTGCAGTCTGAATTGAGCAGCAGTGGGATCGGCGCCATACGGGTAATAGGTGCAGACGATATTCAGATAGCCGGCTTTGACAAGAGCCATGAACAGCAGATAGCGGAACTGACAGCGCCGCCGGTGGATAAATCTGAAAAGATCATCAGAAAGCTCCATTATGGTGAAGGTGAATCACGCAAGGTGATTGGTCTGATTGAGCTCTATCCCGATCGCACTGAGGTGGAGCGAACCCTCGGGGAACTGATTATCTTTTATCTGCTGGAGATCCTGCTGCTTGATCTGGTCACGTTGGTGGCGCTCTCCTGGCTACTCTCCCGCTTTGTTCTCGCGCCGATACGGAAAGTAACCGAAGGTATACGCAATGTAGCTGAAGGCGAGGGTGATCTAACCCAGCGTATCGGTGGGAAAAGCCAGGATGAGCTTGGGGAACTGAGCAACTGGTTTGATGCTGTAATGGAGAAGCTGCAGAAGGCTATTATTGATCTCAGCGAGAATGCGGGTCGTTTGACAGAGACAGCGAAGCAAACCTCTGTTCTGATTGCGCACACAAGCGATGGGGTGGAAGGGCAGAGGGAGAAGAGCGACATGGTCGCTACGGCGGTCAATCAGGTTTCGGTCACTGTTCAGGAGATCGCAAGAAATGCAGCAGAAGCATCGGGTGCGGCGAACGAGGCAAAGAATAATGTGGAGAGTGGCCTGCAGATCGTCAACCAGACCATCACCTCGATCAACAACCTCTCGAACGAGATTGATGAGACTAGCCGGGTAATTCAGCGGGTTGCTGAGGAGAGCAACAATATCACTTCAATTTTAAGTTCGATCCGTGCGATTGCCGACCAGACCAATCTTCTTGCCTTGAATGCAGCGATTGAATCGGCCCGGGCGGGTGATATGGGGCGCGGTTTCGCAGTGGTCGCCGATGAGGTCAGGACGCTGGCTCAGCGCACACAGCAATCAACGGAAGAGATTCAGTCAATGATTGAGTCGTTGCAGGCGGGTATCGGGGAAGCTGTAGAAGGGACGGCTAAAGGGCGGAGTTTGACCGACCAGGTGGTTGGTCAGGCGAATGAGGCGGGGGATGCGCTGCAGGATATTGATGGTTCAGTGGGTATGATTACCAGTTTGGCTGCGCAGATTGCAACGGCCACTGAAGAGCAGAGCGCGATGACCAGAGAGGTGGCTGAAAATGTCACGGATATGCGCAAGATTGCCGAGAGCACCGTCCTTGGCATCACCAAATCGCATCTGGGAAAAGATGAACTCTACACCCTGGCCAAAAATCTTGAGAGTGTCGTCAAAAAGTTCCGTACCTGATGGTCAGGAAAGTCTTCTCAGTTACCTTTGTATCTATGTAACTTTTCCACCCCAAACAATGAATAAAGCTCCCAGTAGCCTGGGTTGAGCTTGCGAAACCCAGGAAATTTGTTGCACTTGCCCTGGGTTTCGCAAGCTCAACCCAGCTACTAAGAGACTCGATTGATCATTGTGTTGTGAGGGGTCGGAGTCGATTGCGTGGAATATGTTGGGAAATACCCGCTATTTCAGCGCAATAAAAATAACCAAGACACCATAATAACCAAGACACCCATCAAAATAACCTCCACCAATCACCCCCCGGATGAGCCGATAAAAACGGATACTATTTGGCTTATCTGTCTGGTGGCAGTGGAAAAACGAAGAGTACCGGGTGAAGTGATGAAGGGTGATTGAAACCAGAGCAAGCGGGCTCATGCCCAAAGTACCATGGGCGAGGTATTGAGATGATTGAACTGGCTGCGAAGACTAAGTGCTGTAGAGCACTCTCGATTCACACATCCCCTTGATAAATCGTTGGCCGAGCTGTTTGGCGGTCTCTCTTATTTTATTCAGCGGCCCCAGCATAATAGGATGTGACCTACCTTTGTGACCTCGGAGGTGGTTAACATAAGCATCGGGTTCCAGCCCCATGCGCTGGAGTATGGGAGGGATATCTGAGGGGATGGCGCCACGCTTACCTTCCCTGATCGCTCTACCGGCCCAATCGACCAGTTCCAGGTAGTCGGGGGTGGTAAAGCCGATGGTATTGGGGTGTTTTTCCTCTCCCTGCTTCACCAGGGGCATCAGTGTGGGCCGGTTCTCCGGTGGCGCAGGATGACCAAGTGCTTCCCGAGTGCGTTGCTGTATCGAGGTGTAATCACTCTCTTCAGGGGTTGCCGCCATATTCGCTCGGATTGGGTTGAGGTCAACATACCCCATGCAGGTGAGAAGAGCCGCTTCATCCAGGAGCGCCTGGCTTTTTAAGCGCCCTTCCCAGAACCTGCCGGTGCAGTTGTCCTCTTTATTGGCTCTGCGGGCCAGATGCTCATTTAGGCAGCGCATAAACCAGGAGATGTCACAGAGACGTTCACGCCAATCTACGAATATCTGGTGAACTGTGTCAATCTCAGCCTGCGTGGTAGTCTCCTCCCAGTGCGTATCGAGTGACCAGTGCCGGCAGTGATAAGAGCTGTCGCCACCGCTCCATTAACTCAGTTTCTGTCCAGTTATCAACCGCTTGCCTGTCAATACGCAAAACGAGATGATAATGGTTAGACAAAATACAGTAGGCGGCGATATCGATAGCAAACAGAGATGAGAGTTCTGTCAGCCGGTCAACAACCCACAGCTTTCTGTGCTCGTAGTTCTTGCCGGTAAGTGAATCTTCACCACAGAGAAAGGCGTGACGTACACAGCGGCTTATGCAGTGGTAGTAGGGGGTGCTATCCAGACAGATGAGGGCTTTTCTTGGTTTTGGCATGTCGTTCCCTGGCTTGCGATAGTTCTATATATGTGCTATTTACTGTAGCACTCGGTGAGTATATGTCAAATGGTGGGTGTCTTTATCCATCCAATGCGACCGCAAAAAAACGCGGCGCTTTCTGCGGACGTTAGAATACAAATGAATGCTCTGATATGAAGTGGTCACATGATGAATTATGCAGCTTTTATGTAAATGCAAAGGATGAGCTGTACAAAAAACAATCAAGATTCAAAAAAGAGAATAATATTGCAATATTAGAGCACTCAAAATATATACAAAATAGTAATATTATTGGATTTAGTTCTGGTGATGGAAAAAATATTTATTATACTTTTGTTCCGGTCGGCACTTTAACTAAAACTACAGGCAGTTGGCTTTGGGCTTGGGATAACAGAATTTACTCAAGAAGAATTACAGAGCCATATTTAATAATCAGAAAATTTGGCATGAAGCACGGCATTGAAAAACTGCAACGGTGCTATTGGGAAGGAAGTCAGGAAGATGCCGAGCTCATGACAGCAATCTTATGCAAGCTCATTGATGGTAATGGCATGTATGTAAAAGTAAATAAACTAGTAGATCTATACTTGGTATTGACAGCCAGATGTAACGAAAATGAATTCTAACATTTGGTTCCAGCCGACCTTCGGGTCGCTACCGCTCCCCTCATCGGCTGAACCAAGGCGTTAAATCAAAAAAAGACTACACTCTGGACTTGTACAATTAAGCGGACGGGTTATACTTGTTCAATATACAGTACAAATACAGAGAAGCCTTATGAGAGTTGTTAATTTTTCAGACGCCAGAAATAGGCTAAAAAGCGTATTAGATCAAGTAGTTGAAGATTGTGATTACACGGTCATTTCACGCAGAGATGCAGAAGATGCGGTTGTTATGTCTCTGGATTGTTTCAATGGATTAATGGAAACGGTGCATCTATTAAAGAGTCCAGCCAATGCAGCACATCTGGCTAAGTCAATCGCACAATACCGTTCAGGAAAAGTCGAGAAACATGGGCTAGTTGATGATTGAGGTACTAGCATGGACAAAAGAAGCCTGGGGTGACTACGTTTATTGGCAAGGTCAGGATAGGAAGACGCTGAAACGTATCAATAAGCTAATCTCTGATATTCAAATAACTCCATTTGAGGGCATCGGTAAGCCAGAGCCATTAAAAGAGAATTTATCCGGTTTTTGCTCCCGTCGTATTGATGAAAGTAATCGGTTGGTATATGTAGTTGACGACAATCAACTTACAATTATTTCCTGTCGCTATCATTATGAAAAATGATTGTAACTATTCAGCTATACATATTTGGGAGCTATTTTCATCAGCGGGGTCAGGTTTCGCATTGTTGCATAAGAGAAGCATGATGTAAGCTCTAGGCCAGTGCTAAGAAAGGGGTTCCATTGCGGCCAAAAGCAGACATTCGATATATTATTTAATAATACAATTCATAGTTGGTACTAAGGCTGGTTATTTTATACTAACAAAAATTTAAAGAGATTGATGATGCCATACTTAAGTTCACTTTCTAATTTGGGCTGGCAAGCCTTTTTTCAGCAGCAGCTCTCGTTAGATGAGTGGGATGACGCTACGCCTGCAAGAGTTGTTGAGCAGTATAAATCTGAAATAACTGTAGCCACAGAGTCAGGCGTTTTCAATATAGCTTTGCTTGCAATTATGCCTGAAATGGTTGTAGGTGATTGGCTACTGTTAGATAGTCAGCAACATATAATACGTCTACTTGATCGTAAAACCTGTTTTACCAGAAAGGCCGCAGGCAGTAAATTGAAGAGGCAGCTCATATCTGCCAATGTTGATACTGCTTTCATTGTATCTTCGATGAATGATGACTTTAATCTGAATAGGATAGAACGTTTTCTTTCTTTGGTGAATGAGTCAGGTGCAGAACCGGTCGTGTTGTTAAGTAAAAGTGACCAGTCAGAATCCCCCCAAAGCTTTGTCGAGCAGATTCAAGCGCTAGATCCATTTTTGATGGTTGAAGGCATTAATTGTTTAGATGAAGAGAGTGTCAGCAAACTATCTCCTTGGATAAAAGAAGGAGTCACTATAGCTGTATTGGGCTCTTCAGGGGTGGGGAAATCAACACTTATTAATACACTGCTCGGTGAAAAGCGGCAAAGCACGAGAGGCATAAGAGAAGATGATGGCAAGGGCCGGCACACGACAACTCAACGTTCTCTGATTTCTTTAGATGCAAGAGGGATGATTTTAGATACACCCGGTATGCGTGAAATTCAAATAGCTGATTGCAAGGAAGGCATTGCAACAACATTTGCTGATATTCAAGCGTATGCAGAACAATGTAAATTTAGTGATTGCCAACATCAAGCTGAACCTGGCTGTGTGGTTCAGCAAGCTATTGTCTCTGGAGACTTAGAACAGAGACGTTTAACTAATTATCTCAAGTTGCTGCGAGAGGAGGCGTTTAATTCAGCCTCTCTCTCTGAACGCCGATCAAGTGATAAAGCGTTAGGAAAGTATTACAAGCACATACTATCAGAAGCTCATAAACATAAAGGCAGATAGGTTGACTCTCTTCTATTGGGTGGTATCTGTCATATCGTAATTTTGGAATATTTCTATGAAAGTCACTGACTACGTAGCAACAAGCTTAGACGGATATATTGCCAAAGAAGATGGCGATGTTTGATGATAAGTGCTAGCTGAATAGTTACCATTATCCTTACCTTAACCGCTGAGCTTTATGGGTAATCAGGTAAGATTATATGAAGACAAGGGTAAAGCAGATGCTACAACAGAACAGTATGTTTTCTGATACAAGGGAGAGGCTCAGTACGGCAAGCCTTGGGCTTCACTGGATCATTGCCATCGGAATGATTGCCCTGATCGCCTTCGGTATCTATATCGAGGACCTGCCCCGTGGCCCTGAAAAATTTGAATTGATTGGTCTCCATAAATCTCTTGGAATCACACTGTTTGCATTCGCACTGATACGCCTGTTTTGGCGCACCAACAGGGGCTTCCCCATCCCCTTGTCGACACAACCAAAATGGCAAGAGTCCATTGCCCACATGGTACATTGGGTACTGCTGCTGGGTAGCCTGCTGCTGCCTCTCTCTGGGTTTATGATGTCCATCGGAGGCGGCCACCCGGTAGGGGTGTTTGGGTTTGAGATCATTGCCCGTTCTGAGGATAAAATTGAAATCCTCTCCAAGATTGGGCATGTGATACACGGCCTTGGGGGTAAGCTGCTGATCGCCTTGATCCTGTTGCACATCGTGGGTGCAATCAAGCACGAACGGATCGATAAGGATGGCACATTATCGCGAATGCTTGGGCGTAGCCTGTCATAACCGTACATCACAAATAAGTGGGTGAATTCTGCAGTAGACGGTCGCGGCGGGTAGTCCCCGATAGGCGTAGGCGCGGTTGTATGTACGGAATTGCGACGGACGCCGTGGAAACGGCTGTCGCGTAGGCGAGTCGATTTGGGGGGCTGGGATGTCCCAAGATATTTCACGAGCTAGCAACACCTTTGACCTTAAAGTTATAGGGTGAAATAAGCTCTCCGTATGGATGTGGACTGGCTGAGAGGCTGTGAGCTTGCCCACTGCCACTTCGCAGTCTAATCTCAGTGTAGAAGGGTAGATGAAATCAGGGAGACATCATGGCAATAGCATCGCAATTGGAGAAGTATCTGCAACAGCAGGAGGCTGAGTATCAGTTAGTGATTCATCCTCATAGTGACTCTAGCCAGGAGACGGCGGCTAAGGCGCATGTTCACGGTGATGCACTGGCCAAGGGGGTGCTGGTAAAAGATGATGAGGGCTATCTAATGGTAGTGGTGCCTGCAGACTACTGTATTGAGCTGGAGTCGCTACGTAAGCTGTTACAGCAAGAGGTTGTGATGGTAGATGAGACGGCCCTGGAGGAGGTCTTTAGTGACTGTGAACTGGGAGCGGTACCACCCATCGGCATGGCTTACGGGGTTAAGACAGTGTGGGATCCCAAGTCCAGTCTCGGTAGGCAGGTTGAGGTCTTCTTTGAGGCGGGTGATCACCAGAGCCTGATACGGATGAGCGGTGTACAGTTTCACGAGCTGATGGCGCCGGCCGAGCGTGGTGAGTTTAGCCATCACGTCTGACCATAGATTGCCAGTACGTCTGTTGTGACTGGGATGGTTATCACCTGGGAGCTGGGAGGGGGAACAGGGTACCTCCATATGTTCGCTGCTGTGATCGGTCAGCTGCATCTTGAGCTATCGGGCGCTGCGGCGTAAGCTTGCCGTCATGAATCCACTGTTTATTTTCCTCCTGATATTTATTGGTGCGCCGCTGACCGAGCTCTATTTTCTTATGGAAGTGGGCTCAGTAATTGGTGCCATACCTACCATTGCTCTGACTGTCTTTACTGCGGTACTGGGTGGCATGCTGGTGCGTCTGCAGGGATTTGCCACCGCATTGCGGGTGCGTGAGACCATGGAGCGGGGTGAGACTCCGGCTATCGAAGTGATGGAGGGGGTGTTGCTGCTGTTGTGTGGTGTCCTCTTGCTTCTACCCGGCTTTCTTACGGATATCTTCGGTTTTCTCTGCCTGGTTCCCCAGCTTCGGCGTGCGCTGGTGGTGGGCTTTCTTAAGCGCTCCGGTGTGATGCAGCCCCCCCCAGGAACGGTTGACCGGCAGCAGGAGCATCAGAAGCCGGATGGACAGCGGGTGATCGAGGGTGAGTTCCAGCGTCATGATGAGTGAGATTTCGCCCCTCGTAATCTACGCCACTTTAACCCCGGCATAGACTATTGCAGTGCCTTGAGGATCTTCTGCCGGTCATAGCCTCTGATCACAGTTTTGTTGATAACTATCAGAGGTATACCGCCTCCACCCAGCGCATCGTACTCCGCTTTGGCTGTTTCTGACTTTTCGATGTCGTACTCAATATAGGGCACCTCCACTCTGTCAAACAGTCTGCGGGCTTTGGCGCAGTAGCTGCACCAGGAGGCACCGTACATGACCACTTCAGTGTTGCCGCTGAGCGTGATCTCCGGCAGCGGGGTTAGATAGTCGATAATTTTTCCCATGTTGAGAGAGAGTGCGAAGAGGAGGGCAATGGCAATAATCTTTTTCATGGGGTGTATTTGTAAGTGGTCGGGTAGTGGTTCGACAATAGGCGGGGATTTTGGTTGCAGCAGCTCGGTTCCCAAGCAGGGACTCACTTTTTCCTCGCTAGGTGCCAACTCCCGGGCAGGCTTCTAGCTGCTAATACGATACCACCAGCGCCCCAGATACTCGTGTAGGGCTTTGCTACTGCTGTACAGACGCCCTGCATTGGGTAGCCACTCATCAAGTGGGGGTAAAGTGGTGGTGGTGTGATCGAAGCCGGTGGGCGCTGAGATCACATCCACGCCTACCCGCTCGAAGGCGTCGAGAGCGCGGGGCATGTGTGATGCGTGGGTCACCAGGAGCACTTTGCGGATCCCCATTTTACGCAATAGCCGTGCTGTCATCTCTGCATTCTCACGGGTGGTGCGGCTCTTCTCCTCAGTGGCGGCAACTTTGACCTGAAAATCTTTTTCCAGGGTGGTGCGCATCAGCGTCGCTTCTGACGTCTGCCCCTGGTAGCGGATGCCGCCGGTAGGAATCACTGCCAAACCGGAGGCGCGGGCGAGGTGCGCGGCGTAGCGCAGCCGCTCCAGGGTCGATGTGCTGACGGTATCTCCCCCATATTCGGGTGCATTTTGCCGTCTGCCACCTCCGAGCACTACAATAACCTCGGCGTCACTGCTCTCAATCTGTTGCTGTGTCAGTGCCGGTATATGCTCCAGCGCCGCCAGTACTCTGTTTGAGACATAGTGAGTGCTTAGCAGGTAGAGTGCTGTCAGTGAGAGGGTGACGATCAGCTTGCTGAGGAAGCGCTGCCGGATCATCACACCAAAGAGCCCGGTAATAACCAGGATGCCCGGAGGTAATGCCAGCGTCTTGAGTGCCCAGACGATCTCCTGTTCCATTAGTATTTACCCTGATTAATGAGTGGGTTGGCCTGCAGATCGGCGTGATAGGAGGAGCGTACCATAGGTCCACTGGCGACGTTGGAGAATCCCATCTCCTCCCCCCGCTCTCTGAGTTGGTCAAACTCTTGTGGAGTGACGAAACGCGAGACCGGCAGGTGCTCTCTACTCGGTTGCAGATACTGTCCGAGGGTGAGCATGTTGCAACCCCGGTTACGCAGCTCTGCCATCACCTCTTCCACCTCTTCCAGGGTTTCACCCAACCCCAGCATCAGCCCCGATTTTGTCTGTATCTCCGGGTGGCGCTGTTTGAACGCTTGTAGCAGCTGCAGGGAGCCTTGGTAGTCTGCACCGGGACGGGCTTGAAGGTAGAGGCGGGGAACAGTCTCCAAGTTATGGTTGAAGACATCGGGTGGGCAATGGCTAAGCACCTCCAGGGCCAGCGCTTCACGACCACGAAAATCGGGTACCAGAATCTCTATGCGGGTCTGGGGTTGTTCTCCCTCAGTGCCGCAATGCACGCAGCATAGTGGCCTGCGCCACCATCACGGAGGTCGTCGCGATCAACGGAGGTGATCACCACATATTTTAGCTGCATCGCACTCACCGCTTCCGCCAGCTGTACCGATTCCTGGGGGGTCGATGGGTTTTGGTTTGCCGTGGGCGACATCACAGAATGGGCAGCGCCGGGTGCAGATATCGCCCATGATCATGAAGGTGGCGGTGCCCTGGTTGAAGCACTCTCCCAGGTTGGGGCAGGCGGCCTCCTCACAGACAGAACTCAGCTTGCTCTCCCTGAGGATCTTTTTGATCCGCGTTACCTCGCGGCCACCGTGATATTTGACCCGTATCCAGCTGGGTTTTCGTGGCATCTGTGTGGTGGGTTCTACCTTTACCGGAATGCGAGACAGCTTATCTCCTCCACGCTGATGGCTTTCGGGGGTGGCCCGGGAGGGGGCGGTGAGATCTTTTTCTTTGGTCATGGTAACTATTTAGCTGGCCCCTGCCGTCCACACTGTCTGAGGTTGAGTTCAATATGCTGCACCAACCGCTGGCCCACACTCTTCAGGTCTGAAGGGCCTCCTTCATCCGCCAACTGAGTGACGGCAAGGCTAGTATAGCCGCAGGGGTTGATACGTGAGAAGGGTTCCAGGTTCATATCCATATTGAGGCTGAGGCCGTGAAAACTACAGCCTCGGCGTACTCGCAGGCCCAGAGCGGCGATCTTACGTCCATCGACATAGACCCCTGGTGCCTTAGGCTCGGCGTTGGCATTGATGCCGTACTCTCCCAGCAGGGCGATGATACTCTTCTCTATGAGGGTCACCAGTTGTCGTACCCCAAGCTTGGCGCGTCGCAGGTCGATCAACAGGTAAGCGACCAGCTGTCCGGGGCCGTGGTAGGTGATCTGGCCACCACGATCGCTTTGGATGACCGGTATGTCGCCTGGATCGAGCAGGTGCTCCGGCTTGCCCGCCTGGCCCTGGGTAAATACCGGTGGGTGCTCCACCAGCCAGATCTCATCCATACTCTCCGGGGTGCGCTCATCGGTGAAAGATTGCATCTCCCGCCAGACGGCGGTGTAATCCTGACAGCCAGATGGCGACAGTGCAGCGCGCCCCGGTGCATCGTGATCAGAGGCTCATAAGGACGCGCTCGCTGTCTGTCAGCGCGTAGTATATGGCATCCAGCTGGGCCTTGCTGGTGGCCTCAAAGGTTACGGTTACGGCGAGGTACTTACCCTCTTTGCTCGGTCGGATCTTTACCGCTCCTTCACCGATATTGGGTACATGATCCCTGACGATGCTGAGCACTACAGCATCAAAGTCGGGGGCTGCATAGCCCATCGCCTTGACGGAGAATTGGCAGGGAAACTCCAGCAGTGTCTCTCTCTCTTCACTCATGGGGTGATTTTTCGGGTGTTCATATGATGTGTCCTAGCCGCCCCTCTTTAGGGCGTGGTGGCTTATTGTATCGTTTGTGCAGCGGTAACTATTCAGTGGCCCCGGGTAAAAATAACCCAAAAACAGGTATAGCTGAATAGTTACCCTTCCTGAAAGCGAGTCGGTGTCCTATTCTCGGGCAGGCTCCTAGCTCCAGCACGTTGTTCGTCACTCCAGCCAGAGGAGTACGCTGTCCCGGGTCAGCTCCCAGATCCCACCCTCTGCTACGGACTCCAGGGCGATCAGAGGTGCCTCGGCGATCTGCTCGCCGTTAAGGGCGATGTTGACCTTGCCCAATGTCGCGCCTTTGCTTATCGGTGCAGTAACATGTGTATTGATCGACATGGAGGCCTTGAGATTTTTATACTGTTTGCGAGGGATGGTAATAAACAGATCACTGTTCAGCCCCAGTCCGACCTGCTCTTTTTCACCTTTCCAACTGCGTACCTGTGAAAGTTTGTCGCCCGCACCGTAGAGGCGGTGGGTCTCAAAGAAACGGAAGCCGTAGTTGAGCAGTGCCTGGCTCTCCTTGGTGCGGGCGTTTTCACTTCGGGTTCCCATCACCACCGAGATCAGGCGCGTATTGTCGCGCTTGGCAGAAGAGACAAGGCAGTAGCCTGCGGCTTCGGTATGGCCTGTTTTCAGGCCATCGACGCTTTCGTCACGCCACAGCAGTTTGTTGCGGTTGTGCTGTGTAATCTTGTTAAAGGTGAACTCCTTTATGGCGTACACTTGTAGTACTCGGGGAATTCACGGATGGTGGCGATCGCTACTATCGCCATGTCGCGGGCGGTGGTGTAGTGCTCCTCCGCTGGCAGGCCGTTGCTGTTGATGAAGTGAGTGCCGCTCATGCCGAGGCGCCTTGCGTGCTCGTTCATCAGGCCGGCAAAGCTATCTTCACTACCGGCGATATGCTCTGCCAGAGCGACACTGGCATCGTTCCCCGACTGGATGATCATGCCCTTTAACAGCGCCTCCAGGGAGACCTTTTTGTTGACCTCAATAAACATTCGTGAGCCGGGAGTGCGCCACGCCTTCTTGCTTACCAGTACCTGCTCGTCGAGTTTGATATTGCCCTCCTTGAGCTCGCGCAGTACCACATAGGCGGTCATGATCTTGGTCAGACTGGCGGGTTCAAGGCGCTCATCGGCACTCTCTTCGCTGATTATCCTGCCGCTGTCGAAGTCGATCAACAGGTGACCACTTGCCGCCACATGGGGGGGGGCTGGTACTGGGCTTGCAGCATCTGCCTGGACAAAAGTGAGCAGCAGAAGAAGCGATAATGAGAGTCGATACATGGGGTTTTGCACGGCGTGGCTATCCTGTCGTTGTTTATTGAGCGTTGAGAGTAGAGACAGTGAACGATGAGTGAAGTTCTGTCACTATTCTACTCAGGCGCTAGGTAAATTCTACTCCCCCCAATGAGGGTTCTTTGGGAAGGTATGGTACCTTTTCTGCTGTAGGAGCGCTTTCTCGAAGCGCGATGGGTGTTCGATGCGGTCCGGGCGATCGCTCCTTATAATCAAGAGCTCTTTTTTACTTGTTGCTAAAGCTAAGCCTGCGGCCTCTGAATCAGCCCGTAGGCGTCCCGTCCTCGGTGCGATGGGCTATGCAGCATCTGTGCGACATTCATCGCGACGAGGGCGCCGCTCCTACAAGTAAGATCGGTATTCAGGGTGAAGCATCCTCCTCGGGTAAAAAAGCAGAGATCAGCCCCAAGTTTGCAGCCACTAATCGAGAATGATACGGGTCTCGTTGATCCCCATCCGTGACAGCTGCTGGCTCAGTGTATCAGCTAAGGCCACTGAGGTTAGCGGCCCCACCTGAACCCGGAATACCGGGTTTCCCTGCTGCTGTGACTGTTGAACGCGGATCGATTGATTGAGTGATCTCTCCAGCCGTTGCACCAGTTGGTGAGCATTGTGGCGACTGCTGAAGGCCCCTACCTGGATAAACATCCCCCGTATTGTTTTCTGTTCCCTTGCCGGCAGGGTGGCGCGGCGATTGAGTGGCTGCCCCGGATTGATCGCTCTGATCTCCACCAGGCCGGTGCCTTTACCCAGGATGCCCAGCTTGGTGGCGGCGGCGTAGGAGAGGTCGATGATGCGGTTCTGGTGGAAGGGGCCACGGTCATTTACCTTGACGATGGCGCGGCGACCGTTGTCAAGATGGGTGACTTCCACATAAGTGGGTAAGGGCAGACTCGTGTGAGCCGCTGTCATGGCATACATATCGTAGGTTTCACCATTGCTGGTCTTGCGGCCATGAAATTTGGTGCCGTACCAAGAGGCGATGCCACGCTGGACAAACCCGTTGCTGCTGGGCATGACGCTGTAGCGCTTGCCGAGTACAACGTAGGAGCTGGGGTTGCCTCCACGGCTAAGTTGCACCCGCTGTGGAACCGCATCGGGAATATTGTTGGGATCCAGTCTGCGTGAAGGTGCGCTGTCGTCGTCGGGGAAGCCGGGAATAGAGGGCGGGCGTATAGAGCAGGCGGCTACCACTACGGCAACCACCAATAGTATTAACAGCCCTCTTCTGTTCATTGCTCTGCGTCTGCCTGATATCGCTCAAGAAGCTCTTCACTCAGCTGATAGACCGCCATGGCGTAGAGATTACTATGATTGTAGCGGGTAATGACGTAGAAGTTGTGCAGTCCAAGCCAATACTCGTCGCCATCGGCACCCTCCAACTGGATCAGGGTGGTGAGGGTGTCGTCACCCGGTGGCTTATCGGTGGTGATACCGGCAGCACTCAATTCACTGAAGGGGATGGAGGGTTTTTTCGGCTTGCGGTCAGTTTTTTCAAAGCCCTCATAGGCGGCTTTCACCCCGGATGAGAGGGCGGTGACGGGCTCCCCTTTGCGCCAGCCGTGATCCTTGAAGTAGTTGGCGATGCTGCCAATGATATCGGCATCGCTGTTCCACAGGTCACGCCTGCCGTCACCATCGAAATCGACGGAGTAGCTGCGATAGCTGGTGGGGATAAACTGGGGCTTGCCGACAGCGCCGGCATAGGAGCCCTTTACCGCCTCCAGGTCGATACCTTCATCCCGCCCAAGCAGGAGAAACGCCTCCAGCTCCTTACGCCCAAATTTTGCCCGCTTGGGGTAGTGAAATGCCTGAGTGATCAGGGAGTCGAGAACCGGGGTTCTTCCTGAACGTTTGCCGTAGTGGGTCTCGACACCGACAATCGCCACCAGGATGTGTTGGGGAATGTGGAACTGCTTGGAGGCGGCTTTAAAAAGGCCCAGGTGTTTATTCCAGAACTTCACCCCTTTGACGATGCGTGACTCATTGAGAAAGTTTTTCCGGTACTTTTTCCACGCCCAGGTCCGCTCCGCAGATTTCTCGAAGCTGTCGATGATCTTCTGGCGGAACGTGCCCTTGGCCAGAAGCGTCTGCAGTTGATCTCTCTCCATGTCATGGCGGGTCACCATGTCATCGATAAACTGCTCCATCCTCTGCTGTGGGGTCTCGGCCCCCTGAGCCGATAGGGCAAGGAGCATCGGTAGCACCGTCAGCAGCCGACGGGAAAGTTTTATAATGTTCATTAGTGCCATTCTCCTTGTGTATTTTTATGCTACGTCGATAGCAACTTTCTATGGGTGTGGATAGACATCAGGATACCGAAACCAATCATGATGGTCACCAGGGATGTGCCGCCGTAGCTGATAAGTGGTAGCGGTACACCAACCACCGGCAGAATACCACTGACCATGCCGGTGTTGACAAACAGGTAGAGGAAAAACAGTAGGGTGAGGGCTCCGCCGAGCAGTCGGCTGTAGGTATCCTGAGCATGGGCGGCGATGTAGAGGCCTCGGAATATAATAAAAAGGTAGATCGATAACAGCAACAGAATGCCGCTAAAGCCAAGCTCCTCGGCGGCGACGGCAAAGATAAAGTCGGTTGTTCGCTCCGGCAGAAACTCCAGGTGGGATTGGGTGCCGTTGAGCCAGCCCTTGCCGTAGAAGCCACCGGAGCCGATGGCGATCTTCGACTGGATGATGTGGTAGCCGGTGTTGAGGGGGTCGCTCTCCGGATTGAGGAAGGTAAGCACCCGGGCGCGCTGGTACTCATGCATACCCCACTCCCAGAGTGCCCCGGCAAGGGGAATGGAGACGATCATCAGTGTGCCGATAAAACGCCAACTGAGGCCCGCCAGAAAAAGCACAAAGATACCGGAACCGGCGACCAACAGAGAGGTGCCCAGGTCGGGTTGACGGGCGATCAGTAGTACCGGTATCAGGATAAACGTGGCGGCTACCAGTAGTCGGTTCCAGCGCGGTGGCAAGGACTTCTCTGCAAGGAACCATGCGACCATCATCGGCACCGCTACTTTGACCAACTCTGACGGTTGGAAGCGAAAGCCGATATTGAGCCATCGCTGGGCCCCCTTGCTTATGTCGCCCACCACCAGTACCGCGATCAGTAATATGAGGCTGATAGCGTAAAGTCCGGGAGACCAGCGCCTTAGCTGGGTGGGGTGAATCTGGGCGAGGGCGATCATGGCGAAGAAGGCGAGGCCCAAACGAATCAGCTGACGCTGAATCTGCCCCATATCCTGACCGGCGGCACTATAGAGAATGAGCAGGCCGAAGCCGCAGAGGAGGATCAGTGCTGTCAATAGCGGCAGATCAAGGTGAAGATCGGCCAGCAACCCTTCGGCACGAGTGGGGTTTGATTCGCGCAGGCCGCTGGGTTGGTAGGCACGCCTCATGGTTGCTCCGGGAGCAGGTAGTGATCCATCATCTCTTTAGCGATGGGGGCGGCAACTGAGCCACCGTGGCCGCCATTTTCCACCACCACGGCAATGGCGATCCGGGGGGATTCAATCGGTGCAAAAGCGATAAAAAGGGCGTGATCACGCATCTTTTTTGTGACCTTCTCTTCATCATACTCATCCTCTTGCTTGACGGTGAATACCTGCGCCGTCCCTGTTTTTCCGGCAATACGGTAGTGATCGCTTCTGATGCGTTTTGCAGTACCGCGTACGCCTTCGATCACCTGACTCATGGCGTAGATAACATCATCCCAGTTTCGTTCCGAACTGTGTGGCAAGCTGACTTGGGCAACCGGCAGCGGCTTTGTCTCTCCCTCCCCACCGGTAATGGTGGTAACGATATAGGCTGCGCCCTGACTCCCCGGCGGCCGAGGGTAGCCGTGGCGCTGGCGAGTTGCAGCGGTGTTGTGAGGAAATAGCCCTGACCAATACCCATAATCAGGGTTTCACCCGGATACCATGGCTTGCGGCGTGAGCGTCTTTTCCACGCTTTTGAAGGCAGCAGTCCATCGACTTCACCCGTAAGGTCGATACCCGTTTTGCGGCCAAAACCGAAGTGGCTGAGAAAATCGTGTAGTCGGTCAATACCCATCTGCCGCGCCAGGTCGTAGTAGTAGACATCACAGGATTGGGTAATGGCCTGCTTCATACCGACCACCCCATGGCCTGTTTTTTTCCAGTCCCGGTATTTGTGTGTGTGATTGGGTAACTGGTAGTAGCCGGGGCAGAATTTCTGCTGGTTAAAGCTGACGGTGCCACTCTCCAAACCACCCAGCCCGATAAAGGGTTTGACCGTAGACCCCGGAGGATAGCGACCACGAAGGGCGCGGTTGAAGAGGGGGTGATCCTCCGACTGCTGCAGTGCCTGGTAGTTTGTCGGACTGATCCCCTCGACAAACAGGTTGGGGTCAAACCCCGGCTTACTCACCAGAGCGAGAATCTCCCCGTTCTGGGGGTCGATGGCGACGGCGGAGCCGTTGTTCTCACCAAAGGCCTCCATCGCTGTCTGTTGCAGGCCGGCATCGAGTGAGAGGGTCAAGTTCTGACCTGGAGTCGGTGGCTGATCCTCCAATACGCGGATCAGACGCCCGACAACATTGGTCTCGATCCGCTGTAGCCCCACCTTGCCGTGGAGAACCGTTTCATAGGCCTTCTCTACGCCACTTTTGCCGATATAGGTGGTTCCCGAGTAGCTTGAGGTATCGATCTCCTGGAGTTCCCGCTTATTTATTCGCCCGACATAACCGAGAACGTGGGAGGTGATCGCCTTCAGTGGATAGTCTCGCAGTAGCTTGGCCTGGATTTCAACGCCAGGAAAGAGGTGCTGATTGACGGCAAAGCGGGCCACCTCCTCCTCATTGAGGCGTACCCTGATCGGGATGCTGTCGAAACGCCTGCGCTGTTTGAGCAGCGCCTGAACCGCTTTATATCATTTGCGCCAATAGTGATTACTTGAGCGAGATCTCTGAGGGTCTGCTCCCTATCGTCTACCTGTTCGGGGACTATTTCAAGGCTGTGGGCCGGAAGGTTCTGCGCCAGGATGGTACCGTTACGGTCATAGATCAGGCCTCGGGTAGGGGGCAGTGGAGTGACCTTGACGCGGTTGTCGAGGGAGAGGGTGTTGAAGTGTTCGTTCTCCAGAATCTGCAACTTGACCAGCCGCAGTACCAGGATGAGAAGCATCAGCGTGATCAGTAGCGCGGCTATCAGAGCCCGGCTCTTGAAGAGTCGGCTCTCAAGTAGATAGTCTTTCAGCGTACTCTGGGCCATCTTATCGGCTACCCACCTGAAATGGTTAGGATGACGGCTATCTTACCTGACATCGAATTTTCGCCGTAGGTCACGTAGTACGATGTAGAGCCATGGCCAGAGCAGCATACCCACCAGTGGCGGGATCCAGTAACCCAGTGTCGGTGTTGGCAGAGAGACCGCTCCCATTACCCAGAAGGAGAGCACCTTCTCGATCTGTAGCAGCATCAGTACCGAAAGGGACTGCTGCCAGAGCGGGAACAGCCTTACCCGTAGATGGGTCTCCTGGGTGATATAAGCGATGAGGGCGAGCGAGAGGGCGTGTTGGCCCAACAGAGTGCCGGTCATCACATCCACAAGGATTCCAATCAGCCAGCCGACACCGACACCGACCCGCTGGGGCAGAGCCAGTATCCAGTAGATAAGTACCAGGGTGTGCCACTGGGGGCGGAGTATCTGCGCCCACTCAGGCAGCGGAAGAATGGTAAGCATCAACGCGATGAGAAAGGTGAAGGCAATGACTATACCGCCGCTACGGGAGCTGAGGCTCATTTTGCCACCCCCTTGTCGTCGGTCTCTTCTGTACTGCTAGCCACGGGGGTCTCATCGTAAGCTTTCAGTGTCCACACCAGCAGCGCCTCTCGGGTACGATCAAGGTGCGCAACAGGTTGTGCCTGGACCTCAGCGAATGGCTCTCCCGGTTGGTGCACCACTGCCGTGACGCTGGCCACGGGATAACCGGCAGGAAAGCGGCCACCGAGCCCGGAAGTGACCAATAGATCACCCTGCGGATATCTGCATTGTTGGGCAGGTTGGGCAGGTCGAGGGCATTGATGTGTCCGGTTCCCTTGGCGATGGTGCGCAGCCCATTACGGTTCACCTGTACCGGCAGTGCATGGCTTATATCGGTGATCATCAGCACCGATGAGGTCGAGCGGTGGACATGAACCACCTGTCCCATGACCCCCGCAGCATCGAGCACCGGTTGGCCCTGAAATACGCCAGAGTTAGCCCCCTTGTTGATCATTACCTGCTGGCGGTAGGGGTCCAGCTCAATCGCCATCAGCTCAGCAATCAGCACCCGTTCACCGATCCTGAATGAGGAGTCCAGCAGATTGCGAAGGCGAGTGTTTTCCGCTCCCAGTGCCGCCATCTTCTGCTGCTCAGCCTTGAGTAGCAGATTCTCCCTGCGCAGACGCTCGTTTGCCGTCTGTAAGCTTTCCCTGCTGGCAAGGGTTTGATCGGCCCATTCGCTTGCTGTGCGTGGCAGGTTGACGATGTAGAGTAGCGGTGACAACAGGGTGGAGAGTGTTGAACGCACAGACTCCAGGTGGTTTTGCCGGTGATCCATGATCATCAGGGCGAGCGAAAACAACACCGCAATAATGACGCGGAAGGTGACGGAGGGACCCTGTGTGAAAATAGGTTTAATCGGTGCCCAGCCTCTTTAATAGAGCACTCCCTAAACAGACTGCCTGGATCACTCGAGGGCGAACAGCATATCGCCGCCTCGTTCATCCAGCATCTCAAGGGCGCGCCCGCCACCACGGGCGACGCAGGTAAGTGGATCCTCGGAGATCAGTACCGGTAGGCCAGTCTCCTCCTGCAACAGTCGGTCGATATCGCGTAGCAGCGCACCGCCACCGGTGAGAACAATGCCACGTTCGGCGACATCGGCACCAAGCTCTGGTGGTGTCTGCTCCAGCGCCGCCTTGACGGCACCGACGATGCCGGAGAGGGGCTCTTGGAGTGCCTCGAGGATTTCATTGCTGTTTAGGGTGAAGCTGCGAGGAATGCCCTCTGCCAGATTACGGCCCTTGATCTCCATCTCCTTCACTTCGTTACCGGGGAAGGCGGAGCCGATCTCCTTCTTGATACGCTCGGCGGTGGCCTCACCGATGAGCGTGCCGTAGTTGCGTCGAACGTAGTTGATGATCGCCTCATCAAAGCGGTCTCCACCGACACGTACCGAGTTGGAGTAGACGATACCGTTGAGAGAGATGATCGCCACCTCTGAGGTACCACCACCAATATCCAGCACCATTGAACCGCGGGGCTCGTCGACGGGTAGTCCGGCACCGATGGCTGCTGACATCGGCTCCTCAATAAGATAGACCTCACGGGCACCCGCACCGGCGGCCGATTCGCGGATGGCTCGACGCTCCACCTGGGTTGAACCACAGGGTACGCAGACCAGCACTCGTGGGCTGGGGCGGATGATTTTGCTCTCATGCACCTTGTGAATAAAGTGCTGCAGCATCTTTTCGGTGACGGTGAAGTCAGCGATAACGCCATCTTTCATCGGCCGGATGGCGGTGATGTTGCTTGGCGTACGCCCTAGCATCAGCTTTGCCTCTTCCCCCACGGCTGCAACCGATTTTCCACCACCCGGCCCACGGTCCTGGCGAATGGCGACGACCGAGGGTTCATCGAGTACGATGCCCTGGCCGCGTGCGTAGATCAAGGTATTGGCAGTACCGAGGTCGATAGAGAGATCATTCGAAAAGAGGCCGCGTATACGTCTAAACAACATGGCGAAATAGGTTTCCCTTGGGGTGTTTTGTTAAGTCTTAAAGTGTGATTTCCGCGAACAGACTATTATGCCGCTGTAGTCGGGGCAATTTACGGTGATCTCACTGGAAAGGAGTAATTTACCAACGCAGAGGGGTGGGGCAAGGAACATAAGTAGATAAAGGGGGATTAAGTGCAAATTAACTGTACATAGCGGCAAGCCATTCCCATAATCCGACAGACGCAGGGGCGTAAATGTGGTAATTTCCCAGTTTTTACCTATTGGGCACTCTTCGCCGCTGGCGGTGGCCTGGGTACTGTTCGAGTCTTGTGTTGAGGGGGAGTATGTCGTTGGAAAGGTCTGATATAGAGAAGATCGCTCACCTTGCCCGCTTGGCGGTGAGTGAAGATGAGCTGAATTCAGTCGCCAGTGATCTCTCAAATATTCTCAATCTGGTAGAGCGGATGAGTGCTGTCGATACCACCGGGGTTGAGCCCATGGCCCATCCGCTCCATATGGTGCAACGGCTACGCGAAGATGTGGTGACAGAAGGCGATCAGCGTGAACTGTTTCAGTCTATCGCACCGGAGACTGAAGAGGGGCTCTATCTGGTACCCAAGGTGATTGAGTGAATCTCTTCTTTCACTGCGTCTAGACTTCGGAAATTAGATAACGGATCGATTTGAATGCATAGTAAAAGTATTGTCGAGCTTGCCGCCGGACTGCGGGCAGGCGACTTCTCCAGCGTAGAGCTGACTCAGGCCTATCTGAATCGTATTGCCCAGCAGAGTGAGCGGCTCAACTGCCTGATCACCTCGTCGGCGGAGAGCGCTCTGAAAGAGGCTGAGGTGGCAGATGCGCAGATTAGCGCCGGGGCGGCCAGTCTGTTGACCGGAATACCTATCGTCCATAAGGATATCTTCTGTACCTCTGGCATCAGAACCAGTTGTGGTTCACGTATGCTGGACAACTTTATTGCTCCTTATGACGCTACGGTAGTGGCCAAACTGAAGGCGGCAGGTGTGGTTATGTTGGGTAAGGCCAATATGGACGAATTTGCCATGGGCTCGTCCAATGAGACCAGTTACTACGGCCTGGTGCGTAATCCCTGGGATACCAATGCGGTACCCGGTGGCTCCTCCGGTGGTTCGGCTGCGGCTGTGGCTGCAAGACTTTGCGCCGCCGCCACCGGCACAGATACGGGAGGCTCTATCCGCCAGCCCGCCTCCCTCTGTGGTGTCACCGGTCTGAAGCCTACCTACGGCCGCGTATCCCGCTACGGCATGATCGCCTTTGCCTCTTCCCTGGATCAGGGTGGGCCGATGACTCGCAGTGCCGAGGATGCTGCTGTCATGCTCCAGGCGATGGCCGGTTTTGATGAACGCGACTCCACTAGCGCCGATCAGCCGGTACCGGACTATGCCGCCACCCTCAACGATGACCTTAGCGGTCTCAGGATTGGCTTGCCCAAAGAGTATTTTAATCAAGGGCTTGATGCCCAGGTAGCCGCCTCAATCGAGGCGGCTATTAATGAGTATAAGCGGATGGGTGCCGAAGTGGTGGAGATCACTCTCCCCAACAGCCATCTGGCGGTACCCGCCTACTATGTAGTGGCTCCGGCCGAGTGTTCATCCAATCTCTCGCGTTTTGATGGTGTGCGTTTCGGGCACCGCTGCGAAGAGCCGAAGGATCTCGAAGATCTCTATAAGCGCTCTCGTGGAGAGGGCTTTGGTGCTGAGGTGAAGCGTCGTATTTTGATGGGTACTTATGCGCTCTCAGCGGGTTACTACGACGCCTATTACCTCAAGGCGCAGCAGATCAGACAGCTTATTTCGGACGATTTCCGTGAAGCCTTTAAGCAGGTGGATGTGATCATGGGGCCGACAACCCCCACCACTGCCTTCGCCATCGGCGAAAAGTCGAATGATCCGGTGACCATGTATCTGTCAGATATCTACACCATCTCGGCCAACCTCGCTGGACTTCCCGGCATCTCCATTCCCTCGGCCCCAGCCGATGGAATGCCGGTGGGGCTACAGATTGTCGGCAACTACTTCCAGGAGGCGCAGCTACTCAATGTGGCGCACCGCTTCCAGCAGGTTACCGACCACCACAAGGCAGAGCCCGCCTAATCATCAGCCCCGGTTATTTATGGGGCACCAAGAACTCGGATAGGCATCAATATGCAATGGGAAACTGTAATAGGGCTTGAGATACACGCCCAACTGGCGACCAAATCGAAAATCTTCTCCGGTGCATCGACCGTTTTTGGCTCGGCACCTAATACTCAGGCCTGTAATGTGGATCTGGGCATGCCCGGTGTACTGCCGGTGCTCAATAAAGAGGCGGTGAAGATGGCTGTCACCTTTGGCTGTGCTATCGGTGCTGAGCTTGGGCGGCGTTCACTCTTTGCCCGTAAAAACTACTTCTACCCAGACCTGCCCAAGGGTTACCAGATCAGCCAGTTTGAGCTGCCCATAGTGGGGCCTGGTGAAGTGGAAATTCTCCTGGAGAGTGGAGATGCCAAGGTTGTCGGTGTCACCCGTGCCCATCTGGAGGAGGATGCAGGAAAGTCCCTCCATGAGGATTTTCGAGGCAAGAGCGGTGTCGATCTCAATCGTGCCGGAACCCCGCTTCTGGAGATCGTCTCAGAACCCGATATGAACTCCGCCAAGGAGGCCGTGGCCTATGCCAGAAAGATCCATCAGATTGTTCAATATCTGGGTATCTGTGACGGCAATATGGCGGAGGGCTCTTTCCGTTGCGATGCCAACGTCTCTGTTCGCCTGAAGGGCGATGAGCTGGGTACCCGTGCTGAAGTGAAGAACCTCAACTCGTTCCGTTTTCTTGACCGCGCCATCAATATCGAAGTGGAGCGGCAGATTGATGTGATCGAATCCGGTGGCAAGGTGGTGCAGGAGACCCGCCTCTATGATGCCAACAAAGATGAGACCCGCTCCATGCGCTCCAAGGAGGAGGCCAACGACTATCGCTATTTCCCTGACCCGGATCTGCTGCCGGTGGAGTTGGATGACTCACTTATCGATGCCGTCACTCAGTCGCTGCCGGAGTTACCGGATGCCAAGAGGGCGCGCTTCTGTGGCGATTATGGACTCACCCCTTACGATGCTGAGGGTTTGACTGCGAGCAAATCTCTGGCAGATTACTTTGAAACAGTGGCAGCAGATGCCGATGCGAAGTTGGCAGCTAACTGGGTGATGGGAGAGTTGGCGGGTGCCTTAATCGGGAGAGTTTGAGTATTGATGAGAGCCCGGTGAGTGCCGGATTACTTAGCGGTATGCTGCGCAGAATCAGTGATAATACCATCTCCGGCAAGATCGCCAAGGAGATATTTGAGGCGATGTGGCAGGGTGAGGGTAGTGCCGATGAAATCATTGAAGCCAAAGGGCTGAAACAGATCACCGATAGTGGTGCTATTGAGTCGATCGTCGATGAGGTGCTGGCGAGCAACGCTCAACAGGTGGAGAACTATCGCAAGGCCGAAGAGAAGAAGCGGCCGAAAATGCTCGGCTTCTTTGTCGGTCAGGTGATGAAATTGTCGAAAGGGAAGGCCAATCCGCAGCAGGTTAATCAGCTGTTGCGGGAGAAACTGTAAGCGCTCCTTCGGCTGGTTTCTATTGTAGGAGCCCTGCCCTCGGGGCGATGGGGTTTGTAGGGCGTGTGCGACACTCCTCGCGGCAAGGGCGCCGCTCCTACAGGGATGTGTGCCAATGAGCGCCAACCTGACCACACCCCCTTTTATATTCTCAGTCGTCAGCTTTTCGTCATAGCTTCCGTAACGACTTTATTTCTCCCGTTGTTCTTTTGCGTAGTACGAGGCCTTTGTCGGCGCGTCAATTCAACTCGCTGGGTGTATCAC
>MOXH01000022.1_pt1 | contig 31973 bp, 32 predicted proteins | sample 1471181 | NCBI WGS metagenome assembly MOXH01 (sample SAMN05806436, study PRJNA327811) | mollusc metagenome | isolation source: Phylotype A (SB4) bacterial symbionts from gill | host: Thyasira cf. gouldii | place: Canada: Bonne Bay, Newfoundland | collected 2010-05-07
ACCCTTCCACCGTCCAGCCCAAGCTCAGTCGGTGAGCTGTGATAGGTTCTCGAGAATTGAAAACCGTAGTTCCCAGTTCACTCAAATCGGGTTCCATCGATCCAGTAGTGGGCAGTGGATTGAGCTGCTGACTGTTATCTTCAAACCGGTAAAGTAGCGATATCAGCTGCTCCATGGCGTCAGCAAGCTGTTCAGGGGAGGGCTCATCACTCAGCTCAGGAGAGCCAGCGGTGAGCCAAGCCTCGTAAAACATACGATAACTTTCAGTGAAGGTTTCTGAAAACCAACTTATATCAGCGGGTGGTATCTCCATAGTTATGGATTCTAACCCCAAGGAAGCCCGTTTCACAAAGTCTCTTTTTCTATGCGATGCCTCCGAATAAGTCATGACCGATTGCTTTGCATTCAGGAGAAGTCGATTAATGGTATTCAACTGTACTGAATAGCATCACCGAAAGCAGCGCTTTTGTATTGAAAATTGGTAACTATTCAGTACCTGGCTTCGATCTTATTGTGGAGTGGTCTTTCGGGCCGCGATGAAGTAACTACCATGGTGCAACTATCCATCGCGCTTCGAGAAAGCGCTCCTACAGGGAAGTGCAGCATAAAATATGCCCGAGCACCAACTGAATAGTTACTGACAATCTTGCTAATAACCTGCTATTAGCTGTGATCATCTCCTTGATCTTGCGCCTCGTGAGCACAATTCAATTCGGCCAGACTTAATTCAGTGGCTCCTTAGCCAGTTTTTCAGCACAGAATCTCCAGCTTCAGGGTACAATACGCTGATGTCCGCGCAATATGATCTACATACCCATTCAACGGCCTCGGATGGCACCCTCACGCCGGAAGCACTCGTGCTTAGGGCCAGAGATCTGGGGATTGAGGTACTGGGGCTGACCGATCACGATACTACCGATGGGATCGCTGAAGCGAAGGCGACGGCAGAGCAGGTTGGCGTGCTGTTGATTCCCGGCATTGAGCTGTCGGTTACCTGGAATAAACGGGTTGTTCATCTCGTTGGGCTGGGTATAGATCCGGCGGGTGAAGCGCTGGTAAACGGGCTCATACGGCTCCGTGAGTTCCGTCAATGGCGGGCTGAGGAGATCGGCAGGCGTCTGGAGAAAGAGGGTATCTCCGGTGCTTATGAAGGTGCTAAGGCACTCTCCAATGGTCAGTTGATCAGCAGGACCCATTTTGGCCGTTTTCTGGTGAACCAGGGTTATGCTCAGGATGCCCGCAAAGTGTTTAAAAAGTTTCTTACCAGAGGGAAGCCAGGGCATGTTCCTGGTGACTGGGCCTCTTTGGCTGATGCGGTCTCATGGATACGCCAGGCCGGTGGTCAGGCGGTAGTGGCTCATCCGGCGCGCTATGGCCTTACACGCAGTAAACTGCGTCGTCTGATCTCAGAGTTTGTCGACGCGGGCGGTGAGGCGCTGGAGGTGGTGTCAGGCAGCCACAGTCGTGACGAAAATTTCACCATGGCTCGCCATGCCAAGGATTTTGGCCTGCTGGGGTCGGCGGGCTCTGACTATCACGGCCCGGAAACACCCTGGATTGAACTTGGAAGAGTTTCTCCGCTGCCCGATGGTACCACCCCAATTTGGCATAATTGGCTACATAGTTAGACGTATAGAGTAGAGCAACAATGGCACAGCTTTTTCAGATACACCCGGATAATCCGCAGCAGCGGTTAATCAGCAGTGCAGTGGAGATCATCCATCGCGGTGGTCTGGTGGTCTACCCCACCGATTCCAGCTACGCCCTTGGCTGCCATATTGGCGACAAAGGGGCGATGGAGAAAATTCGCCGTATACGGCGCCTCGACGAGAAACATAACTTTACTCTGGTCTGTTGCGATCTCTCTGAGATCTCCGCCTACGCCAAAGTGGGAAACCAACACTATCGGACGATGAAGACCCTCACCCCTGGCCCCTATACCTTTATCCACAAGGCGACCAAGCAGGTGCCTAAGCGGTTACAGCATCCTAAACGGAAAACGGTGGGCTTTCGCATTCCCGACAACGCCATCGCACAGGCGTTACTGGAAGTTTTGGGAGAGCCACTGATGAGCTCTACACTCATCCTGCCGGGAGAGGAGATGCCGATGACCGACCCCTATGAGATGCGAGACCTGCTGGGGCATGAGGTCGATTTGGTGATTGATGGTGGCTATTGTGGTATGGAGGCGACCACTGTAGTGGGCATGGAGGAGGATGTAGCGGTGCTCTATCGTGACGGAAAGGGTGATTCTTCCTTATTTGTGGAGTAACTTCTCAGGTATAATTTGCAGATGGATATAGGATACACAATACATAAACTATCGATTTTACTGCTACCAGTGCTACTTGCTATTACGGTCCACGAGGCGGCGCATGGCTGGGTGGCGATGAAGCATGGCGACAGAACGGCCTTGATGCTGGGCCGTGTCACCCTCAACCCATTCAAACATATCGATCCAGTGGGAACCGTACTGGTCCCTATGGCTACTTTTTTTCTCAGTGGCTTCCTGTTTGGCTGGGCCAAACCGGTACCGGTAGACTGGCGTAATCTCCACAATCCGCGCCGGGATATGGCCTATGTCGCACTGGCAGGCCCCGGCGCCAACCTACTGATGGCTATAGGCTGGGCCCTGGCTATTAAGATAGGGGTGATGCTGATGCCCTATTCGGAGTGGGTTGGCCTGCCGCTGGTCTACATGGGTGGCGCAGGTGTTTTAATTAATACCCTGCTGATGGTACTCAATATGATGCCGGTTCTGCCTCTGGACGGTGGCCGTATACTCAACTCTCTGCTGCCCCCCAAGCTCGCCTATCAGTTCTCACGGCTGGAGCCTTTCGGTATGTTTATTGTTATCGGCCTGCTGCTGATGACCCCGGTCCCGGAGAAGGTACTTTTACCGTTGGTTATGTTTACCATCGACATCCTGCCCGCATCTGAAATCGTCAAAGAGATCTATTTTTAATGTAACTATTCAGCTATACCTACTTTTGGGGGCTATTTTCACCAGGGTCGGAGTCGATTGCGTCAAGATGGGTGGGAAATGCACCTTTTTACGTCACAATCGACTCCAACCCCAAGCACTATTAATCAAATCCTAAGGGGATAAACTTGAACTCCGTTCCTGCACAACATGCTCGCGTCTTATCTGGAATGCGGCCCACTGGTCGTCTTCACCTCGGACACTACCACGGGGTACTGAAGAACTGGATCGAACTCCAGCATGAGTATGAGTGCTACTTTTTTGTTGCCGACTGGCACGCACTAACCACACACTACGAAGATCCCAGCATTATTTCGAAAAGCGTCTGGGAGATGGTGATCGATTGGCTCGCCGCCGGCGTCAACCACGGCGAGGCCAAGCTGTTTATTCAGTCACAGGTGCCGGAACATGCCGAGCTCCACCTGCTACTCTCAATGATTACCCCCCTGGGATGGCTGGAGCGCGTACCCAGCTACAAGGATCAGCAGGAGAGACTGAAAGAGAGAGATCTGGCAACCTACGGTTTTCTCGGTTACCCACTGCTGCAGGCGGCTGATATTCTGATCTACAAAGCGGGGATGGTGCCGGTCGGTGAAGATCAGGTGGCTCATGTAGAACTGACCCGCGAGGTGGCACGTCGTTTCAACCATATCTATGGCCGTGAATCCAACTTTGAAGCGCTTGCTGAACAGGCGGTAAAAAAAATGGGTAAAGAAGAGTGCCAAGCTCTATACCCGATACCGCAAGGCGTACCAGGAGCAGGGTGACCATGAGGCGCTGGAGGCGGCCCGTGCTCTGCTAGAGAGCCAGCAGAATATCACGGTCAATGACCGCGAACGGCTGTTTGGTTATATCGAAGGCAGTGGCCGGATTATTCTGCCGGAGCCCCAGCCGCTGCTGACCAAGCATCAAAGATGCCGGGGCTGGATGGTCAGAAGATGTCCAAATCCTACGGCAATACCATTGCCTTGAGGGATGAACCCGAAGTGATTGAAAAGGCTCTGAGAACCATGCCGACAGACACCAGCCGGGTACGCCGTACAGACCCGGGTGATCCCGCCCGTTGTCCTGTATGGGAGTTCCATAAAGTTTACTCAGGTGATGAGATAAAGGCGTGGGTACAGGAGGGGTGTAAATCTGCCGGTATCGGCTGTGTTGACTGCAAGCAGCCAATCATCGATGCGGTTCTTGCTGAGCTAAAACCTATTCAGGCTCGGGCCAGGGAGTTTGAGGCGCAGCCGGAATTGGTACGCAACATTATTGCAGAAGGTAATGAAAACGCACGGGATATGGCCCAGGAGACCATGGCTGAGGTGCGTCAGGCCATGTCCATGCTCTATCGCTAATGACCGAAAAAGAGACCAGAGTAGAGGGGAAGACCCGGCCAGAGCAGGAGGAGATGCCGTTTGCCATTGTTCAGGGCGAAAATTGGACAACGGTACCGAAGGATCTCTATATCCCTCCCGATGCTCTGGAGGTGTTTCTTGACGCCTTTGAAGGCCCCCTCGATCTACTGCTCTATCTGATCAGGCGACAAAATCTTGATATTCTCGATATTCCTATCGCTGAAATAACAGCTCAGTATATGGAGTATGTCGAACTGATGAAGGACATACGCCTGGAGCTGGCAGCAGAGTATCTGGTCATGGCCGCCATGTTGGCGGAGATCAAATCTCGTATGCTGTTGCCACGCCAGGAAGAGTTTGAAGATGAAGAGGGTGACCCACGCGCTGAACTGATTCGTCGGTTGCAGGAGTATGAGCGTTACAAGCAGGCGGCTGATGATATTGAAAACCTACCCCGTATGGGGCGGGATTACTTCCAATCCGTGATCGATGTGCCTGATAAAATAAACCAGAGACGGCCGCCGGATGTTGAGTTAAAGGATTTAATGCGCGCACTTAAAGAGGTGCTGCAACGTGCTGATATGTTTACCAGGCACAATGTTCAAATGGAAGCACTGTCGGTACGTGAGCGCATGTCGATGGTACTGGATACGCTAAATAGTGAGCGCTTCACTGAGTTTACCCAGCTCTTCAATATTGAAGAGGGGCGAAAGGGGGTGGTGGTTACCTTTCTTGCCATCCTTGAGCTGATCAAGAGCGCACTCATCGAAATGGTACAGGCGGAACCCTACGGCCCGATACACCTCAAGGTACGTGGGTAGTTTTCAGCTATCGCTATTAATGGGCTGTTTTCACCAGGGGTCGGAGTCGAGCACCAGCTGAATATTTACGTTTATATTTAATATAAACAAACTATTACCAGTAATATTTAATGTATATTGAAAAGTATCTGAGTGCCACCATTGCCACTTTGGGGTTAACCTGATGTCAGCTAACGAAAAACTGAAGCAGATTGTTGAAGCGGCGCTGCTATCTGCAGGTTCGCCTCTTAACCTGGATGCCATTCTTGAACTTTTTCTGGAAGAAGAGCGTCCCGATAAGGAGATGCTGCGCGAGGTGATTGTAACCCTGAGAGAAGATTATGAGGGGCGGGGTATAGAGCTGGTTGAGGTGGGTGGTGGATTTCGTATCAACGTCCGCTCTGAGTTTTCTCCCTGGGTGTCACGGTTGTGGGAGGAGCGACCCGCGCGCTACTCCCGGGCACTTCTCGAACCTTGGCGTAATCGCTTATCGCCAGCGGTTACCCGGGGTGAAATCGAAGATGTCAGAGGCGTTAGTGTCAGTAGTCAAATTATCAAGACCCTGCTCGAACGGGAGTGGGTTAGGGTGGTGGGTCAACGTGATGTCCCCGGCAGGCCCTCTCTTTACGCAACCACAAGGGAGTTTCTCAACTACTTCTCTCTTAAGGGGCTGAGCGATCTACCGACACTTCAGGAGATCAGAGATTTTGACTCGATTAACCGCGAGCTGGAATTGAGTGAAGTGGGGGCGGATAGCGGTGATAACGGTAAACAGGATTCGATCCTAACTGAGACAGGCGAACCGCCCGAGAGTCAGAGTGACGCGGGTGAGGCTGTAGACGAGGTTGAAGTATCGGAAGAGAGCGATGCAGTAGAAGTACCGGCTGACGAAGCCCTCACCGATGAGCTAACAGAGAGTGATGATGAAGAACAAAAGCGGGATGAGTAAAACAGAGGTTCCCTCTGGTGTACGGCTACAGAAAGTGCTCGCCAATGCAGGGCTGGGTTCAAGGCGGGAGATCGAAAGGCGCATAGAAGCCGGTGAGGTCACTGTTAACGGTGAGCTGGCAAAATTGGGTGATCGGGTAACTATAGAAGACCGTATTACGCTAGGAAATCGCCCTGTGGGTGCCTGGCGTCTGAAGAAGCAGAAACATCAGGTGATCATCTACAACAAACCAGAGGGTGAGTTAGTTACGCGAAATGATCCTGAAGGGCGACCCACTGTTTTTAAGCGTCTGCCCAAGCTCAAAAGCGGCAGATGGATCTCCGTTGGTCGGCTCGATATCAATACCAGTGGCCTGATCATATTCACAACCGATGGCGGCCTGGCCAATCAGCTGATGCATCCATCACAGCAGGTTGAGCGGGAGTATGCGGTTCGTGTTCATGGTGAAGTGACCCAAGAGATGCTGCAACAGATGGTCAGTGGTGTTGAGCTGGAGGATGGACCTGCGCGTTTTGAGGATATTGTAGAGTCTGGAGGGGAAGGCACCAACCGCTGGTACCATGTGGTGATCATGGAGGGGCGGAAACGCGAAGTCAGGCGCCTTTGGGAAGCGGTCGGCGTTAAGGTCAACCGTCTTAAGCGGGTGAGGTATGGCCCCATCATTCTCGATAGCAGCCTGTCGATTGGTCGTCACCGGGAACTGGATGAGAAAGAGCTCGATGCTCTGTTGCAGACAGTCAGTGAGAAAAAGATATCGAAGAAGGGGCGTCCTGAGCGTAAATGGGTAGGAAAGAAAGGAGCTAAAGCATCGGGCAAGCCAAAAGAGAAGAGCACCCCATGGCACGCCTCAGGCAAGAAAAAAACAAAGAAGCGTTGAGACGCTTCATGTAGGAGTGGCGCCCTCGCCACGATGAACATCGCACAAACTCTGCAAAACCCCATCGCCCCGAGGGCGGGGCTCCTATATACCGTTAGGGAGGTTTTGGAGTTGGTCAGGCTTCGGCTACTGCTTGAGCCACCTCCTGTAGGTTGGCTGCATGAAGCCCTTTAGGACCCTCTTCTAATTCAAACTGCACCCTTTGACCCTCCTTGAGTGTCTTATAGCCATCCATAACAATGGCTGAAAAGTGAATGAATATATCTGTTTCACCTTGTTCGGGGGTGACAAATCCGTACCCCTTGGCGTTGTTAAACCACTTAACGGTTCCAATCGTTGCCATAGCGCATACTCCTCCAAGTACTTCTACAGAGATGATTCCGGTTTTTCGCGACTGATAGGCTATCTTTTATTCTGCCCTTACAGCGAAAAATCGACAGCGATATACGTTATTTAGGTGCCCCAAAATAACTTTTGTAAAATCGCTATGGAGTACAGTATAACCGGATGAATGCTGTGGTCAACGAGTTGAATATTAAGATGTTTTTAACATTATAAAATAAGAATAAACTGAACAAGCTAAATCTATAGCTATTATATGGATTCCCCGTTAGGCTTTGGCAATCCGTTACCGCAGCATCACCAACCCACATTACTTGGATGGTAAATAACCTCCCCCCCGAGCCTGTTTTTCGGCTAAAATCCCGCTATGAGCGAGAGAATTGACAGCGATCCATATGATGACGTTGCGCTAGAGGAGGCGAAGCCCAAGCTGGCAAAACCACCTATGTATAAGGTCATTCTGCTGAATGATGATTACACCCCGATGGAGTTTGTGATTCAGGTACTGGAGTCCTTTTTTCGTATGGAGAGAGAGAAGGCAACCCAGGTGATGCTTCATGTACATACTCGGGGCGTTGGTGTTTGTGGAACCTATACCCAAGAGATTGCCGAAACCAAGGTGGCCCAGGTCAACGATTTTTCCCGCAGTAATCAGCACCCGTTGCTGTGTGCGATGGAAAAAGTTTAACTTCAGCGTTAATTAAGAGCAAAGAGTAGTCGCCTATGTTAAGCAACGAACTTGAATTTACTCTGAGTCAGGCCTTCAAGCGGGCGCGGCAGCAAAACCACGAGTTTATGACGGTGGAGCATCTGCTGCTGGCACTGCTGGATAACCCTGCGGCAGCCATAGTCCTCAAGGCGTGCGGTGTCAATATGGAGGCGCTGAGAAAGGAGATCGATCAATTTATTGATGAGACAACACCCTTGCTGCCGGATGACTCGGATGGTGAGACCCACCCCACCCTGGGATTTCAGCGTGTACTGCAACGGGCCGTTTTTCATGTTCAATCATCCGGACGGGATGAGGTTACTGGTGCCAATGTGCTGGTAGCCATCTTCAGTGAGCAGGAGTCACAGGCTAACTATCTGCTGCAAAAACAGGGTGTGGCTCGACTGGATGTGGTCAACTATATCGCCCACGGTATCTCAAAGGTTCATGATGAATCGGGGGAGGAGGTAGAGCCGTTTCAGGAGGGGACGGAACAAGAGGGGGAGGAGGTTCCCCCGAAACCACTGGAGAGCTATGCCGTTAACCTTAATGAACAAGCGAAACAGGGAAAGATCGACCCTCTGATTGGGCGCAAAATGGAGATAGAGCGCACCGTTCAGACCCTTTGCAGACGGAGAAAAAACAATCCGCTGCTGGTAGGGGAGGCGGGCGTCGGTAAAACCGCCATTGCCGAGGGGCTGGCAAAGAAGATTGTCGATAAAGAGGTTCCCGAGGTGCTATCGGGATGCACCATCTACTCACTCGATCTGGGCGGTCTTGTCGCGGGTACCAAGTATCGTGGAGATTTCGAAAAACGCCTCAAATCGGTACTGGCACAACTGAAGCAGGAGCCCGACACCATACTCTTTATCGATGAGATCCATACAGTGATTGGTGCCGGTGCAGCATCGGGCGGCGTCATGGATGCCTCCAATCTGATAAAACCTGTGCTCGCTTCTGGCGAACTGAGATGTATCGGTTCTACCACATATCAGGAATTTCGCGGTATTTTTGAGAAGGATCGGGCGCTGGCCCGGCGTTTTCAGAAGATCGATGTCAACGAGCCAACGGTGGAAGAGACCATTGCGATCCTCAAAGGGCTGAAGAGCCGTTTTGAGGAGCATCATAAGATACGTTATAACCCCAAGGCACTGCGCACGGCTGCCGAGTTGGCAGACCGTTACATTAATGATCGACACCTGCCTGATAAGGCGATTGACGTAATCGATGAGGCGGGTGCCTATGTTCAGCTGATGCCGAAATCGAAGAGAAAGAAGAGCATCAGCGTCAGCGATATCGAGGCGATTGTCGCCAAGATTGCACGGATTCCACCTAAAAATGTCTCGGTCTCTGATGTGGAGGCACTGCGCAACCTGGAGCGTGATCTGAAGCTGGTGGTATTTGGCCAGGATCAAGCGATCAGCTCGTTGACGGCGGCTATCCGTATGAGTCGCTCAGGACTGGGAAATGTACAGAAACCTGTCGGCTCCTTCCTCTTTTCCGGCCCAACCGGTGTTGGTAAAACAGAGGTAACCCGGCAACTGGCCCGTATTCTCGGTATTGAGCTGATTCGCTTTGATATGTCTGAGTATATGGAGCGACATACGGTATCCCGCCTGATCGGTGCGCCGCCGGGGTACGTTGGTTTCGATCAGGGAGGTCTGTTGACCGAAGAGGTGAGCAAGCATCCTCACTCGGTGCTGCTACTCGATGAGATCGAAAAAGCCCACCCAGACGTATTCAATCTGCTTTTGCAAGTGATGGATCACGGCACCCTCACCGACAATAACGGCCGTAAGGCAGACTTCCGTAATGTAGTGATCGTCATGACCACTAACGCTGGTGCCTCCGAGATGTCGCGCCCCTCTATAGGTTTCACCGCACAGGATCACTCCAGCGATGGCATGGAAGCGATCAAGAAATTTTTCTCACCTGAGTTCCGCAACCGTCTCGACGCGACCATTCAGTTCCAATCTCTGCCGTTCGATGTGATCAAGCATGTCGTGGATAAGTTCATCTTTGAACTGGAAGGGCAGTTGGATGAGAAGCGGGTATCATTGGTCATCGACCTGAAGCCAAAAGCTGGTTGGCCAAGCACGGTTATGATGAGGCGCTTGGTGCCCGACCGATGGCGCGTCTGATCCAGGAGAAGATTAAGAAACCACTGGCAGAGGAGGTACTGTTTGGTAAGCTCTCAGCGGGTGGATTGGTCCGTGTCGCGGTAGCTGACGGAGAGCTGACGTTCGATATCAGCGAAAATTAACCGCCCGTGGGGGCACGGCTCTATCGAAGAGGAGTTCGGGTTATTTAATGAATTTCAGCGGGCGCGGTAAGTGATTCGACCCTTGCTCAGATCGTAAGGCGTCAACTGGACGGTGACCGTGTCACCGGTGAGGATACGGATGTAGTGCTTGCGCATCTTACCTGAGATGTGAGCTGTCACAACGTGACCATTCTCCAACTCAACACGGAACATGGTGTTGGGAAGTGTCTCAATCACAGTCCCTTCCATCTCGATAAAGTCTTCTTTTGCCATTCGGTTTCCTGCTTACCCGCTGTAGTGAAGAGTGCAAAGCCCACAAAGAACTCCTGAACTAAACGGAATCCACCCAAGGCCTCTTGAATAAGCCCGCCATTATCGGCGAATCATAGAATAAGGCAAGTGTTTTTCGGAAAACACCCTATTTTTCTGGTCAATCTACTGAAGGTATCGAGGATATTTCTGAGTAGGCTTGCCAATCGTCATCTATAAATACATGAAATGGTCGGTAATCCGTTTTATAGGCCATTTTTCTACAGTCACCTATCCAGTAGCCAAGATAGAGCCATGGCCGCCGTTGACGTTTACACTCGGCTATCTGCCACAAAACGACATACACTCCAGGGCTCAGGTGGGAGAACTCGGGATCAAAAAAAGTATAAACTGCCGATAGGCCCTGGGGAACCCGGTCGATGATTGCCACCGCCATCAATTTTCCAGCACGCCAAAACTCAAGAAACCGTGTTTCACCCCAGTGCTCACCAAGAAAGCGGATATACCCCTCCTCAGAGGTATCCGCCATCTCACCGTCACCGTGGCGTGTATTGATATAGTTGCGAAAGAGCTCAAAGTGTTGAGGATTAAAAGTGGCAGGCTGCTCTATTACCTCTATATCCGCTTCAATTTTGCGCCAGATTCGACGCTGAATTCGTCGTGGTTGGAAATCTTTGACCGGAATACGGATTGATCTGCAAGCGTCACACTGATCGCACTTTGGTCGATAGATCATATCGCCACTGCGGCGAAAACCGATATCGATAAGCATACCGTAGAGCTCACTATTTTTAGCTGCATCGGGGTCGATAAACAGCGTCTTTGCCTCCCTCTCAGGGAGGTATGAGCAGGGGTGTGAGGGTGATATATAGAGTTGCATGAGGCGCTTAGGTATTAAAGGGTAGCGCTACTATATCGTGCCATGAGCCGGGATACCCCGGTGCCATACACCACTGTTCAAGTAGTCGACTGAACTCAATTCTAGGGATCTCCTCGGCACCAAGAGAGCCCAAATGGGCCGAGTGGATCTGACAATCGATCATCCCGTATCCCCTCAGTGAGATTAGTTTCGATAGGTGGGCGAGGGCCACTTTTGAGGCATCGCTTTGTCGGCTGAACATCGACTCGCCAAAGAAAACCCCACCGATGGCAACACCATAGAGTCCCCCGGCGAGGCGGTCATCCAACCACACCTCGACTGAGTGTGCGTAGCCCAAGCCGTTGAGTAGGCAGTAAGCCTCGATCATCTCCTCTGTTATCCATGTACCTTGCCCATCACCTCTAGGATCCCCACAGGCCCGTATCACTGGCTCGAAAGCGTGATCAAAGGTGACCCTGAAGGGGCGGTTTTTCAGACTCTTTCGCAGGCTTCTGGAGATCTTAATCTTCTCGGGGAAAAGAACCATCCTGGGGTCAGGGCTCCACCAGAGTATCGGCTGATCATCTGAGTACCAAGGAAATATACCGTGACGATAAGCATTGAGTAATCGTTCTGGCGAGAGGTCGCCACCTATAGCCAATAGACCATTAGGCTCCCTTTCCGCCACTGATACAGGAGGGAAGGGTGCATTGGGATCATTCGGATTTAACAGCTGGAGCATCAGATCACTACTATTAGGTTAGAGAGAAACTTGTATAGAAGCACTCTTTTCAATAATTAAATTACTCTGAGAACTGTTAAGTTCCGTAACATGGGTTTAAATTAGTCATCATCCGGCACACACTGTGTCAATGTTTTGCAATAGAAAATAGGGTATCCAATGACGGAAGACCACCTCAACCTGCATGTTGGCAGTATACTGCAATTACAGCGCATTTCAGCTGACAGTGAAGATAGGTACAGTGCTGTACTGATCGGTTATCTGCCAGGAAACAGTGTCTTGGTCACCTCACCCATTGTCGATGGAAAAGTGCTTTTTTTGAAAGAGGGGCACCGCTTTGCAGTGCGTCTGCTAAAAGGCAGCCATATCTACGGTTTTGTCTCAACTGTGATTATGACAGCGGTAAAACCTTATCCCCACCTGCATCTCAGTTATCCGAATGAGATAGAGAGCATTGCCGTCCGTAACGCACAACGGGTGGATACCAATATATCCGGCTTTGTTCACAACAGCCGCGATCAGGATACCGATGAAAATTGGCAGCCAGTGCTGTTGAAGGATCTCAGTATGACGGGGGCCAGGCTAGAGAGTGTCGATCCCCTGGGCAAACCGAATGAGAAAATTGATATCGGCTTTCACATGAACGTCTGTGGTGCTGAGGAGAGCCTGGAGCTGAAGGCGGTTGTCTGTAGCAGAAATCTCAAGGGTGCCCCTGATGATCCTGAGGACTCGAGATACTCTACCGGAGTTCGTTTTGTCGATCTTGATCGTGCCCAGGAGATTATGCTCAGTAGTTTTGTTTTGGAGCGCGAAGTGGGTAGTGAGTAGACAGGTGGCTTGGGGGCGGAGTCGATTGCACACATGGGTGTGGGGTAAGGCGCGTGAGCTGGGAGCGGAAGCATTGTGGCGGGAAACTGTCTGATTTCCGCAACCTTACCGTAATCGACGCCGATCCTCAGGTAAAAATACCTTTGTAATAAGGGCCGCTTAATAGTCACCCATGGATAACTGATTATCCGGATAAACGATGCATCTGATCATAATAATCATCTTGTTACTTCTTCTTCTGGTCGTGCCCCAATGGTGGGTGAATAGAGTGATGGCACGCCACAACCGAAAGGTAGAAGAGAACTTCCCTGGGACTGGTGCTGAGTTGGCGCGCCATCTATTGAAGCGTTTTGAGTTGGAAGTGGTGACGGTGGAAGTCACTGATCAAGGCGATCACTATGATCCCATTGCCAAGGTGGTGCGGCTGACCAAAGATAAGTATGACGGGCGCACACTCACCGCTATCAGCACTGCCGCTCACGAGGTAGGGCACGCTTTGCAGGATGCCCTGGGCGAGCCACTATTTCGCTGGCGTACCCGATTAGCGGTTGTTGTAGGCGTAGGGCAGAAGCTTGGCTCATTTCTACTATTTGCCGCCCCCTTTCTCTCACTGGTAAGCCGCACCCCCTGGGTCGGATTAATCTCTGTAGTCGCCGCCTTTATGGTGATGGGGCTGGGTCTGCTGGTTCAGTTAGTTACTCTACCGGTGGAGTGGGATGCCAGCTTTAACAAAGCCTTGCCGCTGCTAAAAGAGGGCTACCTCGAAGAGCAGCAGATACGGCCTACCGAACAGATATTGCGTGCCGCAGCACTCACCTACGTTGCGGGTTCGCTGGTTGGGCTACTCAATTTCTGGCGCTGGATGCGGGTTCTGCGACGCTGATCGCTTCGATTTTTTTTTATCGACAGGATTTTTTATTCAGAGCCATCTATAATACATGGGTATTCCTCTTGCTTACATTGAAGATTTGCGGTAATTGTGGGGTTAATTAAACATTGGGTCGCTGTCGATAGCAGTAAATTTCTGGAAAATCACACAGTTTTCACCGCAATCGATTCCGACCCCAAGCGCTGAAGGGAAACGTGGGGATGATAAGGCAGGCAAAGAGATCAGCTAGATTGCTGCGCGGCCTTCTATTAATTCTGATAATGGTTTCATGCCAGATCTCTTGGGGCGCACCAGAGAAGAGTCGGCAGGTGCTGATCCTCAACTCCTATCACTCAAGTATGATCTGGGTGGGTGATGTAGAGCGCGGTGTACGCGAAGTACTGCAACCCCAAGAGAAAAATATTGACGTATTTTCGGAGTATATGGATACCAAACGTATCCCTTTTACCCCCGAATATGAGCAGCAGATATTGACCTTTCTGCGAGACAAATACGCTGCCCACAACTTCAGTGCCATACTCGCCTCCGATAATAATGCTTTCAACTTTATGCGCCGCCGCGGCGAAGAGCTGTTCCCCGGTGTACCGGTAGTATTCTGCGGCGTCAATTTCTTCAAAGATGAGCAGCTAGACGGCCACCCAAATTTTACCGGTGTGCCAGAGTATTTTGATGCCGCCGGGACTGTGTCCCTGGCGTTGAAACTGCATCCGAATACCCGACAGATTTTTGTTATTAACGACTATCTGCCAACCGGGCGTGCCTGGAACAGGGGCATAACTGATCAGCTGGAAGCTATGGAGTTGACGATCCCCGTCAGCTATGCGGAAAAACTACCCATGGCTGATCTGGAACGGCAACTGGCGGCCTTGCCAGGGGAGAGTCTGGTCATCCTGGGGAACTACTATCGTGATGGCGACGATCTCTTCTATTCGCCGGCTGACAGTACCCGGCTTATCTCTGCCGCCACCAAAGCACCGGCCTACGGCATGCTCGACTTTCGCGTAGGCCATGGCATTGTCGGTGGCCGGGTCATCAGCGGTTATTACCAAGGCAAGACAGCAGCCCGTTTGATGCAGGAGATTCTTAACGGCAAACCGGTGTCTGAAGTCCCTGTGCTCAAAACAGGTGCCAACCAGCTGATGTTTGACCGTGTTCAGATGGATCATTTTGATATCGATTCAGTCAAGCTGCCTGTAGGAAGTATCCAGATTAATCGTAGCAAGGCCCTGTTCACCCAGCAGGAGCAAACTTGGCTGAAAGAACACCCTACTATACGCATTGCCCCTGACCCCGACTTCCCGCCTATCGAATACTTCGATGCCAGTGGTGCATATCGCGGTTTGGCTGCTGACTATGTGCGACTATTGGAAGAGAAAATAGGTATACGGTTTGAGATTGTCCATCTTGAAAACTGGGGTCAGGCTATTGCTCAGGCTCGTAGCCGTAAAATAGATATGTGGGCAGCTGCGAGCCCGACAGCGTCACGGCTGGAATATATGTCTTTTACCAAGCCCATGATAGATGTGCCCGCTGTCATTATGACACGGCGTGACGAGGAGACGATCTTGAGCATGCCGGATCTGATCGGCAGAAAGGTGACCGTGGTCTCCGGCTATGCCGCCCATGACTTCATCCTAAACAACTACCCAGATATACAGCTCGATGTTGCAGTGGATATCAGTAGTGCCTTGCGCAAGGTCTCCTTTGGTGAAGTGGATGCGATGGTAGGCAACCTGGCAACTTCCATCTACTACATAGAACAGGAGGGTATAGGTAACCTCAAGGTGGCAGGAGAGTCTGGCTACTACTACCGTCTGGCGCTGGCGGTACGTAAAGACTGGACCATACTACAACGGATCATGGACAAAGGATTGACACTGATCAGTGATGAAGAGCGTAGCACTATTTTAAATAAGTGGGTGCGCTTTGACATAGCACAGCGGGCTTGGTGGCAGTTGTCCCGCAAGCAATTGATGGTACTGATTGCCGCTTTTATGGTGTTGGCTGTAGGTGTTATTCTGGCATGGAACATGATTCTGCGGCGACGTGTCAAAGAGCGTACCGCCGATCTCGGCAGGACCAATGAGAAGCTGAATGAAACCAATAGGCGACTGGGGGAGAGCGAAGAGAAGTACCGTATTATCTTTGAAGCCTCGGAGGATCCTATGTGGGTCATAGAGGACAATCGCTTTACTATGTGTAATAAGGCTGCCGCCCGTTTGCTGGGATATGCCGGACCGACTGAGTTGGTCAATATGCCACCATGGAAATTGTCTCCCGAGTTTCAGCCCGATGGCTTGCCATCACATGATAAGGCCGAGGTGATGATAGACCATGCCTTGGAGCACGGTTATCACCGTTTCGAATGGGCGCACAGTAAACGGGACGGCACGGTTTTTCCAGTGGAGGTCTCCCTGACTCGTATTCCATACCGAGGGAAGAGAGCCATATTCTGTTCGTGGAACGATATAACCGAGCGCAAAGCAGCAGAGATTAAGATCCATCGTCTAGCCACTCACGATGCACTGACCGGCCTTGCCACTCTGCGTCTGGCAGAAGATCGAATGGACGCGGCTATTGCTGCGGCCCACCGGGATAAGAGCCAGATGGCAGTGCTATTCATCGACCTGGATGGATTCAAGAAGATAAATGATACCTACGGTCATGTAGCGGGAGATAACCTGCTCAAGAAGGTGGCACACCGCTTATCGATACTTGTCCGCGAAGTAGATACCGTGGCTCGCGTAGGTGGTGATGAATTCCTGGTTATCCTCAATGGCATTACAACAACTATCGATAGCGAGCGGATATCAAGCAAGATAATCAAAGTGGTAAGTCAGCCTTGCATGTTCGAAGGGTGTGAAATGGTGGTTGGCGCCAGTGTTGGAGTGGCTGTATACCCAGACCACGGCAAGACACGGGAAGCCTTGGTGAAAGGTGCCGACAGCGCCATGTATGATGTAAAGAGAGAGGGGAAGAACAATTACGGTGTTGCTCAAATGATCAGTTAATAACTCTTCAGTATCGGACTCCGACTTTACTGTAGGAGCGGTCTCTTGGACCGCGAAGAAACAACCACCATAGTGCAACTATCCATCGCGCTTCGAGAAAGCACTCCTACAGGGAGGTGCGCCATAAAATGTGACTCGATTGGAAACCAATCAACTCCCGATGCCATCGCACCTCTTGGCATTTGAAGCTGAATAGTTAATTGTGAACTTTGTAAGCGGTGCATCCATGCACCACTTCTCTGCAATTAAAGCCTGTCAATCGCTCAGTCGGAAGACTCCAGAGCATCCAGATAGCGCTCGGCGTCCAGTGCAGCCATACAGCCGGTACCGGCAGAGGTGATGGCCTGACGGTAGACATGGTCTGTGACATCACCGGCAGCAAATACCCCCTCAATACTGGTTTGGGTTGCCTTGCCTTCCATGCCGCCCTGCACTTTGAGGTAGCCGTGCTCCATATCCAACTGACCGATAAACAGTTCGGTGTTCGGTTTATGTCCGATGGCGATAAAGACCCCCATGAGGTCGATCTCTTTGGTTGAGCCGTCTTTGACATTTTTGATCCGCATACCGGTAACACCTGAGTCATCACCCAGCACTTCATCAAGTACGCTGTCCAATTCGAGGGTGACGTTGCCGGTTTCACCTTTATGGATCAACTGGTCTGCAAGAATCTTCTCAGAGCGGAACTTGTCGCGGCGATGAACCACTACCACCTCTTCGGCAATATTGGCGAGGTAGAGGGCCTCTTCCACGGCGGTGTTTCCACCACCGATAACGGCCACTTTTTGGTTGCGGTAGAAGAAACCGTCACAGGTGGCGCAGGCGGAAACGCCACGCCCCTTGAATGCCTCTTCTGACTCCATGCCCAGGTACTGAGCAGAGGCGCCGGTACAGATAATCAGTGCATCACAGGTATACTCGGCCTGATCACCGGTAAGTTTGAATGGACGCTCTGTGAGGTTGGCGGTATGGATATGATCGAAAATCACCTCGGTATCGAATCGTTCGGCATGCTTCAGCATGCGATCCATCAGCTCTGGGCCTTGAACGCCATCGGTGTCACCCGGCCAGTTATCAACCTCAGTAGTGGTGGTGAGCTGACCGCCCTGCTGCATACCCGTTATAAGAACTGGATTCATATTGGCCCGTGCTGCATAGACGGCGGCGGTGTATCCGGCAGGGCCGGAACCGAGAATTAACAGGGGGCAATGCTTGGTTTCGCTCATGTATAATCACTCCATATAGAGAACGGTTAGTTGGCGTTATTCAGCGGAATCTCTTATCGCTCTCTCTACGGCCTATTCACAGCGATCCATAAGCGGGTGATACCACAAGGTGGATATCCGAATGGATTACAGCGAAGGCCTATGAAGAAAGACGTTATTGCGCGCAGAAGTGAGCCACAGTTTCAAATAGCCCAGATACTACGTAATGTGGTGCGGAGGGTAAAGTGGCGCATTGGGATGATTTCTAGACCTGAGGTGTGGCATGATACCTTTCAATATTATGAAATTAGACTAAGTTAGTAAGCTAACTATATAATTTGAAATATTTTTTGTAACTATTCAGCTGAATTTTGGGCCGGTGTCGATTGCTCACCTGGATGTGGGTAATCGGCTCCGGCCCCTGGTGAAAACAGACCAATAATGGGTATAGCTGAATAGTTACTATTTTTTAATGGAGAGTAGTTTGGCTCAAGCCAGTCGCACAGATGAGATAGTAGAGTCGCATTCCCTGGCAAAACGGCGATTGCGTGAAGGCGCGCTGTTGCTGCTTATTGCCGTAGTGGCCTATTTGATGCTTTCACTGATCACTTACTCTGCGGGCGACCCTGGCTGGTCCTATTCAGGGCCGAGAGTCCACGCCATCAATGCCGGTGGGCCGGTGGGTGCTTGGTTTGCTGATGTCTTTCTCAATCTGTTCGGGCTTCTGGGTTATCTTTTTCCCATGATGGTCGGCTGGGTAGGCTGGCTGGTGTTGCAAGAACGCAACCCGGTTAATAGCGTCAATGCTCATCTTTTGGCACTGCGCTGGGTTGGCTTCTTCCTGACCCTGGCTGCCGGTAGCACGCTGGCGGCAATTCATCTCTCTCATATCACCTTGCCTCTGCCTGATGGAACCGGGGCGGGAGGTATTTTAGGGGAGTTTCTTCAGCACAGCCTGATTCCGATACTCAACTCCGCCGGTACCACTCTGCTCACGTTGGCGCTGGCGCTCTCCGGCTTTACTCTTTTTACCGGCATCTCCTGGCTAGCGGTGATGGACCGAATAGGTGGAGCGGTGATCGCGCTCTTTTACTCTGTCGGCCATGCCCGTGCAAGAATTATGGAGTCACGTCGGACGCGGGAGCTGAAAAAGCAGCGTAGCGAAACGCTTAAAGCGGATAAGAAGAAAAGGGCAAAACGCTCACCAGTAAAAATCGAGCCGGGGATACATGAGGTTAAGGTCAGTGAGCGGGTTGATAAAGAGCGTCAGGTACCTCTGTTCATTCCTGATGCCGATGAGGGTGGAATGCCGCCTTTGGCGCTGCTGGATGATGCCAAGCACAGTGGCCAGGGGTACTCCAACGAGGCGCTGGAGGCGATCTCCCGCAAGGTTGAGATCAAGCTTAAGGATTTTGGTGTTGAGGCTGAAGTGGTGGCGGTATTGCCCGGCCCGGTAATCACACTGTTTGAGCTGAGGCTTTCACCGGGAACCAAGGCGAGCAAGGTTACCGGTCTGTCGAAGGATCTGGCCAGGGCACTCTCCACCATCAGTGTCAGGGTGGTGGAGGTGATTCCAGGTAAATCGGTAATTGGCATAGAGATACCCAACGAGCAGCGGGAGATGGTGTTTCTCAGTGAGGTGTTGCGCTCGGAGGCCTATGATGTGGCCAAGTCGTCTCTCACACTGGCCTTGGGTAAGGATATCTCCGGTAAACCCTCGGTGGCGGACCTCGGTAAGATGCCCCATGCGCTGGTCGCTGGTACCACCGGCTCCGGTAAATCAGTTGCCATTAATGCTATGATCCTCAGCCTGCTCTATAAGTCGACCCCACAAGAGGTACGGCTGATTATGGTAGATCCGAAGATGTTGGAGCTTTCGGTCTACGAAGGAATACCGCATCTGTTGACCCCTGTCGTCACCGACATGAAGGAGGCTGCTAATGCGCTGCGTTGGTGTGTCGGTGAAATGGAGCGGCGCTACCGCCTGATGTCGGCCTTGGGGGTGCGTAATATTGCCGGTTTCAATAAGAAAGTCACCGACGCGCAGAAGCGCGGTGTGCCGATAGTCGATCCGCTGTTTCAACCCGACCCTCTGGCAGAAGACGAAGAGATACCGGAGCTTAGCTCACTGCCCTCTATTGTTGTAGTGATCGATGAGCTGGCGGATATGATGATGGTGGTAGGCAAGAAGGTGGAGGAGTTGATTGCACGTCTGGCGCAGAAAGCACGCGCTTCGGGTATTCATCTGCTACTGGCGACCCAGCGTCCCTCTGTTGATGTCATCACAGGCCTGATCAAGGCCAATATTCCCACTCGTATCGCCTTCCAGGTCTCATCGCGTATCGACTCACGCACCATTCTCGACCAGATGGGAGCGGAGCATCTGCTGGGTAACGGCGATATGCTCTACTTGCCTCCCGGCGGGAATATTCCACAGCGGATACACGGCGCTTTTGTTGATGATGATGAGGTACACCGGGTAGTGAACTATCTGAAACAGACCGGAGCGCCAGACTATATTGAAGCCGTGGTGCAGGAACCTTTAGAGGCTATTCCCGGTCTATCCGGGGAGAGCGCTGATGTTGAAGATGCCGACCCGCTCTATGATGAGGCGGTACAGATTGTCACCGAGTCACGGCGTGCATCCATCTCTGGTGTACAGCGCCGCCTGAAAATTGGCTACAACAGAGCGGCCCGTCTTATCGAGGAGATGGAGCGGATCGGTATTGTTTCAACGGCCCAGAGTAATGGTAATCGTGAAGTGCTGGCACCACCGCCACCCAAGGATTGAACCTAGGATGAACAAGATTGAACATATATAACCGCTCTCTTTATAAACTGTCAGCTATTGTATCAGCACTGCTCTTATCCATGCCGGCCGTGGCAGCCAACGGCGTTGAACAGATGAACAGTTTTCTAGCTCATCTCACCACATTTCAGGCGGGCTTTGAACAGACAGTATTGAGCTCAGATCAGCAGAAGGCACTCCGCTCTCAAGGTGATTTCTATCTGCAACAGCCGGGGAAGTTTCGCTGGGACTATACCGAGCCGGAGGCTCAGCAGATCATCGCCGATGGCAGGCAGGTGTGGCTAATCGACCCCGAATTGGAGCAGGTGAGCGTACAGTCTCAAAGCACCGCACTGAAAGGGACACCGGCAATGCTGCTGATCAGCGGTGAACCGGTGGAAAACCATTTTGAGATTATCGACATCGGTGATAGCCAGGGGTTTGCCTGGGTTGAATTGATACCAAGGGAGGAAGAGAGCCAGTTTACCCGCATCCTGTTGGCGTTCTCCAATAATGAGATGCAGCGCATGGAGATGGCGGATAAGTTCGGCCAAGTGACCCGCTTTCAGTTCTTTGATATCAAACACAACCCCCAGTTAGGGAGCAGCTTTTTTTTCTACCAGCCGCCGCACTTTTTTCGACCGCTATGATCAGTAACCGTGACAAGCAAGGATCTATTTAACGAAAAAGGCGGTGAACTGACGCGCCCCCTTGCCGACCGTATGCGTCCACGGAGCCTCAATGAATTCATGGGGCAGTCACATATCATTGGCGAAGGAAAGCCACTACGGATGGCGATTGAGTCAGATCGTCTCCACTCGATGATCTTTTGGGGGCCTCCCGGTACCGGAAAAACGACACTTGCCAGCCTCATTGCCAGACACTCTGGTGCCCAGTTCATCACCCTCTCTGCGGTACTCTCCGGGGTAAAAGATATACGCGCTGCTGTAGAGCTGGCGCGTCAGGTGAAGCAAGCGGACGGCAGACCTACCGTTCTCTTTATCGACGAGGTGCACCGGTTCAACAAATCCCAACAGGATGCCTTTCTACCTCATGTCGAAGATGGCACCGTGGTGTTTATCGGTGCCACTACAGAGAACCCCTCGTTCGAGCTCAATAATGCACTGCTCTCCCGCGCCAGGACCTATGTACTAAAAAGTCTGGGAAGTGAAGAGCTGGAGAGGATCATCGACCAAGCGCTGACGGATAGTGAGCGCGGTTTGAGTGGGCGAGAGTTGACTGCGGCCTCACGGCAACTTATTGCAGAAGCCGCCGATGGTGATGCCCGCCGCGGCCTCAATTTGCTTGAGATTGCTGCCGATCTCTCAGATGAAAAGATAATTTCAAACAAGGCGGTGGAGGAGGTGGCTTCTGGTAATCTGCGCCGCTTCGACAAAGGGGGCGAAGCCTTCTACGACCAGATATCTGCGCTACATAAATCGGTGAGAGGCTCGGCACCAGATGCCGCGCTTTACTGGTTCTGCCGGATGATCGATGGGGGTTGTGACCCACTCTATATCGCAAGGCGGGTAGTGCGTATGGCCTCGGAGGATATAGGTAACGCCGACCCCCGTGGATTGACCCTGGCACTCAGTGCCTGGGAGACCCAGGAGCGACTGGGTAGCCCGGAAGGGGCGTTGGCGATAGCCCAAGCGGTGCTCTATCTCGCATCCGCCCCCAAGAGCAACGCCGTCTACATGGCCTATAAAGCAGCGATGAAAGATGTCCAAGCGTCTGTGAGTCACCCAGTCCCTATTCATCTAAGAAATGCACCGACCAAGTTGATGAAAGAGCTCGGCTACGGCCATGCGTACCGATATGCCCACGATGAAGCGGATGCTTATGCTGCTGGAGAAAACTATTTCCCCGATGACATGGGTGAGCGCTGTTACTACCGGCCAGTTGACCGGGGGCTGGAGATAAAAATAGCTGAAAAGTTACAGCGGCTGGCGGCACTAGACCGAAAGGCCAGGGATTGAATGGGATGGGTTTAATTCATCTTGAGTTACTCTATAATCTCTCTCCGCCTAAGCACATATAAAACAGATTAGCCTTCTTAACAAGGTGTTATTAAGTGAATAGAGCGCTATATTCCCCCCAATTCAAAACCACCTCAAGAGAGTGATATGGGACGCAGAAGAAGACAAAAACTACCCATGGATCCAGTAGAGGCCAGTATCGACTCCCTTAGTCATGATGGTCGCGGCGTTGCCCATATTGATGGCAAGGCGGTTTTTATCCATGGTGCACTGCCGGGTGAGGAGGTGCTATTCACCTACACCAAGAGGCAGCGCCGCTTCGATGAAGGGGTAGTGAGTCAAGTCCTGACCACCTCTGACGATCGGGTTGAGCCGCGCTGCGAGTACTTTGGTATTTGCGGTGGATGCAGCCTGCAGCATATGGCACCCGATGCTCAGATAAGGATGAAGCAGATTACGCTGACAGACGCCTTCCAGCGGATCGGTAAAGTAGAGCCTGAGCGCTTACTGCCGCCATTAGTGGCCGAGAGCCCCTGGGGCTACCGCAGAAAAGCGCGTATTGGGGCCAAGTTTGTTATAAAAAAAGATCGGATGCTGGTCGGTTTCCGCGAGCGCGGATCAGGCTTAGTCGCCGATATGAAAAAGTGCTACGTACTCCACCCCAAGGTGGGCGAGCTGATTACGCCTTTGGCGGATCTCATCGCCTCGCTCACGATAAAAGAGAAGGTGCCACAGATCGAGGTGGCACAGGGTGATGATTGCTGTGTATTGATATTCCGGGTACTGGAGTCTCCGGCCCAAAGTGATCTGGATACACTGCTGGCCTTTGGCCGTGATCATGAGCTGAATGTCTATCTTCAGGAGGGTGGAGAAGAGACCATACGCCCCATTACCGGTGAAAAAGCTGAGCTGAGCTACAGCTTGCCTGCCTATGATACGACGCTTCACTTTCTGCCTAATGATTTCACCCAGGTAAACAGTGAACTCAACCGCTTGATGCTTGATCGTGCACTTGGAATGCTTGATCTGAATAGAGAAGATCGTGTTCTCGATCTGTTTTGTGGTCTAGGCAACTTCACACTCCCCATCGCGCGCAAAGCGGGTAAAGTGGTGGGGGTTGAGGGTGATGCCGGTCTGGTGGCCAGGGCGCGGGAAAATGCCGAACGCAACGGCATCACCAACAGCCGCTATTTTACTGCCAACCTGTATGACTCCCTGGAGAGGGAGCCCTGGCTACTGGAGTCGTTTAATAAAGCACTACTTGATCCACCAAGAACCGGTGCCTTAGAGGTACTGGAGCACCTTCCCAAGCTCGGGATTGAGCGGATTGTCTATGTCTCCTGCTACCCCGGAACCTTGGCGCGTGATGCCGGTGAGTTGGTAAACCAGTATGGTTATCGACTGGTCTCTGCCGGTGTAATGGATATGTTCCCCCATACCGCACATGTCGAGTCGATAGCCCTGTTTGAGAAAAAAATGAGATGAGTAATGGCCATAGAGATTGAACGTAAGTTTTTAGTAAAAAGTGATGATTGGAAAGCATCGGTTGTATCTGAGTCGGTACTCAAACAGGGGTATCTGGCCAACCAACCTAATGCCTCGGTACGTGTGCGCACCGGTAATGGTAAGGCATATCTCAATATAAAAAGTGTCACTATCGGGATAAAACGTGCCGAGTTTGAGTATGAGATCCCCCTTGATGATGCGGAGGATATGTTGGCACAGGTGGCAGAGCAGCCGTTTATCGATAAGACGCGCTATAAGGTCAAATGTGGAGAGCACATATGGGATCTCGATGTCTTTGAGGGAGCGAACAGCGGTCTGATAGTAGCTGAGGTGGAGCTCAATAGTGAAGATGAGACGTTTGAACTACCGTCATGGGCGGGGGATGAGGTGTCGGGTGAGATTCGCTACTACAACGTCAACCTAGTACAACACCCGTATAGCAACTGGTAGTCATCAATCGTGCCGGCTCACCATATACAGATCGATTTAACGCTACAGCGCCTCACACTGCTGGAGGGTGATCAGTTCATTGCCAGTTACCCGGTATCTACCGCGCTCAACGGCCCCGGCGAGAAGTCAGGCAGTGGCTGTACACCCAGGGGTTATCATGCAATACGGTTAAAGCTGGGGGAGGGAAAACCTCTGAATACGGTTTTTATCGGTCGCCGACCCAGTGGTGAAATTTACACCCCTGAGCTGGCATCAAAAAATCCTGATCGGGACTGGATATTAACCCGCATTCTCTGGCTTAGCGGTCGGGAATCGGGTGTCAACCGAGGGGGGGAGAGGGATACGCTACGCCGTTTTATATATATTCACGGCACACCAGAGAGTGAACCCATGGGTGTGGCAAAATCCCATGGTTGTATCCGCATGCACAATCACGATCTTCTGGCGCTTTTTAACCAAGTAGAAGTTGGTACCCCTGTAGATATACGGGACTCTTTTACCTTCTAGACTCTACCCAGGGTAACAACTTTATACCTAGGACAGGCTCCTACAGTCAATACTATTGGACAAAGAAACTGGTAAAGAACAGATCCTTAACCACCTTTTTCTTACCCGATAGTGTCTGCATTACGCCAACAACTGCTTCAAGCGCCGCTTTCCGCAGTGTCTCTTTTCCCTCCGGTGTTTTCAGCTCGGATCCCTTTTGGTCACCAAACAGCAGAAGTAACTCATGACGCAGGGCAGGGGAGTGAAGTTGTATATCAGCTAAATTTGTATCATCCTTGAGCAGAAACTGCACATCGCATCGCATATACCGGGCTCCCGAACTTAGGTTGACCAAGAGCGATGGGGAGAGGGAGTGGTAGGCTGCCTTTAATGGTGCGGCCTCTTCCTCTTCGGCGAGTATTTGAGACGAAAAAAGTATTAGTGACAGCATGATGACCAGGGATGTTAAACGCATCGTTCTCTCCATTACAGATTTAAAGTGCTTATGACCATTATATCGGTAACAAAGCATCTTTTCTTAAGGAAAGTATTTTGAAGTTACATATTGAAGTCTACAGGTGGGTCAAAACAGCCGTGAGTAGAAATAACAGCGTTACTCTTTCAGGGAATAGATAATTATGAGCCACGGCCCAGTTATGCTCGATCTTTCAGGTACTTCCCTGACGGCAGAAGAGCGGGAGATGCTGCTGCATCCTGCTGCTGGCGGACTCATCCTCTTTTCGAGAAACTTTCAATCACCTGAGCAGGTGGCAGAACTAATTTGCCAGATCAAAGCGCTGAGACATCCATCCCTGCTGATAGCTGTTGATCAGGAAGGGGGGCGGGTACAGCGCTTCAAAGAGGGATTTACCCTATTGCCACCAGCGGCCTGGTTTGGCCATCAACATAAAAAAAATAGCAAACAATCTAAAGAGATCACCCGAAGTATAGGTTGGCTGATGGCGGCTGAGTTGCGTTCGGTGGGAGTGGATTTCAGCTTTGCGCCGGTACTTGATCTCGGTCGTGGGATTAGCCAGGTAATAGGTGATCGTGCATTTAGTGCCTCACCGGCTATTGTTGCCGAATTGGCACTGGCCTGGATGAGTGGCGTCCATGAGGCAGGCATGGCCGCAGTGGGAAAACATTTCCCCGGCCATGGTGGTGTAACAGAAGACTCCCACGAGGCGCTACCGGTGGACAGGCGCAATCCACAGGACATCATGGTTGAGGATCTGCTGCCGTTTGAGCAGATGATTGATGCCGGGCTGGAGGCGATTATGCCCGCTCATGTCATCTATGAAAGGGCCTCAAATGAACTCGCCGGTTTCTCCCGGTTCTGGCTTCAGGATATGTTGCGCAAAAAGCTCAGATTTCAGGGTGTCATCTTTAGTGATGACTTGACAATGGCAGCAGCCGGGGAGGCGGGCGGTTACCCAGAACGGGCTAGTGCTGCACTCGATGCAGGCTGTGACATGGTGCTGGTATGCAATAACCCGACAGGCGCAAGCGAAGTGCTGGAGTCACTGGAAGATTACAGCAACCCTGCGGCACAGATGAGGTTGATTCGAATGCATGGAAGAAAGGGACTCAGCAGAGAAGAGATCCACATGGACCCAAGATGGAAATCAGCGATAGAAGCGCTAGCCAAGTTTGAGGAGAGTTCTGCAATGGAACTCGATTTATAACTGAAGTCTCGGTACTCATTAAGGCGTATTGAAAACGGACTCTTTAGTAGGTCGTTAGCACGGCGTAACCCGACAACCTATTCATCCTGCTGGATTACGTACACCAACCCCACTACACATTGACTTTTATGACGCCCTCTGTCAGAAGAGGGCTCAAATGCTTAACCCATTGATTTAATTCACCCCTCCGCGCCTTACCGATGGTTACCCCAATAACGTCTGACAATTATCTTAAAATTAAAGCTTGCATGAAAAGAATATTTATGCGAAAACAAACTACGCTAATTAAAAAAAATCCAATAAATACAATATATTACCAATAACTTATAAAGGTGTAAGGGGTAATATAACTTTGTAAATAGGGCTGTTTTTGCCCTGCGATGGTTCGATTATTTTGTTTTCTTTGGCCGCGTTTACACTGCGGAAGCAGCAAATAAGTGGTCAGTAGTGAAATTGGAGGATGTAATCTAATGAGTACACTTAATGACTTCAGGGAACGACAGACTGAGCTTGTCAGCATGATCAGTGATCTAAAATCGATGCTCAAGCCTGAACTACTCACCATTGGGCCTAATGTAAAAACAGCGCATAATTTACTCTGCTCACTAGGCCAGCAGCTGAAAGCCCACCTTATTGCCGAGGACAAAGGCCTCTATCCCCCTCTTCTTACCCATGAAGATCCAAAGATGAAATCTTTGGCATGGGGCTTTATCAGTGGCCAGAAACCTCTGCGTAATCAGTTTGAAAGCTACCATCGGCGCTGGTTGAAGAATTGTGATTTTAAATTCACACAAGAGTTCCTTGATGAAACAATGGAAGTATTCTCTGCGATAGAAGCGCGTATTGAGAGAGAACAGTCAATTCTTATACCCAAGTTAGAGGAGAGTGGTCTGTTCGCGATGGCGGGTGCCTGAATCTACCAGCTCGCTTTAACTTGTAACTATTCATAAACCGCTCTTCCCACAACGCCCTCCTTCATGGAAGGGGGGCGTTGTCGATCACCAATAACTAATCGCCATAGTAACTATTCAGTACCGGGCTCCGATCTTATTGGAGTGGTCTCTCGGGCCGCCATGAAACAACGACCATGGTGCAACTATCCATCGCGCTTCGTGAAAGCGCTCCTACAGGGAAGTGCGGCATAAAGTATGCCCAATCCCTGGTAAGAATAGCCTCGTAACAGGGATCACTGAATAGTTACTCTCCATACACCATACCCTGCAAGCTCAATATTCTGTGCTAATCTCTTAGGAGCCTGTAGCAAGAATCATTGAGTTTCTATGAATGTAAAATCCGTAGTTGATTGCTGTGAAATATATAGGTAGGATGGATCCCGATCTCTAATTAAGACTCATTCTAATCACTTAACGACCTGAATAGGAGGTACTCAAAGTGGGTGTACTTGTTGGACGTGAAGCACCAGATTTTACCGCTCCTGCCGTGCTGGGCAGTGGCGAAATTGTCGATACCTTTAACTTCAAAGAGGCGACTAACGGTAAATACGCAGTCATCTTTTTTTATCCCCTTGACTTTACATTTGTCTGCCCTTCAGAGCTGATCGCCTTCGATCACCGCCTGGAGGAGTTCAAGAAGCGTAATGTGGAACTGATTGGTGTCTCTATCGACTCCCATTTTACTCATAATGCATGGCGTAACACCCCGATTAACGAAGGCGGTATTGGCCAGGTTGGCTACACACTGGTAGCAGACTTGACCCACTCAATCTGCAAGGATTACGATGTAGAAACTCCTAATGGTGCCGTTGCTTTCCGAGGCTCATTCCTTATAGATACTGAAGGAAATGTTCGCCACCAGGTGGTGAACGATCTGCCTCTGGGGCGTAACGTCGACGAGATGTTGCGTATGATCGATGCACTTCAGTTTACTGAAGAGCATGGCGAAGTCTGCCCCGCTGGCTGGAAGGATGGTGACAAGGGTATGAATGCCTCCCCAGATGGTGTGGCTACCTATCTTGCTGAGAACGCTGAACAGCTCTAAGCCTAGCTACAGTGATAAAAAAGCCGGTTACGTTCTGCGTAACCGGCTTTTTTTGTCGGCCGCAAGTATCATCGAGAGCTGGGATGGATGGTGTAATATAGCGCCATTGAAAATCAGAGGGTACGAAATGGCAAAGCTGGCAATAATAGGTGGTTCCGGTCTGGCTCAACTTGATGAACTCCACATTGATCGGAGTGAAGTAGTAGAGACCCCCTTTGGCAGTCCCTCTTCTGCACTGGTTCATGGCACACTCAATGGTAGGGAGATTATCTTCATTCCACGCCACGGTGACCCACACACTATCCCTCCACATAAGGTCAATTATCGAGCCAATATCTGGGCGCTGAAACAGCTTGGTATTGAACAAGTGATTGGGGTGGCCGCTGTAGGTGGCATCACCTCACGAATGGGACCTCAGGTAGTGGCTATACCTGATCAGATTATTGACTATACCTACAGCCGTGCTCACACCTTCTTTGAAGAGGAGCTGAGTCAGGTAACCCATATCGATTTTACCGAACCTTATGGTAGCGAGTTACGCCAAAGCTTGATTGCAGCGGCACAGCAGAGTGGGGTGGATGTTGTGCCCCAGGGCACCTATGGTGCAACACAGGGTCCCAGGTTGGAGAGTGCCATGGAGATTCGCAGAATGGAGCAGGATGGCTGTGACTTGGTGGGAATGACAGGTATGCCTGAGGCGGCCCTAGCCAGAGAATTGAATATCGATTATGCCTGCTGTGCAGTGGTTGCCAACTGGGGGGCGGGAAAAGGGGAGGGGCCAATCACCATGGATGAGATCCATGCCCACCTGGCGCATGGTATGGATAAGGTGAGACAAATTTTCTCCTTTATAGTGGTGCCGGAATAGTCTTTCAATGAAGCACGCTGATAGTGCAACAGGATATATTATCCTTGACCTCATGATTGATTAATCTCAAATTCTCCCTTTGAGGATAAGGGTACTCTTGTAAACTTATTTCCCACCCCTGTGAACTGATATTCTCACCGGATTAACCTGGAGTTATGGTGATGACCGAAGAAGATAACAACAATTCCAAGCAAGTGACTCCAGAAGAGGTGAAAACACCTACAAAGGGTGTCGCCGTAAAGAAAAAAGTCCACTACAAAGAAAAAGAGTGGCTAAAAAGAGTGTCGCAAAGAAGAGCGTAGTAAAAAAAAGTGTCACCAAGAAAAAAGGCGGTCGTTAAGAAAAAAGCGGTGACCAAAAAAGCGCGTTGTGAAAAAAACAGCCCCCATCGTTTCCCCGATTGAAACTACGGTGGCTGATATGGCTGATACTCAGTCTACCGCAGTTGCTGTAACCACTGAAAAACAGACCTTGGAAAGAAGCAGTACACCACCAGTAGCGGAAGCTATACCGGAACAGGCAAGTGAGCAGCAGGTACCGAGCGCTCCCCTTGGAGCCCTCTGAAAGTACAGAAGTTAAGAGACGTTTAGAGGAAATAAAAACCATACCAACGGAATCAACACAGAATCAAAAGCAAATGCTCAATAGTGGCAGAGCTTCTCACAGTTTCTGGCCTAAAGTGATCCTTGCCCTTGTCATTGTGGTGGCTGGATTTATGTATATTCGCTCTCTTGCAGTCAACGGGCCTATAGGCACCGATCAAATCACAACTTCAACTGATACATCCAGTGAGCAGATGCCTGCTACTGAAGAGGCCACCACTAATCTGGTCGAAGCCGTTGCTGAAGAAGCAACCACAATGCCCGATGCAGTCTCTGCTGAAGAGACCACAAGTAGCACCGAGATGGTAGCTGCTGACGGTGAAACAGATACAAGTGATGCCCCTGCAACTGAAGTTGATATGACTCAAGTCAACCGTGAGCAAGCTGCCGAGCGAGCAACTCATGAAACAGCAACAGCAGAAGTGGAGAGCAATATCGAAGCTGAGCCTGTAGCTGTTGCCGACACCTCATCAGATGCCGGACAAAGCGTGGTAGAAGCCGCAGTTGTTACAACCATAGTTGAAGAGGCATCCGCCGTAGCAGTAGAAACTGCCTCCGTAACTGCAACTGAAGAGACAACTGCCGCAGCAGTAGAAACTGCCTCCGTAACTGCAACTGAAGAGACCATTACCGCAGCAGTGGAAACAGCCACCGTAACTGCCGCTGAAGAGACAATTGCCGCAGCAGTGGAAACAGCCACTGTAACTGCCGCTGAAGAGACAACTACCGTAGCAGTAGAGACAGCTGCCGTAACGGCAACTGAAGTGACAGCTACCGCAGCAGTAGAGACAGCTGCCGTAACGGCAACTGAGGAGACAACTACCGTAGCCGTAGAAACAGCTGCCGTAACGGCAACTGAAGTGGCGGCTACTACTATAGCAGTTGAAAATGAGAGTGCAGCCACCGGTAATGCCCCTGAAGCGGCCAACAAAGTAGAGGAGGCGGCAGCAAAAGAGGCTTATGCTCCCGTCACTGCCGAGAACAGTTCAGCTCAAGTGCCAGCATCGTCACAACCGGCTAACACCGGTCCAGCGTCTGCCCCAATCTCCAGTGGATCACGCTGGGGTAGTAGATATCAACGTCCTCAGCGCCGAGAGTGGAGCAAACGCAGAGAGTACACCCAGCGTCCAAAATGGAACCCGCTTCCATCACAGCCTGAGCGGGTAACCCCTCCTGCTCCAGCATACCAGGGCCGCTCCTCCTATCCCTCTTATGGCCCGGCAGCTCCCTATGGCTATGGATCAATGCCTTACTATGGCTATCCCCAGGTAACCCCCGGCTATCGTTGATCTGGTGATAGTTAATGATCACTGAAGCAAAAAAACGGCCTTAAATGGCCGTTTTCTGTTTTGCCATTATATGAGTACGTCATCTCGGCGCTGGCCGGGAACCAGATAATAGAGCACTCTTCACCGTATTTGACTAGGAGCTTGTCCGAGAATAGGCACCGTAGCGAGGGAAGTCCATTTTGAGTCATTTTTTTTTTCGGTCATTTGAGGCGAATAGTTACTCTTATTCAACGAAAATGAGCGGAAAAA
>MOXH01000023.1_pt1 | contig 31768 bp, 33 predicted proteins | sample 1471181 | NCBI WGS metagenome assembly MOXH01 (sample SAMN05806436, study PRJNA327811) | mollusc metagenome | isolation source: Phylotype A (SB4) bacterial symbionts from gill | host: Thyasira cf. gouldii | place: Canada: Bonne Bay, Newfoundland | collected 2010-05-07
TAGATAAGTCGTTGATTTAATTCGCCCACACCCTGGCCCTCTCCCTCATAGGGAGAGGGGATGTTCTATTGCAGTATGTCATGTTGCTGTTGATATATACGCCCTAAACAACACCTCCACACATGGCGTTACTGAAAAATACTACAAAGTTAACGGGACAGCAGTGAAGTTGAGTATAACTATTCAGTGGCCCCTGTTACGAGGCTATATTTACCAGGAATTGGAGCCTAGCACTAACTGAATAGTTACAATTGAGCTATTATTAGGTGTGGTACAGAAGTGACTCCTGTCCACTGGAATAAAAATGACAATCTTAAGGTAAAACAGATGGATGACTGCCTATTTTGCAAAATGGTCTCGCATGAGATTGAACCCAATGTGGTCTATGAAGACGAGGATGTGCTGGCATTCAGGGATATAAATCCCCAGGCACCGGTGCATGTACTGATTATACCCAAGCGACATATCAGTACACTCAATGATCTACAAACCGGGGATGCCGCGTTGATGGGCAAACTCTATCTGACGGCAACCAAGGTGGCTAAGCTGGAGGGTATTGCCGATGCAGGCTATCGCACTTTGGTTAATTGCAATGAAGAGGGGGGGCAGGAGGTTTTTCATATCCACCTGCACCTGGTAGGTGGCCGCCGTATGACCTGGCCGCCAGGCTAACTAGAGAGGGCGCTTAGCAAAAAAGAGCGATTGCCATGAGTGCTATAGACTCCATTGCCAATCCACTGATTGATCCTGCGATATCCCGGTCGCTGGTTCCGGTCAAGCCTGCCTCACGGGCTGGTAACTCTACTGACCAAGCCCGGCAGAAGGGATCGCCTCCCCCGATTATCTCCAAAGATATGCAAGCAGGCCTGCAGATACGGGCGGAACTACTGCAACAAAAACATCCCATGGCTGATGGTGACAGCGCTCGAAGTCGCCACGCTATCGGTGCCTATAGTGCCCTGAGTAATAGCGAGGAGCGTGAGCGAGTCAGCACGCTGCTTGGAATCGATGAATATGCCTAATCCCTTCTTAACGTACTATAGCGATTCACCAAAAGTAACTATTCAGTGGCCCCTGTTCGTGGCTATTTTTACCAGGGGTCCGACTCCGAGCACCAACTGATATAGTTACCACCAAAATAAGATTTAACAATGGCGGCACACATAATGACAAAAAACCGGGCGTGCTGCTAAAGCACCAACTGGAGAGCGAGTTTTCTAATTTCCCTCAGTCCGACTTCAGTAGCAATGATATAGAGCAGATCAAACTACTGCTGCCTATCTACTACCGCTACACCCCCGCAGCTGAGCTGGAGAGTGAAAATGTCAGCGACCTTCTGAATGCCATCATCGCTCACTGGCAGCTGCTAAAGGAGAGACGCAGCAGTGTTCCGGCTGTACGTATCTACAACCCCTCCTTTGAGGAGCACGGCTGGCAGAGTCCGCACACGATCATTGAGGTTGCCTGTGACGACATGGCGTTTCTTGTTGACTCCCTGTCGATGGGTATAAATCAGGCCGGTCTCACTATTCACCTGACGATTCACCCGGTGGTCAGAGCCCTGCGTGACAAGGCGGGGGCTCTGCAGGAGCTCTGTTTCTTTAGTGATAGTCGCGGTAGTGCCGAATCATTGATCCGTTTTCATATTGAAAAGCAGCTCTCTCAGGATGTATTGGATGCACTGGAGCAGATGGTGTTTTCCATTATCAACGATGTGCGTTGCGCCAACCAGGGTTGGTCAGATATGCGGTCACGTATCTGCGCTGTGCGTGATCGGGTGGCCGCCAATCAACTGCCGGTATCCGGTGGTGAGCTGTCAGAGTCGGTGGAATTTCTCGACTGGCTGCACGATGGGCATTTCACCTTTCTTGCCTACTGTGAGTTTGATCTAACCGGTGAAGCGGGGCGTATCAGTATGCAGCTCTCCGAGTACTCGGTGCTCGGACTGTTCCGCGAACCTGGGGGCGGGGCTCACAGTGTAGAGTTGGTAATCCCCGACCTGGGCGAGACGCTTGCAGCTACCTCCGCCCTTATTGTGGTGACAAAGGCCAATGTACGCTCGACCGTACACCGGCCTGCCTATATGGATCTGGTAGCGATCAAACACTTTGACAGTGATGGCGAGCTTGTCGGTCTCTACTGTTTTGTCGGTCTCTTTGCGTCAACTGCCTACAGCAGTCCGCCAAGAAATATACCGCTGTTGAGGAAGAAGGTGGCAGAGCTGGTGGCCGGTGCGGGTCTCTCATCTATGGGGCACTCTGAGAAGGCGTTGACAAATCTGCTCGACACCTATCCCCGTGATGCGCTGTTTCAGGTGCCGACCGATGAGCTGAGAGGGATAGCGATGGCTATCCTCGGTTTGCAAGAGCGGCAACGGACCCGCCTGTTTGTCACCCAGGACCCCTTTAAACGTTTCTTCTCCTGTCTCATCTATCTCCCCCGCGAAAGCTACAGCAAAGAGTTGAAACAGCGTGTTCAGAAGGTATTGGTAGAGGCCTTTCAGGGTATCGAGGTGGAGTTTGATACCCGCTTCTCCGAATCGATACTGGCGCGCCTCTCTTTTATCATTCACTCGCCTTCCGACGTTGACATCGAGTACGACCGCGATGAGCTGGAAGCCGGGTGGTGGAGGCCTCTACCACCTGGCAGGATGGTCTGCGTGACGCACTGCTGGAACTTTACGGTGAGACACTGGCCGTACGCTATCTCCGTGAGTATGCTCACGCCTTTCCCGGTGGCTATCGTGAGGATTTCTACCCACGAACCGCCGCCGACGATATTGCCAGAATCGAAGCTGCGAGAGAGAGCGGTGAGTTGGGTCTGCACTTCTACCACCCCATTATAGAGTCAACCGACAAGATACATTTTCGCCTCTACTCGATGGCAAAACCGGTACCCCTCTCCGAAGTGATACCCATCCTCGAAAATATGGGGCTCAGTGTTTTTGGTGAAAGACCCTACCATGTGCGTCACCAATCCGGTGATGTCTGGATTCATGATTTCTCGATGCGTTATCCACGGGGGCTTGAACGTCTGTCGGATGAGGAGAGTCAGCGGCTCCAAGAGACCTTCCTCAAGGTGTGGCAGGGCGAGATCGATAATGATGGCTTCAACCAACTGGTGCCGGATGCCGGGCTCGGCTGGAAGCAGGTGCTGCTACTGCGTGCCTATAGCTGCTATCTGAAACAGATTAAGGTGCCATTCAGTCAGCCCTATATTATCAACACCCTGGTGCAGCACAGCAGTGTCAGCTGTCACCTGGCGCAGCTGTTTGAACTTAAATTTTCCCCCGATGGCGGCTATACAGAGACCCAATTCAATCGCCTGCTGGATAGACTGGAGTCACTGCTGGAGGAGGTTGAGAGCCTCGATCAGGATCGGATTATTCGCAGCTTTATCAATCTGATTCAGGCTACCCTGCGCAGCAATTTTTTCCAGAGTGACGATGGCAGGGCTAAGGACTACATCTCCATAAAGATAGACTCCAGCCAGGTGGCAGGTATGCCGCAACCGGCACCTATGTTTGAGATCTTCGTCTTTTCTTCACGGATGGAAGGCGTTCACCTGCGCGGTGGCCGGATTGCCCGGGGTGGCCTGCGCTGGTCTGATCGCATGGAGGACTATCGAACCGAAGTGCTGGGGCTGATGAAGGCTCAGATGGTGAAGAATACGGTAATCGTACCCGTCGGCTCCAAGGGTGGGTTTATCGTCAAGCAGATGCCCGATAGTGACAACAGGGAGCGGCTTCAGGCCGAGGTGGTTTTCTGTTACAAGACCCTGCTCAGCGGTATGCTCGACCTCACCGATAACTTGGTGGCGGGGGAGGTTGTCTCGCCACAGCAGCTGGTGCGCCACGATGACGACGATCCCTATCTGGTGATTGCCGCAGACAAGGGTACGGCCTCCTTCTCCGATATCGCCAACAGTGTCGCCGAGAGGTACGGGTTCTGGTTGGGTGATGCTTTTGCCTCCGGTGGCTCAGTCGGTTATGACCACAAGAAGATGGGGATTACCGCCAAGGGGGCCTGGGAGTCGGTGAAGCGCAACTTCCGTGAGCTTGGCGTCGATATCCAGACCAGCGATTTCCGCGTATCGGTATTGGCGATATGGCGGGGTGATGTCTTCGGTAACGGTATGCTCCTCTCCCCGCCATATCAAACTGGTTGCGGCGTTTAACCACCAGCATATCTTCCTCGATCCAACCCCTGATCCTGCTGCCTCATTCAAGGAGCGTGAACGGCTGTTTCTGTTACCACGCTCAACCTGGAAAGATTACGACAAGCAGCTGATCTCAAAAGGTGGAGGTATCTATCGGCGTAGTGCCAAGTCGATCACGCTGACGACGGAAGTGATGGAGATGTTGGGTGTAAAAAATGAACGTATGACTCCCGGCGATCTGATTCATGTGCTGCTCAAGGCCCAGGTCGATCTGTTATGGAACGGGGGTATAGCACCTACGTCAAAGCAGAGAGTGAAACCGATGGCGAGGTCGGCGACAAGGCCAACGATGCGCTACGGGTCAATGGCTGTGAGCTGCGCTGCAAGGTGGTAGGCGAGGGGGGGAATCTCGGTTTCACCCAGTTGGGGCGGATCGAGTATGCGATGAAGGGGGGCTGCTCTATACCGACTCCATCGACAACTCCGCTGGCGTCGACTGCTCAGACCACGAGGTTAATATCAAAATTCTCCTCAATCAGATTCTTGCCAATGGCGACATGACACGCAAACAGCGGGATCGGCTGCTCGAAGAGATGACGGATGAGATATCAAAACTGGTACTGGCGGACAACTACGCCCAGACTCAGTCGGTCAGTATGGTGGTGTCGGAAGCGCCACAACGGCTCTATGAGCACTCCCGTTTTATCGATTTTCTTGAACAGAAGGGGATGCTCAACCGTGACCTTGAGCACCTACCCGACAAAAAAGGTATCGCTCAGCGACAGGCGGCGGGGAGCGGCCTCACCAAGCCGGAGATCTCTACCCTTCACGCCTACAGTAAGATGACCTACTACGAGGCGTTGATCAACTCAGATATCCCCGACGACCCCTTCCTGTTATCGGAACTGATCGACTACTTTCCCTCGGTGCTGGGGGAGCGCTTTCACCAGGAGATGCTCTGCCACAGCCTGAAACGGGAGATCATTGCTACCCATCTCACCAACAGTATTGTCGACCATATCGGTCCCGGATTCGGTTTCAGGGTGCGTGAGGATGTGGGGGTTAATATCGCCGGTGTCACTCGCGCCTATCTGGCCGCCAGTAAGATATTTGCCACCGATGTGCTGTGGCAGCAGATCGAACAGCTCGACAACAAGGTATCGGCCTCGATTCAGAGTGAGATGATGTGCATGGTCTCGGAGATGCTGGAGCAGACGGTCTCCTGGATACTGCGCTCACATCGCAACAATGTGGTGGTGCGTGAACTGGTCGACTATTTCCAGCAGAGCGTAGCAGAGCTGACAGAAAGCCTTCCCAACCCCCTGGCAGCAAAGGACCGCCTCGATCTGAATAGACGGATCAGGCACTTTATCCATGCCGGGGTGCCAAGGGATTTGGCGCAACGGGTCAGTGCCGTGGTACCACTGACAGCGGCACTGGACATTGTCGAGATCGGTCATCAATGTGAACAAGAGACGCCACTGGTCGCTTCGCTCTACTTCAACCTCGGCAGCCGTCTTGAGATGCACTGGTTACACCAACAGATCGACCACCTGGAGGTGCAGACCCATTGGCACAATCTAGCCAAGAGGCGTATCACCGATACCCTGAATGCCCATCAACGGGAGCTGACGGCACAGGTGTTTAAAACAGCTAAACCCTATAAAAACAGCAACCGGATGATCGACCAGTGGGAGGCGGAGAACAGCTTTGCCTGCGATGGGCACCACCGTATGATCACCGATTTGAAGGCGAGGAGTTCGGTCGACTTTGCCATGTTGTCGGTGGTAGTGGCCGGGGTGGGTAATCTACTGGCCGCAGATATCTGATTTTTTAATGCGTAAAATAAGTCATTGCGATCGTAACTGTTCAGCTGGGCTCTTTACCCCGCCCGACCCCGAGGATGACGACCCCTATAGCACGGACTTTTTGAGAAGTTACCAGAATGGAGCGGTCAACTGCAGAACCCAGGATGATAGTAATGGCCAAACAGTCCGTCATTGTGCTTCAATATGGTGGTTGATAAGCGCCTACGGAACAGAGACAGCCCATTGCCCAAGCATCTGATCAAACGCTTCGCCCCTGATCACGAAAAAATTCGTAATCATAAGCACTTGCGGATATTCGGTAAGCTCCTGCATGACCCCAATCTGTGGCATCTGAATCGCAGGTCTGTTGCGGGTGCTTTTGCTGTCGGTCTATTTTGGGCCTTTATTCCCGTACCCTTCCAGATGGTGGGTGCTGCCGCCACCGCCATACCGACACGGGTTAACCTGCCCATATCCGTTGCTCTGGTGTGGGTCACCAACCCCATTACCATCCGCCGATGTTCTATTTTACCTATCTTGTAGGTACTTGGCTGATGGGTATTCCGCCGGTAACGGAGGGGTTTGAGATGTCGGCGGGGTGGTTTGAGGCGAGCCTTGGTGATATTTGGCAACCGCTGCTGCTCGGCAGCCTGCTCTGCGGTATCGTCTCGGCGGTGGCCAGTTACTGCATCATGCGGGGTTTATGGCGCCTACACATCGTACGCCGTTACAAAGAGCGCAAGTTACGGCGAGCCGCTAGATAACACGCCATCATCCAAATGCAACACCCTATCCATGCTCCCTGCCAAGCCCAGGTCATGGGTGACGATGATGAAGCTGGTACCGATCTCACTGTTTAACTCCAACATCAACTGATAGACCTGCTCAGCTGTTTTTCGGTCAAGGTTGCCGGTAGGTTCGTCGGCAAGAACACAGCGGGGGTTATTGACCAGTGCTCGCGCTACCGCCGCCCCGTTGTCGCTCTCCGCCAGAGAGTTCGCCGGGCTTATGTTCAAGACGGTGGCCCAAGCCCACCCGTTGGAGAATCGCTTCGGCCCTCGCTTTCGCCTCTTCTACTGCCAGATTACCGATCAGCAGCGGCATGGCGACATTCTCCAAGGCGGTAAACTCCGGCAGCAGATGATGGAATTGGTAAACAAAACCCAACATGCGATTACGCAGATCACCTCGGGCACGCTCCCCCAGGGTACTCAGGTCGGTCCCATCGACCGACACCTGACCGCTGCTACTACGGTCCAGGCCACCAAGACAGTGCAGCAGGGTACTCTTGCCGGAGCCTGAACTACCGATAATAGCGACACGTTCACCCCGTTCCACCTTCAGATCGACCCCCTTCAGTACCTCCACCTTGAGTTTGCCGTCTGTAAAGTTTCGGGTGAGGGCGTGGCACTCGAAGAACAGGTGAATTACTCATAGCGTAACGCCTCCGCCGGTTGTGTACGGGAAGCTTGCCAAGCCGGATAGAGGGTCGCCAACAGCGAGATTAGGAAGGCACCACAGCCGATCATCGAGACATCGTCCCAGTGAAGGTCGGAGGGTAGTGCGCTGATGTAGTAGATGCTGGGGTCGAGAAATTCGACATCAAACAACTGCTCTATACCAGAGACCAATCGCTCCAGATTGTAAGAGAGAATAATCCCACCAAGAACCCCAAGCAGGGTGCCGATAAAGCCGATAGCAGTTCCCTGGACCATAAAGATACCCATGATCCTGCCCGGTGAAGCGCCGAGCGTCCGTAAGATAGCGATATCACTCTGTTTGTCGGTCACCACCATCACCAGAGTAGAGACAATATTGAAGGCGGCCACAGCCACAATCAGAAACAGGATTAGCGACATCATCCGTTTTTCGGTGCGCAGAGCACTGAAGAAGTTGCGGTGCTGATAAGTCCAGTCACTCACCCGGTAGACTCCGCCCATCTGACGGGCCAGCTCACGGGATACCTGGGGAGCGAGAAAGAGGTCGTCAAGTTTCAGACGAATGCCGGTAACCCCATCATTAAGTCGCAGCAGCTTTGCCGCATCCTTGATATGCACCAGTGCCACGCCACGATCGTACTCGCCCATGCCCACTTCGAAGATACCGCGCACGGTAAAGCGCTTCAGCCTCGGCATGGTTCCCGCCGGTGTCACCCTTATCTGTGGAGTAACCACCGTCACCTTATCGCCAACGACAACCCCCAGGAGGCTGGCCAGCTCCTTGCCAAGGATGATGTCGTAGCTCCCGGGTGTCAGCAGGTCGAGAGAGCCAACCTTCATGTGTTCGCCAACATCAGACACTTTAGGCTCTTGCTCAGGAAGCACTCCCCGGAGGAGCGCACCACTGACTTTTCGACCGTTGGTAAGCATGGTCTTGGCTTCGACATAGGGTGCCTGGCCCACCACATTGGGGTGATTGACCGAGAGGCTCATCGCCTCTTCCCAATCCTCCAGGCTATTATCGAATGCCGAGATGGTGGCATGAGAGGCCATCCCGAGGATGCGCTCTCGCACCTCCTTGTGAAAACCGTTCATCACCGATAGGACGGTGATCAGTGCCACCCACCCCCGAGCATGATTCCAAGCATGGAGATTGCTGAGATGAAGGAGATAAAGTGGTTACGCCGCTTGGCGCGGGTGTAACGCAATCCGATATAGAGCTGAAGTGGTCTAAACATAGTGGCGAATTAAAACATATTCACCACTATTCAGCACCGGCTGGTTAAAGAAAAAGTTGATTAATGTACCTGAGAGGCGGCGTTCTGCTCGACTTCCTGGTGGAAGCGTACTCTGATATCTCCAATTTGGATAATAGAGCCATCATTTAGCTGGGCGCTCTTGTTACCGATGGTCTTGTTATCAACCAGAGGTGTCGACTCCCCTTCCAGGTGAGAGAGAAAGTAGCCGGTATCACGGTGCGCAATGACCGCGCAGTTGTTGCCGGAAAGAGCGAGCCTTGTCAAAGAGCGTTGCAGTGGGATCATCTTTCCAATATGCGGGCCGCTGAGCACTTGTATACAACCGATGTTGTTGAAAACAGGATCGACTCTTTTTATTGGAGTGCTGCTTTTAGTGATTTTTATTTTTGGTATCAGTGACTTGGTGGTGTTGATGGTGGCGGGTGTTTCAGAGAAGAAGATGGTGTGCTCTCCTATCTGAATGATATCACCGTGGTGCAGTAAGGAGGATGACTCGGTTGGTGGTTTACCAAAATGATAGATTCTTCTGTCGCCTGCTCAATGCAGTAGCTCTTATTGCAGGGTTTTACTTTGGCGTGATGTATTGAGATCGCCAGACTGTCGATGCGAATGTTACAGGCCGGGGCACGCCCGACCAAAAAATCCTGGTTATCTAGAGGGTAAGTGCGAATCATTCGGCCCTTGTAAAAGAGGGTGAGCTTGGCCATCGTCTGCTATCAATTATGAGCGGGAGAGATGGCTCCTTCATTTCATCCTGCCAGCATAGTGCGGGTGGGTAAAACCCTTTTATCCACCAGTATTTTTTATTACGCCCCAGTATATCCACTCTGTGAGCTGATGCAATAGCCTGTTATCAGTAGCGATCTTCTCATTAATACTGCACGTTCATGAATTCCATGATGAGATAGGGTGCGGGAGTCAGCTGGGTGTCGCTGGCTCAATATTATGTTTCACCGGCAGTAGGCGGACCACCTTTACTGCATTATCCTGGGTCTGAAGTATCTCCACCGGGTAGCCCTCCAACAGTAGGCTGGTTCCTGGCTCGGGGATGGTCTCCATATATTCGATAATCAGACCATTGATCGTCCGCGGGCCATCGGTGGGTAGATCCCAGTGAAACGAGCGCACCAGATCCTTTAGATTGGCGCTACCTGCAACCAGGAAGCTGCCATCATCTTGAGGCTGTACCTCCTGGACGCTATCGGCTGGGTCGGTGGTGAATTCACCGACGATCTCTTCCAGTAGATCCGCCAGAGTGACCAGGCCGAGGAGATCTCCATATTCGTCAACCACTAATCCTAAACCCTGTTTTTTTCGCTGGAAGTTGAGTAACTGACGGTTTAGCGGTGTGCCTCGGGTATAAAATAGGGGGTGTCACAGATCTCACGAATGGTCTCCTTCTTGAGCCGTTCCTGGGTGAGGGCGTACATCGCCTTGCGTACCTGGAGAATTCCAACGAGGTGATCAATGCCGCCGTCAAATACAGGGAGGCGTGCATAGGGGGTGTCTTGAAGCTGACGAATGATCTCGTCGATGGGTTCCTCTAGATCAATACCATCCACCTCGTTACGCGGGATCATGATATCTTCGACCTCAATGTTCTCCAGATCGAGAATACTCAGCAACATTTTCTGATGTCGTTTTGGAATCATTGCACCCGCTTCCAACACCACAGTACGTAGCTCTTCCTGGCTCAGGGTCTGGCCATCGGCATCATCGGGTGATACACCTATGCGCCTAAGAAGGGCGTTACTGATACCGTTGACCACCCACACCAGTGGATAAAGCAGTTTCAACAGCGGGGTATAGACAAAGGCCGCAGGGAAAGCCAGCCGCTCCGGTTTCAGCGCTGCCAGGGTTTTAGGCGCGACCTCGGCAAAGATGAGAATAACCAGGGTGAGCAGGCCCGCAGCGATGGCGATGGCGGCTTCACCCCCCAGGCGAAGGGCGATAATGGTGGCGAGTGAGGAGGCGAGAATGTTGACGAAGTTGTTACCGAGGAGTATCAATCCAATAAGGCGGTCAGGACGCTGCAATAACTTATCGGCCCTTATAGCACCGGCATGGCCAATTCTGGTCAGATGTCGCAGGCGGTAGCGGTTGAGTGTCATCAAAGCGGTTTCCGATCCAGAGAAGAAAGCGGAAAGCATTATAAGTAGTGCGAGTATGCCAAATAGCGCACTCGTAGGTAATTCGCTCAAGAGAGGTGCCTTTTGTATGGGATTAGCTATCTTTCTATGTTGGTAGCGCCCTGTTGTCAAGAAGGGTTTTCTTTTTAGCAACCTCCAGACAGGATGAGTATTAGAGATGAACAAGAGTGGCCAAGACCCATTGAGCAACGGTTTGCTATATCAAACCGCACTTCCCCTCTCCTGGGAGTCGGTCTCGGATGCGGCAACAGAGCCGCTGTTGTTGGCTGCCGAAGAGCGCAATGAACGCATGTTGCAGACACTGATTACCCTCCAGGAGCACCATCTTGAGCCTCAGGAGGAGGAGCAGGATCGGGATCGGGATCGGGCTCCCGAACTGGCCCGGATTGAGGCTAAGTTGGATATGCTTTTGGAGCTGGTTTCTCAGCTCAGGCCGCAACAGGAGCCGGGGGAGAAGCGCTTCTCACTTCGTTTGGGTACAGGCGGGATATCATGGGAAGTAAAGTCGTTACCACTGCCGAAAATAGATGAGTCTCTTGTACTTCACCTACAACTGGATGAGCGTCTTCCAAAGCCGCTGGAACTCTATGGTCGTGTGATTACGGTAGAGAAAGTTGGCGATGGAGACGCCGTTACCCTGAAATTTACAAATCTCGGTCAGCGAGTGACCGATCTGCTTGGAAAGGTGATATTCCGGCAGCACCGGCGAGAGATCGCCCTGATACGTAGCCGTCCATTGGGATAGTTTCGTAGAACCACTGAATGAACCATGAAGGCATCTTCTTTCCTCTCTTCATAAGAGAGGGAGTGCCTGTTTTTGTCTGTGTGACAATATTTTGACATTTATTGAGTTGAGTGTTTAACTAGCCAGCAATCGTAAAGATTTTTATCGCATTTTAGATTTGAAAGGTTGATGTATGGTGTATTACAAGCCGAGCCTTGCCGCAAAGCCCAAGAGAGGTTAGGCATGAATAAGAGTAAACAGGCTGAACATGTCGACGTTCTGCATAACGGTTGTGTGTTGCTTGCCGATCACGATAGTGAGCGTATCGCTTATCTCAAAAATATCTTTGAATTCATTGGCTACTCCCTGGAGGTGATGGGTGATGCCAGCGCGCTTGCTGCACGGCTGAAAGAGGATGCTGGCTCCGGCTGTATCACTGTAATGATCGCTCCCTCAATCGAGGGGGAGGAGCGGGAGGAGATGATCGGACTGGCCAGCTCAGCGCCCAATCATCCCGCCCTGATAAAGATCAGCGCCAACTGCCTAATACCCATTGATGAGGAGAGTGACAGTCGTTTTATCGATACGTTGACACTGCCACTTCATCTGAATCCGCTGGTCCACTCTCTTCACAAAGCTCAGGTATATCAGGAAAACTACTGTACAAAAGAGGCTGGAAAGCGTCCGCTGGAGCTGTTTCGCAGCCTCTCGGGCAACAGCCGTGCTACACGCCAGATCAATCGGATGATTGAACAGGTGGCCAATACCGATGCCACCGTGTTGATTCTCGGTGAGTCAGGCACCGGAAAAGAGGTGGTCGCCCGTAAACTCCACTACAACTCCAGACGTAGGGGCAAACCCTTTGTGCCGATAAACTGCGGTGCAATCCCTTCCGATCTACTGGAGAGTGAGCTGTTTGGTCACGAGAAAGGGGCCTTTACCGGTGCTATCAGTACCCGCCAGGGGCGTTTTGAGATGGCGGATGGAGGCACCCTTTTCCTTGACGAGATTGGCGATATGAGCCTGCCGATGCAGGTTAAGTTGCTGCGTGTGCTTCAGGAACGCACTTTTGAACGGGTCGGCAGTAACGTTAGCATTCAGAGCAATGTACGCATCATCGCCGCCACTCATCGCAATCTGGAACAGGCCATTGAAGATAACAGCTTTAGGGAAGATCTCTACTACCGCCTAAACGTATTCCCCATTGAAGTCCCACCCTTACGTGACCGGGTAGAGGACATCCCGATACTGGTCAATGATCTGATCTCCCGCATTGAGACCGAAAAGAGGGGATCGGTACGTCTGACTCCGGCAGCCGTGATGGTGCTGACGCACTATAAATGGCTGGGCAATGTTAGGGAGCTTGCCAATCTTATTGAGAGGCTATCGATTCTCTATCCCTACGGTATTGTTGATGTTAAGGATCTACCTGAGAAGTTCAGGGCCGGAGTTCCACTATCCTCCGATACGACAGATCTCCCTCAGGTGAGTATACGTGGTGAGGAGCCTGATTCTGTTATAACGGCTCCCCGTCTGCCGACCGAAGGCATAGACCTCAAAGCTCACCTCACTAACCTTGAGATGAACCTTATTCGTCAAGCGCTTGACGACACCGGAGGAGTGGTCGCCCATGCGGCTAAACGGCTCAATATGCGTCGTACCACCCTTGTAGAGAAGCTTAGAAAGTACGGCCTTCAGCGCACTAATGATTGACGATTAATTGACGCGCCAGAGTGCTGTGAATTTCAATGCCATGATTTATATGAAAATAATATAACTGGCACGCATCTTGTAACTCCTGTTTCAGGTTCCTCAATGGAACGATTAAACGAGTTTAAAAGATGCAGATGCCTGGCCCCATTCCACCTAAGAAGCAGCAGCTTGAAGATGCCTTTCAGGTATTCAACCAGGTTTCTGAGCAGCTTGTTGACTCATACCAGCAGTTACAATCCCAGGTTGTTGGCCTTAGTCGCGAGCTCGCAGAGGCTCGCAGTGAGCGGATGCGGCAGTTGGTTGAGAAGGAGCGCCTGGCTAATCGTATAGCACGGCTGCTGGAGACACTGCCAGCTGCGGTTGTCGTTGTCGATGGTGAGGGGACGGTTGAACAGTTCAACCCCGCAGCCACCAGACTGTTTCCACTGCTGGCAAAAGGGGATAGCTGGCCAGCGCTCTACCATCTTAACTTTCGTGCAGGTCGTATCAATGGTGAGCAGTGGCTCAACTCGGGCCGTCTGGTCAAGTTGACCGAGCGTACCCTCGATCCTGAGCCAGGAAAAATCCTGCTGTTACTCGATATCACTGAGAGCCATGAACTCAAAGAGCGGATCGATCGCCAGCAACGGCTCAGTACACTGGGTGAGATGGCAGCCCAACTGGCCCACCAGATAAGAACACCGCTTAGCACCGCCATTCTTTACACCTCTCACCTCTCCCGGAATGACCTGACAGAGGCCCAGCGTCAGCGCTTCTCAAGCCGCAGCAGTGATCGTCTGCGGCACATTGAGCGGCAGATCAATGACATGCTTGCCTTTACTCGTGGTGGTCAGTTTGAACCTGAAGCTATAGATATTCCTGCTCTACTGACTGAGCTGGCACAGCACCTGGAACCGATGTTGCGTCAGTTTGGTGCCTCCCTTGAACTGACTGGCGATGAATTAACTAACGTATGGGTCAGCGGTAATCGTGGGGCAATGTTGGGAGCGCTGATGAACCTGGCAGTCAATGCCCTTGAACAGGGAGGAGAGGGTGTTCAGCTGTGGATCAGCCTGCAAAGGAGCCGCCGTGAAGTGTTACTGCAGGTGCGTGACGATGGTCCAGGTATTCCATTGGAGCAGCAGTCAAAAATATTTGACCCCTTCTATACCACACGTAGCGATGGCACCGGTCTTGGTCTTGCCATTGTTCAATCGGTGGTATTGGGGCACGAGGGTGAAGTATCGCTGGAGAGTCGTCCTGGTGAAGGGGCCTCTTTCACCCTTAGTTTTCCGCTGATGAGAGAGCATTTTAGCGAATTGGACAATAAGAGATCGATAGCTGGAGAAGCCATTTGTCGGTCGGATGAAGTGAGGAGTATGGCATGAGTCAATCCACGGTCTTGATCGTTGAGGACGACCCCACACTACGAGAGGCACTCTGTGACACATTGGCGCTTGCCGGGTATGGCGTTAGCGCGGCCGGTGATGGCAGAGCGGCATTAAAGATACTTGAGCAGGAGGAGGTGGGTTTGGTCCTTAGTGATGTGCAGATGAAGCCGATGGATGGACACGAACTGCTGGCGAGAATTAAATCCAGCTACGCCTCCATGCCGGTACTCTTGATGACGGCTTACGGCAATATCGAGAAGGCGGTGACCGCGATGCGAGGGGGTGCTGTTGACTATCTGGCTAAGCCGTTCGAGCCTGAGCTGCTGCTTGAGAAGGTGAGTCGCTCGATACTGCAACAGCGGGCGGTGGATAACTGCATCGTTGCCGAGGATATTAAAACCAGGGAGTTGCTAGCGCTGTCGCGAAGAGTGGCTCTGAGTGATGTTACTGTCTCAATCGGTGGTGAGAGCGGCACGGGTAAAGAGGTGCTCGCCCAGTTTATCCACCGCCAGTCAGAACGAAGGGAGGGGCCATTTATCGCCATCAACTGTGCCGCCATACCTGAAAATATGTTAGAGGCGATGCTGTTTGGTTATGAGAAAGGGGCCTATACAGGCGCAGTGCAGTCAGCCCCCGGAAAGTTTGAGCAGGCAGAGGGCGGTACTCTGCTGCTGGATGAGGTCTCTGAGATGAGCCTGCCACTTCAAGCCAAGCTATTGAGGGTGTTGCAGGAGCGTGAGGTAGAGCGCCTCGGAGGTCGTAAACTGATTCAGCTTAATGTCAGAGTTTTGGCGACTACCAATAAAAATCTTAGAGAAGAGGTCGCTGCCGGTCGTTTCAGAGAAGATCTCTACTACCGACTGAATGTTTTTCCCCTGTTGCTGCCGCCACTGCGTGAACGGAAGAGGGATATTCTGCCGCTTGCCAAGTATCTGCTGGAGCACATCTGTAGCACTCAGGGAATTCCCCTGCCACATCTCAACTCAGTGGCAGAGCAGCGGCTGCTAAGTCACCGCTGGCCAGGTAATGTCCGTGAACTGGATAACATTATGCAGCGAGCCTTGATCCTCTGTAATGGTAGTGAAATCGGCCCGGACGAGCTCTGTTTCGAGATGGAGATGTCATCGCTACAGTCGTCCGATGATGTCGATGAGAGCGCCTCCACGGGCTTGAGTGATGACCTGCGCTCGGTAGAGGAGCGGATGATTCTCGATGCACTGCGCAACAGTCACGGCAGTAGAAAGAGCGTTGCGGAGCATCTTGGTATCAGCCAGCGCACCCTGCGTTACAAGATTGCACGGCTGCGGGAGGCCGGGGTGGCCATCCCTGGGTAAAAATTGGTGCGTAATCTGCATACTAATAGAGTAATGAAAAAAACGTTGGGATATTGACAATGAGCACAATGAGTATTGACCAGGTTCTAGCACAGATGCGACTGATGTCCGCCCAGGCGGCCACCGAAAGCAAGCCGATTCAGCCGCTTCAGGGCAGTGTCGATTTTGGTGACCTGTTGAAGCAGTCGATCGATAGTGTCAATGAGACACAGCTGCAGGCGGGGTGAGATGAAACAGGCCTTTGAGTTGGGTGAGGGTGATGCCAATCTGGCTGAGGTAATGATTGCGGTGCAGAAGTCGAGCGTTTCGTTTGAAGCGATGGTTCAGGTAAGAAATAAGCTGGTTGAAGCATATAAAGAAGTGATGAATATGCCTATATAACAATAGAATAAGAACTTATGTTAATGTATTACATAAATAAAGGTTGAAGTGTGATGGGTGTTGCCAATAGTGAAAATGGGATGGGTGGTCAAGTAGTCCACTCTCCGCTGGGGCGCAATGTAGCCTTGCGGCAGCTTATCGTCATGGTTGGCATAGCCGCCAGCGTGGCCCTCGGCGTTGCCGTCGTACTCTGGTCCCAGACGCCCAACTACAGCCTACTCTTCGCCAACCTTTCACAGAAAGACGCAGCCAATGTGGTTGCCGCGCTGGAGCAGAACAATATCGGCTTTACCATCGACCAATCCACTGGTGCACTGATGGTCGAGAGCGGCAAAGTGCATGACGCCAGAATGAAGCTTGCCGGTCAAGGGTTGCCGCAGAGCGATAGTCTTGGCTTTGAGCTGCTGCAGCAGGAGAGTAGCTTTGGCACCAGCCGAGCGCTTGAAGCGGCAAGGTTTCATCGTGCCTTGGAAGGGGAGCTGGCACGCACTATCAGCACGCTTGCCAACATCGCCTCCGCCCGTGTTCATCTGGCAACACCTAAGCAGTCTGCGTTTGCGCGCAAGCGTAAGGCATCGAGTGCCTCAGTGGTGGTAAAGCTCTACTCAGGCCGTATGCTGGACAAAGGGCAGGTAGCCGCTATCGTTCATCTCATCGCCTCCAGTGTGCCAAACCTTGAGGCCAACCGGGTTACCGTAGTCGATAACAAGGGAGGCTTGCTGAGCGGCCAGATGAATACGCGGGAGATGATGTTAAGTGCCACTCAGTTTGAGTATACACAGCAGGTAGAAGCTCATTACAAACAAAGAGTTGAAGATATTCTGACCCCTATTCTTGGTATGGACAGTGTGCGTGCTGAAGTGACTGCCGATCTCGATTTTACTGTCACGGAGCAGACTTCGGAGCGTTACAATCCCGATCTGCCCGCTCTGCGTAGTGAGCAGCTTAATGAACAGGCGAGTAGCCTCTCCGGGACTCAAGGGGTACCGGGTGCGCTCTCCAATCAGCCACCGGCAGCAGGAACTGCACCCCAGGTGGCGGGAGCGACAGATCAAGAAGGGGAGGCGAGTACCCCCCTTAACACCAGCAAACATACTACCCGTAACTATGAGCTGGATAAGACGATTAGCCATACCCGTCTCTCCAACAGTAATCTGCGCCGGTTGTCGGTGGCGGTGGTAATAGATGACCGGATCAGCGCCGATGCCGAGGGTAATATCAGCCGTACTGAACGCACCCCGGAGGAGATCAGTCGCATATCCCAGCTGGTGAAAGAGGCGATAGGATTCAAAGGCACTCGAGGCGACAGCCTCCAGGTCATCAACGCCCCTTTCCTGGCACCACCTGAGCCAGAAGCGCTTCCTGAGCTTGCAATCTGGGAAGAGGCTTGGGGTATGGAACCCTGGCAAAGCAAGTGGGGGGTGCTTTACTGGTACTCATATTGATCATGTTTGTACTGCGCCCAACCATGACCAGACTCACCGCCATGCCCACGGCTGACGAGATTGTAGCAGCAGAGGTGGCGGCACAAGCGAGTGCAGATAGCGCTGAAGCGAGCATTGAAGCGGGCCTGGGTCCGATCAAATTGCCAGGACCCAATCAGTACGAAGATACACTGATGTCAGCAAGGGGCATGGTTGACAGCGATCCAAAACGGGTAGCACAGGTAGTTAAGAACTGGGTGGCGGAAGATGCCGGATAGTGATCTTGAAAGTATGAGCGGAGTGGAACGAGCCGCCATCCTGATGCTCGCACTGGGTGAGAAGGATGCGGCAGAGATACTCTCCCATATGGGGCCAAAAGAGGTTCAGAATCTAGGTTTGGCAATGGTCAGTATGACCAATGTAACCACCGACCAGATGGAATCGGTGATGCGTTCATTCGTTGAGACCCTGGGAAGTCAGACCAATCTGGGGCTCGACTCCGATAAATACCTCCGTTCCGTGCTGACCAGTGCTCTGGGACCCGATAAGGCGGCCGGGGTGATCGATCGCATCCTACTCGGCCGGGACAGCAAAGGTCTTGACCAGCTTAAGTGGATGGATGCCCGCGCTATCGCTGAGCTGATCCGTATGGAGCATCCTCAGATTATCGCTATCGTCCTCTCTTTTCTCGATTCTGATCAGGCCGCAGTAGTGCTATCTGAGTTCTCGGAGAAAGTGCGTTCGGACGTGATAATGAGAATTGCCTCTCTTGATGGTATTCAACCGGCGGCGCTACAGGAGCTTGATGAGATTCTGGAAAAACAGTTTGCAGGGGTGACCAACGTCAAGTCATCTCAGTTGGGTGGCATCAAGGTTGCGGCGGATATCCTCAATCTGATGGATGGTGAAATTGGCACCACCATCATGGAAGAGGTGACCGGTGTTGATGAAGAGATGGCTCAGGGTATTCAAGATCAAATGTTTGTCTTTGATAACCTCAACGATGTCGATGATCGTGGAATCCAGACACTACTGCGTGAGGTCGCTTCAGAGCAACTGCTGCTGGCCCTGAGAGGTGCTGATGAAGGTCTGCAGGATAAGATTTTCAATAATATGTCGAAACGTGCCGCCGAGATGCTACGAGATGATCTTGAAGCCGGTGCCCCCGTTCGTCTAAGTGACGTGGAAGTCGCACAGAAAGAGATCCTGACAGTGGCGAGAAGATTGTCCGATGCGGGTGAGATAGCACTCGGAGGCGCTGGCGGCGATGACTTCGTCTAAAATACTCAGCGGTAGTGATACCGACAGCGCCCAGGAGTGGCAACCACCCAATGTCAGCCAACCGCATGGTAAGGGCGGTGGTCGTGAACGTTCAATGCTCACTGCCGACCAGCTTGAACAACTTCAGAAACAGGCCTACGAGGAGGGTAGGAAAGAGGGTTTTGAGTTTGGACACAAGGAGGGGTTGATCAAGAGTGAATGCAAGCTCCAGGAGTGGATTCAGCGCTTGGAGGAGCTACTCACCACACTCGATACCCCACTGAAGGTGCTTGATAATCAGGTTGAACAAGAGTTGGTAGAGCTGGTGATCTCACTGGTGAGACAGCTGGTTCGTCGGGAAGTAAAGCTCGATCCCAAACATATTGTCGGCTTGGTGCACGAAGCACTCGCCATTATGCCGGTCGCTTCCCGTGGTATTCGTGTCGTACTTAACCCCGATGATGCCAAGCTGATAAGAGAGATATACGATGTCACTGACAAAGAGCTGGGCTGGAAGATTATAGAGGACCCGGTACTGGCCAGAGGCGGCTGTCGGGTGTTGACCGAGACCTCACAGATTGATGCCACTCTAGAGTCACGCCTGGTAGCACTCTTTGCTCCACTACTGGGTGGTGAACGTGGTGCGGATGAAACATCTCAAGAGAGGGAGGAGTGAAATGACGCTTCCCGAGGCCAACCGTAGCCATATCTGGCAGCAGAGGCTGCAGAACTTTAATCAAAAGGTGAGTGAGAGCCGTGGTTTGGTGGTTGAGGGCAAGCTGACCCGGATGGTTGGCTTAACACTGGAAGCGGTCGGTTGCCGGGCGGCCATCGGTGGTCAGTGTGAAGTAATCAACAGTAATGGTGAAACCATTGATTCCGAAGTGGTTGGCTTCTCAGGTGAAAGCCTCTATCTCATGCCCACCGGTGATATTCGTGGACTGGAGCAGGATGCGCGGGTTGTGCCTACCGGGCGTGTCTGCGAAGCCATGGTGGGTGACCACCTTTTGGGGCGGGTAATTGATGGTGCGGGAGTGCCACTTGATGGTAAGGGACCTCTACACACTGTCGAGCGTAGGCCCTGACGGGAAAGACCTACAATCCCCTGGCCCGTAGCGCCATTGAAGAGCCTCTTGATGTGGGTGTTCGTGCCATTAATGCGCTGATGACGGTGGGGCGGGGGCAGCGTCTGGGTCTGTTTTCCGGTTCAGGCGTCGGTAAGAGTGTCCTGCTGGGTATGATGACCCGATACACCAACGCCGATATCACCGTGGTCGCACTGATCGGCGAGCGGGGCCGTGAGGTGAAAGAGTTTGTAGAGAAAATTCTCGGAGAGGAGGGGCTCTCTCGTGCGGTGGTAGTGGCGGTACCTGCGGATCATCCACCGCTACGCAGAATGCACGGTGCCATGCTGGCGACCAGTATCGCCGAACACTTTCGTGAGCAGGGGCTGCATGTGCTGCTGCTGATGGACTCCCTGACCCGTTTTGCCCAGGCTCAGCGGGAGATCGCCCTGGCGATCCATGAACCACCGGCTACCAAGGGCTACCCCCCCTCTGTTTTTGCCAAACTGCCACAACTGGTGGAGAGAGCCGGTAATGGTGATACCGGTGGTGGCTCCATTACCGCCTTCTACACCGTTCTCGCAGAGGGTGATGATCAGAATGACCCTATCGCCGATGCGGCCCGCGCCATCCTTGATGGCCATATCGTCCTCTCCAGAACCCTTGCCGACCAGGGGCACTACCCCGCTATCGATATCGAAGGCTCGATCAGCAGAGCAATGAATGAGATTACCGATCATGATCATCAAGACGCCGCGCGTGCGTTCAAACATCTATACTCTACATACAGGCAGAATCAGGATTTGATCAGTGTGGGTGCCTACGAGTCTGGGGCGAACGATATGATTGACGCTGCCATCGAGGCTATGCCCTCAATGGAGGCATTTCTCAGACAGGATATGTACACCTCGGTAGGGATGGACAATAGCCTGACTGATCTTATGGACCTGTTTCCAGCATTTAAAGAACTGGACATAATATAAAGGCGGGCTAATTTATGGTCTCATCAAAACGATTCAAACCGGTTCAACGAGTGGCCGAATCCCGAGAGAAGAAAGCTGCCCATGAGTTTGGTGAGTCTCAGCGGCTGATGCGTGCTGAAGAGGAGCGGTTGGGGGAGCTGCGCCGTTACCATCAAGAGTATCTGGAGCGTTTTGAAACTACCGCCAGAGGCGGTATCAGTGCCAGTCAGATGCAGGAGTACCGGGCATTTATCGCCAAACTGGATCAGGCAATCAATCAGCAGGAGCAGGTAGTTGAAGAGAGTCACCAGCAGTTTGTTATCCGCAAGGAGAGCTGGAAGATGAAGCATGTCCGTACCAAAGTATTGGAAAAAACGGTAGATCGCATGCGCCAGACGGAGCGCAGAACCATCAATCTCAGAGAGCAGAAAGAGCAGGATGAGCATAGCAGGCGTAGCGGTGAAGAGGAGAGCTGAGTCTACGGAAAGCTGGCTAACCTAACCCAGGTTCAAAGTGACTTCGGTTCTTCCTTCGGATCACGAAACCCTGATGGTCGTTTTCCCGTCAGCATGTAGGCAAAGGCAATCACCTCAGCAATGGCACGATAGAGTGCCTCGGGTATCTCATCGCCGAGGGGTATTTGGGCCAGTATCGCTGCCAGCTCCGAATCTTTCTCCAGCGGGATACCGCTCTCTTGTGCAAGCTTGAGAATCTCCTCCGCCAGTTCACCCCGTCCTTTGGCGGTCACTCGCGGTGTATTCTCGCCATCGTAGTTTAGGGCGACTGCCAGCTCCGGTAGTGGGTCGTAGGTGTCACTCATGCTTTTTCATCCAGTAGAGGGAGATCAATGGGTGGTGCCTGTGTATTAAGATCGGTGGGTGTGCCCTGGCGGCAGGAGAGTTTACCCACCTTGAGGCCGGCACGGATATAGGCCTCAGCAAGCTGGGGTAGGGCAAGCTCCAACAGTTTGCTGCTCTCAGCGAGTTGGGCGGTAAAGTGGCTCGATATCTCATCCTCTAGCAGGGAGAGTCGTGCGCTCATCGGTCCCAGTGGCTCCAGATTGAATTGAAGGGTCACGGCCCAGCCACCGGCCTCGGTGTCGCTGTTTTTTTCCTCCTGTTCCACACGGATAAGAAAGCTGTCGGTGCTGTTGGGCATCACAAAAGGGAGCTCAAACTGCCACACCTGCCGTGTTCCCTCATCCTGGGGAAGAGAGGTTAACTGGTTTACCTGAATGCGGGCGAGGGCACCCTCAGTCAGTGCCTGGAGCTCTGAAAGGATACGAAGCCCTGCCGCCTGTAGCGTGCCGCTCTCTCTTGCCCGCTGCCCTCTGCCTTTTGTGCTATGACCACTGCCGGGGCGTAGGTGAAGTAGCAGCTGCAGTAGGCTTGCCTTCATATCTGTAGTGGGCGCAGTGCCTGAAGCCAGGGTCGATTCCAGAAACAGGCCCGAGGTATCAAAGGCGTGGCGTAACCGCGACGCACTGAGTGGGTTATCGTCATTGATGCTGTGATTGAGTACCCTCTGTATCCGCTGCATGATCTCTTTACCGAGGAGTTCACGAGGCGTTCCTGCCGGTCTATTGCTTGGCACACCAGGGGAAGGTGTTGGCATGGAGGTTCTGATCTGGTCGGTAGATGAAGCCGTTACCGCTTTACTCAATGCGGGGAGTATTATTGATGGATAGCTGGGCAGTGGGCGTTCAAGCCTGCTCAATGCAGGAGTAGAGGGCGTGGAAATCTGGGTAGCGGGCGCTCTCGCAGGAGCTATTTTCGGTGATGCGGGTAGCCGGCTCTCTACCAGTCGCTGGAGCAGTTGGGCAGTTTTTGTCGGACTGACGAATCTGCCGAGTAGATCGCCACTCTTCTCTGCCCTGGTGCTGACACTTGCCGATTTTATATCGGGAAAGGGGGTATTACGCAGTGTCTCCGGGGCAAGTGATCGTAGGGTGCGAATCAGCTGCTGGTGTGGTTGGGTGCTTCTTTGAGTAGGGGTTTCCAGCACGGCGGGTTGTCTTGTTTCCAAGGGTGAGGCAGGGATTTTTCCGGGGGTGTCCGAAATTAGCTGGCGAATGCCTTCGACCAGACTGCGCAGGGGAATCTGCTGTGGTAGTAGGGTTCGCAGGGCACGGGCCTGATAGTGCTTTAAGGTAGCCTGTTGTGGCAGACGAAACATTAGCTGATCACTGTTTTTCGCCTTAACTACATCCAGTAGCAGTTGCTCATTTACAACAAGGGGTAGTTGGGTGCGGATCATGATCTCGGCAGAGCCTATTCGTAGCCGGGCGATACCCTGTTGCGGTGACTCCAGTACCCGCGCCTGAACTGTCCGGCCGGGGCGGATGTGGGAGAGCATTTCGCTTCGTACCTGCTCGATGGCAAGCTTTGGGTTGGCGACTAGATCGGCAATCTTCATATCAATGTTGAGAAGCAGCAGGAGAACCTGGGGTGATTGGTTGATATTACCAGCTTGGGTGATAAAAAAAGTCAATGCTACTGGAATCTTGTGCAGGGCATCCATAGTTCCTGGGGGTGGGGCGGCCGTTCGTCCCGGCGGGGCGGCAGGCGTATCCGAAGCGACCGCTGTGGCGGTATTGCCTGGATTTGAAATGGCGGCTGTCCGCCGCAACTCGACCATGCTCATCCTGTTGCTCCATCACTCTGTTGCGGCCCAGTGGATGAAAATTGACACTTTTACCTCTTGGTGTGGTGAGGAAAATGTATGAATGCTTTATAGTTTATCGGTCGGCGTGCCGATAAGTTGATGAAAATACAAAAAAGAGAGATCAATGGCAGACGAAGAGAGTAACTCAGGCAGACAGAAACTCTGGTATCTGCGCCGGCGCGGGCAGGTAAAGGGGCCATTTCCCAGCGGCAGTCTCAGGCGCTTTGTGCTGATCGGACGGGTGCTGATGGATGACCAGGTCAGCTGTGACAAGAGTGAATGGCGGCTGGTGTCCGAGGTTGCTGAGGTGGTACCGCCAGAGGTGCGCAAGGCGATGGCAGATGGCTCACTGGATGATCTTATCGCCTCACGCATGCGTGAAGATGAACGTAATGGACGTGAGCGGCGTGAGCAAGCGTTAGATGCGAAGTTCAAAGAGAAGAGAAAAGGGGAGCGCCGCAAAATAGAACAAGATATCGAGCAGCATCACCGCATCGCTAAAACCGAACTGCTGGAGGCGGGTGAGGAGCGCAAGCGCCCCATCGTCAGCATGGTGGTGAGTGGTGTACTGCTGCTGCTGGTACTTGCCATTAGCTTTGGGCTCTACCTGCAAGCGCCGGAGGATACCCCTGACCCAGACTGCACCGCTGCAGCGGCCCCCGCTGTCAACTGGCGTAACTGCCGCCTGGATGGTCTTCAAGCGGCATCAGCGTCTCTCGACGGTGCCCTGCTGAACAACACCTCTCTGCGCGGAGCCAAACTCTCCGGTGGCAGTATCAACGCGGGTGATCTGCAGTATGCCGATTTTACCGGGGCGGATCTCAGCTATGTGGCGATGAAGTCGGCAATGATGAAAGGGGTCAATCTGCGCAACGCCGACCTCTCCTATGCCGATCTTACGGGTGCCGATCTTCGTTTTGCTGATCTTACCGGTGCCAATCTGGGCAGTGCAGTGCTCGATAAAGCGCGCTTCGACAGTGCGATATGGATCAATGGCCGGAGTTGTCTGGCTGGGTCTGTTGGTGGTTGTTTACTGCCCAGGAAGTAGAGCCAGCTGTGTATCTGCACTATCTATGGAAATGATTCAGTGTAATAACGGCGCACCGTCAGGCTTTTTGACCAGTAATCCGGGGCTAACCCGGCCTTCTGTTTCAGCCGCCGGAGAAAATCGGTGGGGTTGGGTAGCTGCTCCCACACCGAGGGGAGAAAAGTGCCGCGATAGCGCCCATCCTCAAGAATCAGTCCATCAATTCCTGGTTGCAGCTGTCTGAGCAGATCCTCTTCGGAAGAAAAATTCATCGGTGATGAGGGGGTCAGTACCGAGATATGGGAGTTCTAAATCGGCCAATTCATTGGCACTCAGGGGGGGGGAATCTGGGGGTCACGAAATGCGGCGGCAAAAGCGTTGTCGCAGACATCCTGAACAAGCGGTTGAATCGCCTCCAGGTGTCCGATACAGCCGCGTAACTGCCCATTACGATGTAGAGTAACGAATGCGGCACGAGTAGCCTGGAGGTGCTCTGGGTAGACGGTAGGATCGATCTTTACCGGCGATTGATGCTCCAGACCCTGGGTTATAGCGTCATGTGCCAAAGAGAGAAGTGTCTGCCGCTCTTCCTGATTAAGGGTGTTGCTTAGTGTTTTAGCTGAAGACATAGGCACCATACCCCACAACCCGATCTCTCGGACCCGCTGTATCGCCGGAGTTGCGTAGATCCAGCGTCTTGGCATGCAGGTGATACTGCTTTGCCACCAGCAGTAACCCCTTGATTGGAATCCGACCGCAGGCGCTGTTCTCTCCTAACGCCTCCGGGTGTAGCGTCTCAATGGCCTGAGTCGCCTGTTTATCCATCTCTCTGGCGCTCTCATAGTCGAGGTAGTGACTAAGGTCCGAACTGATAACGATCAGCGTTTCACTGTTACCCCACAACAGCTCCAGCACCTCTTCCACCTCTGCTGCGTTGGCATTGCTCACCAATAGGGGGACGAGGGTAAATTGATCCAGGCACTCCTGAAGAAATGGCAGGTGCACCTCAATGCTGTGCTCTTCGGTAAAGGCGGCATCCAGTAGCGACACCTGAGGTAGCTCTGCGATAGTTGCTATCGCCTCACTATCCACCGGAACATCTCCTAAGGGAGTTCTAAAGACCTTTGCACTGCAGTAGGCCAGCCCAGAAAAGCCCAGCCGGTGGGCCGGGGCCAGCAGAACCACACGCTTGATTTTTGATGAGAAGGGCTTAAGCCCAGCATAGGCGCTACCCGCCACCGGCCCGGAATAGATATAGCCCGCATGGGGAGCAATTAACGCCTTAGGAAGTGTATCTGTACCCGGCCTGGCTTCGGCAAGAAACTGCCGCACATCGGCTCTCAGTTTATCTGTATCCGCTGGATAGAAGAGACCGGCAACCGCCGGTTTTTTAATTTCACTCATCACTATTTCCTCCTATCCCCCTAGTCTAGGACATTGTTATAAAAAGCGAGGATATTTATTGATTATTCACCGGCTTATTTTGAGCCATCTATAATCAACCCAGAAAAGATCACATAAAGGGCTAAATAGATGACAGAAATCAGGAACGCTTATCCTACCATATACTGGCATCGGCTTGATGACGGCAGGGTGCAGTGTGATCTCTGTCCTCGGGAGTGCAAACTGAAGGAGGAGCAACTGGGGCTCTGTTTTGTACGTGGCTGTCAGGGAGGGGAGATCGTTCTTACCACCTATGGTCGTTCCAGCGGCTTCTGTGTTGATCCTATTGAGAAGAAACCACTCAACCATTTTCTTCCGGGAACACCCGTCTTCTCCTTTGGTACAGCCGGTTGCAACCTCTCCTGCCGCTTCTGCCAGAACTGGGACATGAGCAAGTCCAGGGAGATGCATACCCTGGCCGATGCGGCATCTCCCGAAGCGATAGCGATAGCGGCAGAGCGGTTAGCGTGTCGAAGTGTCGCATTTACCTATAACGACCCGGTTATCTTTCTTGAGTACGCCATCGATACCGCTATCGAGTGCCATCGGCATGATATTAAGACCGTGGCGGTGACGGCGGGTTATATCTCTTCAGGTGCCAGGGAGGTATTTTTTGATCACATGGATGCCGCCAATGTCGACCTAAAGTCTTTCAATGAGCGTTTTTACCACAAGCTGACCGCCGGTCATTTACAGCCGGTACTCGATACACTGGTCTATCTGAAGCAGGAGACGGATGTCTGGCTAGAGCTGACCACTCTAGTGATACCGGGAGAGAACGATTCGGAAAAAGAGCTCACCGAGATGACTCAGTGGGTCGTGGAACACCTGGGTCCCGATGTACCGATGCACTTCTCCGCCTTTCACCCCGACTGGAAGATGCGGAATCTGCCAGCAACCTCGGTTGACTCTCTGGTTATGGCGAGGGAGATCGCCCTAAAGAGTGGTGTTAACTACGCCTATACAGGTAATGTCCACGATCCCCATGGTGACAGCAGCTGGTGCTCATCATGTGGCAAGCTGCTGATAGAGCGGGACTGGTACCGGCTCGGTGAGTGGAATCTCACCGCAGATGGTCGTTGCCGCTTCTGTGGCCACTCCTGCCCAGGGGTGTTTAATGCAGCGCCTGGAAATTGGGGTGCCAAACGGTTGTCGGTGAAGATGAACGCTGGATAGAATTTGCCACATCCGCGATAATGCACGCTTTTTCCCGAGGCACTCCCTATGTGGTTTAAGAACCTTCAGATCTACCGTCTGAGCAAACCCTTCGCTCTCTCTCCTGATGAGCTGCACGAAGCGCTGCAGGAGAGAGCGTCAAGAGAGTGTGGTTCGTTGGAGATGTCGGTTCTCGGCTGGCACCCCCCCTTAGGACGCCATGGCAGCCAACTGACCCATGCCGTCGGCAACTGCATGATGATCTGTGTAAGAAAGGAGGAGAAGGTGATTCCCTCCTCGGTAGTGCGGGAGTTGCTCGATGAGAAGGTCGCTTTCATCGAAGAGAAAGAGGCGCGTAAAGTACGCAAGCGCGAGCGCGAGGAGCTTAAGGGTGAGCTGATGACCGATCTGCTGCCACGGGCGTTTGTTAAATCCAACCTTAGCTACGCTTACATCGATACCAGTGATCACTGGCTGGTAGTTGATGCCGCCAGCCCCGGCCGGGCGGAAGAGTTGATCACTCTACTGCGTGAGACACTCGGCACACTGCCGCTGAAACCCCTGGAGGTGGCACAGTCACCGGCCTCGGTAATGACCTCCTGGCTCAATGGCGTGGCCCCCTCCAGCGATTACGAGATTCAGGATGAGTGTGAGCTGCGTGATCCGGTGGAGGAGGGGGCGATTGTCCGCTGTCGCCGCCAGGATCTCAATGGTGAGGAGATTCGTGCCCATCTGGATGCAGGTAAACAGGTGGTGCGTCTTGCGGTAGAGTGGAATGAACGGCTCGCTTTTATAATGTCCGATGATCTCACCGTCAAGCGACTGAAATTTCTCGATATTATTCAGGAAGAGGCGGCAGAGGCAGAGGCTGAGGATGCCGCCACACGCTTTGATGTCGATTTTGCCTTGATGAGTCTGGAGCTACGCGCCTGCATCGGCCGACTGGTGGAGACCTATGGTGGGTTGGCTGAGGTAGAGTAGGGCGAGTTTTTTAGGTTAGCTCGGTGTCATGTAACTGCTCAAAAAGTCCGTGCCATAGGGGGGGGCAGTAACACCTTTTCAGGAGACGCGGTGAATAGATCCCGATACGTTCACAGCAGCATTCCTGCTGCTGTGCGTCCTGAAAAGGTGTCACGGCAGCGACCTGAAAGTTATCCATCGGCACTGGGTTAAAACTCAGTGGCCGGTCTCAATAATGACCTCTTCGGTCTGCTCCATGACCGCGATGGCCTCCTCCAAATCGATTTGATCCGGGTTCTCAGCACTCTGCTCAATGAGCGCGGCCATCAACTCTTCCTGTTCCAGCGTGAACTGATCTCCATCACTGGTTTGAATATAGGCTGCCCAGGGGATGAACTTGGTTAGAGGAAAAAATTTGTCCCCTATTGGGGGATATGTCGATGTGAAGGCCGGCAATAAAGGCAAGATTTTTCCCGTGATAACTCTCCTCTTTTGCAATCGAACGGTAAGCACGATCAAACTCCACCTGCGTATTCACTTGGGCAGCTGCCAAGGCCGGGGAGGGAGAGGTGATGATTTGGGGCATAGCGTGGATCAGGTTGCTCTCCAGATGATTATTATCTTCCAGCTGGGTGGTTAAATTTCGTCTGAAGTGGAAAAAATCAGCAGATAGTTGATTGCCGAATGGAGTCATAATGCCCTCCTGCCAATACTCAGGGGGCAGTCGTTCCTGTAGCGCTGTATTGACCTTATAAGCCTTTGCTGTACTGAATACCTGCAGTAGTGTTGGTACCCAACCTGGTTCTATAAGTTGCAATTTCTCCAGCTGCAGGATCAACCCCTCCTCTCGCTCTGGATTGAGTAGCTGGTTGTCGATGATGACAGCCTTTACACCATTTAAACATGTGAAGTTGATGTTCTCCTGAGCAAACATATACTCTTTTTCATACCAGGAGGTGATGCCGCAGATTTTGCCACAGGTGGGTGTCGGTATCTGACCATCCATCTGTAGGCGCCGGTAGTTTCCGAAGGTTTTGGTCGCCGGGTCGTAGCCTACATGGCTGGCCTGGATGATCGCCATATCTCGGCCATGGTGTGAGTGTGGGCCATGCCGATCAGTGGCGACGATACCGCCAACACTGCCATGATTAAAAGGGAATGTGCCGAAATGCTTGGTAATAAGAATGATGGGGAATCCCTGGTTTTCATCAGAACAGAATGCTCGTGAGGGCATTATTTTTCCCGCTTCAAAGGCATAGGATTTACAGAGATTGTAAAAGCGTGGGATAAAAATGCTGTATCTCAGCATAAAGTGGTCAACACGGAAATCGCCCATAAAATGGGGCATGGTGGCTCCTTCGATCTATATTGTTTTTTTAAAAGAGCCTCATCATGTCGTTACCCCGCCGAGATGGCAAGTAGCTACTGGCAAAAATCAGAGATTTCACTATCAGTATCACTGCTGTCCCGTTAACACCCTCTCCCCCCACCTGAAAGTTATCCATCTGCACTGGGTTATTGAGAAGTTACAGAATCAATAGGTAACCCATTGATTTAATTCACTCTAACCCGAGTCATCTCCCTCATAGGGAGTGGAGATGTTCTTTTGTACTATGTCATGTTGACATTGATATAGGTGCCTTGAAAAACAAGTCAGCCCATAGAGTTGCAGTAATATACTGAAAAGTTAACGAGACAGCAGAGTATCAGCTGTTTTTGTGGGTGGAAAAAACTGAGCCAGCCATTGGTATGTTGCGGTTGCTGTGAGTGCCGTCTGAATTTATAAAAACTCCAGGGTGGGAGAGATTCAACCGGGTATTTTGAGCCGTATTGGGATTTATTGCCTGTAAAAACAGACCCCCAGCTATAGCCGGGGGTTGTGAGTTGACCTGTGGATGGTTGTTTGAGTGCTCTTTATGTAGAGCGCCTGCGCAGTGGACAGCTAGTCCGGTCGTACTCCTCACCCATGCTGTCCCAAACAAAGTCCAGCGCAGAGGTGACGCGGGAGAAGAAGTTATCTTTACCAATGATTTCCAGTAGGCCGGTACGACCTACTGTCTGCATGAACTGGCGTTTCATACGGGCCACTACCAGGATCACGCCATTCTGAGTAAGGCGGTCAGCTACCTGCCTTAGGACATTCTCACCCGTGGAGTCGAGCTGATTGATACCCTCAGCATCGAGGATAATGTATTTCAAGTCTGGACGACTGGCCATCACCTCTAATACCTTAAACTCAAAGTAGCTGGCATTTGCAAAAAAGAGTGATCCATCAAAGCGGATCAGGGCAATCTTGCCGCTCACATTCAGTTCAGGGAAAACCGTGATATCGCGCATGGTGCCGTCTTCGTAACGGGATAGCTCGGCTACACGGGGGCGCATGAAACGGATGACAAACAGTACAATGGAGAGCACTACCCCGACCAGAATACCGTACTCGATATGTGGTGCAATATAGAGGGTGAGGCCGAAGGTGATAATCGCTGTGATACCGTCATGGGGCTCGGCTTTCCAGGCGTGAATAATGGGATCGATCTTCACCAGATTGGCGACTGCCAAAATAATCACTGCAGCCAGGGTGGCTAAGGGCAGGTGATAGAGTAGTGGGGTGAGAAAGAGCAGGGTAATGCCCACAACCACGCCGGTGACGATGGAAGATAAACCGGTAATAGCACCCGCATTAATGTTTACCGCAGAGCGGGAGAAAGAGCCGGAGACCGGGTAGCCGGAAAAGAAACCGGAAGCTAGGTTTGAAAGCCCCTGGCCCACCAGCTCCTGGTTGGCATCCAGGCGTTGCTTAGTCTTGGCCGCCATAGCCTTGGCGATGGCGATAGCCTCCATGAAGCCTACCAGTGCGATAATCACAGCATAGGATATCAATGAGATGACAATTTCAAAATCGAAGCCAGTGGGAATAGAGAGGCCGGGCAGACCCTGAGGAACCAGTCCCACAACACTACCACCGTTTTCAGCGAAGCCGGTGAGCCAGGCCAGTACCGTGGTTACCGTTACAGCTGCTAGCACGTTGGGTACTTTTGATACATATTTTTTCAGCACCAGCATGATGGTGATAGCGATTATCCCCATATAGAGGGTAGGCATATGGGTGTGTTCGAAAGCCGTCAGTATAGTGTTATAGACCGATTCGTAGTGGTGGGTGCCCTCACCCTTTTCTACGCCAAATATCTTGTTGAGCTGAGAGGTGCCGATAATAATGGCACCGGCATTGGTGAAGCCTACAACCACCGGATGTGAGAGTAGATCTACCAGTACCCCCAAACGCAGCAGCCCCAGCGCTACCTGGAATAGCCCCACCATCAGTGAGAGCATCAAGGCATAGACCAGGAATCCATCACCCCCTTGGGCGGCAATCGGTGCCAGCGCTGTAGCGGTCATCAACGACACCATCGCCACCGGACCGGTAGCCAACTGGCGTGATGATCCAAACAGGGCGGCTACCATCGGAGGCAGGA